>Ga0224496_10002630_pt1 | contig 10636 bp, 9 predicted proteins | sample SF_Jul11_sed_USG_2_FD_168127 | JGI IMG/M metagenome (GOLD analysis project Ga0224496, IMG submission 168127) | Sediment microbial communities from San Francisco Bay, California, United States - SF_Jul11_sed_USGS_8_1 | ecosystem: Environmental > Aquatic > Marine > Sediment | place: USA... | reverse complement strand
AAAAGATTCGCCTTCTTCTGCAGGACCAGTTGGCTGCGCTTCCGAAGCAGATCGCGAATGGCTCGGTCCGCCTTCGGAAAGATATATAGCTAGTTGGCAACAAGCCTAAGCGGAGTAGATGCGCCAGCCACCGTGCATCCGTGTCATCATTGGTGTATTCGAGACCCGCGTATTGTTGCATCGCTGCCGGGTTGGCTAAGTGTACGATGTAGCCCGCTTCGGTCAGCCCATCGACCAACCAATACCAATTGTAGATCGATTCTACGACGAGGCCCTGGAGGTGCGCCCGAAATGGCGTGAGACCCTGAAGAATCTTCTCTAACTCATTCGGCAATCGTTTGCGATACACCACCTGATTCTCGTCATCCAGCATGACCACTACACTGTTGTTGGCATGCAAATCAATGCCGCCGTACAATTTGTTCATGGCTCCTCCATTGGGTTGGAAAGGCGGGAAGATGTTTGGAAACTCTCCCACTGTACCGCCCACTTGAGGAGCCTGCTAGATGAATATCAAGTCTCTGAATTCGTACGACACCTGCCTGAGTGCTTTTTCATCGTCGGGGTCTCTGTCCGGAGCAATGGCTTCTTCAGTCTGCGTCCGGATCGTTTGATGACCTCATTGCCTTTCGGACTTCGTGCGAAACTCGGCGAGAATTCAATCTCAAGAAAGGTTCATTCCGCCTGGATTACGTGTTTGATATATTAGTGGCTTTGGCCATGCCGAAGAAATTAACCGATTGCAAATTTCGTGTCCTGACCCTGTCCTAGTGTGTATGTCGCTGGGGCATCTGTTTTGGCACGATCGGGAGAATTGTCCCGTCACGCAGTTGGGATTCTCGTAACTTGGCGGTAGCGCCAGTGGTCAGCCAGCTTTATTGACCCATCAAACGCCAAATCCGCTCCTTGTCTGCTTTCATTTCGGGATGGTGCAGCTATCTCAGACCTCCGATTAGATTAAAGCTCGGCATGTTTTATCCGATTAAATATGTATAAAGATTTATAGGATTTAATCCCAATTGGAACTCAATGGCCAATAACTTTCACTAACTGAAAATTCCCTACCTCATTTAATTCTGTAGATCAGGTGTAATTGAGGGTGTCCACAAAATGAACTCCTCTTCTGAAAGTTTAAGGTCTACAATTCTTTCCTGCCCTTTCTCGGAAGACACTAAAAGCACCTTTCAATTTTATGCTTTTTTTAGTGGCACGATCATTCTGAATTTACTCTTACTAACTACCTTTTACGACACAACTTGGGTTCCAGCGGATGATGGGATTTATGCCCATTTGGGAGAAAGGATTTTGTCTGGCGAAATTTTGAACAAAGATTTTCAAAGTATTCACCCTGGCTTCATTAACTTTGTGAATGCGGCAAGTATCTGGATGTTTGGTCCTCAGTTGGTGAGTCTTCGGTTTCCCTTAATTCTCATTGGTCTTCTTCAGGCAGTAATGGTCCATTTGCTTTTTTGGCGCCTAAGGCCCTGGCTAGGCATTATTGCCTCTGTGTCTTTGACGGTTCTTGGAATCCTTCAATTTTTCAATCCCACAGCCCATTGGTATTGCCACGTATTATTTGTCGCTCTTATTGGGGTTTTGCATTGGACCAGTCCACCGAACTCATGGCGTATTTATTTCTTAGGGTACCTAATTGGGACCATATATCTTTTCGGCAATTTACAGGAGTGATCGGAGGGATTGGGCTGTTAACTTATTTGTTAATGGAAACGAGCACCGTTCAAGACTTTCAAAGGCAGAATCTTCTCCTTGCACGATTACTCTTAGGGCTAATGGGAATCGGGTTAATTTTGTATTTCTTTTCCCACGGCTCCGCATTGGATTTTATCCTTTTTGGGCTATGCCCAGTGCTATTCATTGGGATTGGAATAAAAATTACGACTTCCAATAATCGTGAAACTTTCAAAATCGTGTGCCAATTGAGCCTTGGAGCATTCGTTTCCCTTTTGCCACTTTTGTTGTATCACTTTATGCATAATTCTCTCTCTCCTTGGATTTCCGACACGGTCTTTCGAGCTATCAATCTTTCTCAATTGCCCGTGTACTCTCAGCGGGAATATGGGCAAATCGTTGCTTTTTCTCTGTATACCCTCAGTAATGCAAGTGGAATTTCAACATTGATAAATGGAACCTATTTGCTGCTTCTTCCATTTATTAGTCTATTAAACGGCGGGATATTGCTTTGGAGAATATTTGAAACCGAACAAGAAGGAACGAAAAGAAAAATCCCCTCTGCTCTCCCAATTTTGGGGATGTTTTATGCCGTGGTCTCTATTACTTACCCCATAGTTATTTATTTATATTTAACAATTGGGCTCTCCCTTTTGGGCGTTTTATGGCAGCTCTATGATTCAAGAAGGCCAAAAACCTTTGGGCTGGTACTCTCAGTATTTCTTTCCATAGTGGCAATGCTTTTTCATGCTGGGCAGCCACTGGAACGAAGTTGGGCTAATTTTATGAAGGGGGAGAAAATAGTTCTGGCGCCCACGCAGGATTTAAGAAGATCAGGTCTAAGAATTGAGCCATTAGAAGGGGAAACATATTCCCAACTTATAGGGTTTATTCAAAAGAAAACAAATCATGCAGATCCAATTTTTGTCTTTCCAAACAATGCGGAAATATATTTCCTGGCCGATAGGCCCAATCCTTTTCGTTTTTATAATTTGGCATTAGACGTGACTAATGTAAGTGAAGGCGAGGCGTTCATTCAATCATTGAAAGAAAAAGCTCCTGTTCTCATTATTTTCAATTCGAGCGATAAATACAATACGGATGTTAGTGCCTTAATAGCCAAGGAGGTTCGGGAAGCCTATACGTTGATTGAAAAAATTGGAAAATTTGAAATATTTTTTTTATCCAACTTGCAAACCGCTTATATGGATCGAAATCCAACTTATTATTCTTTCAGGGTTTCGTAGCGAAAATCCAAGGGCCTTCCTGAGGTTTTGCAAGTTGTTGGACTGACTCTGGGACTTTCAGGGTTTTGGCGCGGTCATCAAAGGTAAAGGACAATCACAGGAGACTGGAAATTTCAAGTCGGTACGACACACCGTAATAGCCTGAACGGTTTATAGAAAAATGAGTTGCGTTGTAAAGAACGAAATTTATTGGAGAAAAAAAGGGAAGGGAGTCGTGCGATAAGAAGAGGGAAATGTTTCAAGAAATGGAAATATAATGGAGTACGCAATTCCGTTCAATAAACCATTTGTCGCTGGTAAAGAGCTCTACTATATTGCCCAGGCAGTGACCTTTGGGAATCTTGCTGGTGATGGCTACTTCACTAAACAATGCTCACGTTTACTGGAGGCGCAGTTCAGGATTGAAAAAGTCCTCATGACACCTTCTTGTACGGCGGCTCTCGAAATGGCAGCGATATTGTGTGAGCTTGGGCCTGGGGATGAAGTGATTCTCCCTTCTTATACATTTGTTTCCACAGCTAATGCCATTGTCCGAGTTGGGGCAACACCGGTGTTTGTGGATATTAGGCCAGATACACTCAATATTGACGAGCAACTCATCGAGTCTGCCATTACCCCAAGAACCAAAGCTATTGTGCCAGTACATTATGCTGGAGTTGGCTGTGAAATGGATAGAATTATGGATATGGCAAACAAGCATAAGCTGTTTGTTATCGAAGATGCGGCACAGGGTGTGGGGGCCTATTATAACCATCGAGCTCTGGGATCTATTGGACACCTGGGCACCTATAGTTTTCATGAGACGAAGAATTATATCTGCGGGGAGGGTGGGGCACTCTGTATCAATGACCCTGAATTGATCAAGAGGGCTGAAATCATTCGAGACAAGGGAACGAATCGTAGTGAGTTCTTCCGAGGGGAAATAGATAAGTATACCTGGGTGGATATTGGATCATCCTATGTGCCGAGTGAGATTGCCTGTGCGTTTCTCTATGCCCAATTGGAAATGATGAATGTCATTGCAGAACGACGAAGAACTATTTACAAACAATACCGAATGTTGTTGAAACCACTTGAGGTGCAAGGGTTCTTGAGTCTTCCTCATATTCCTGAAGACTGCGAGAGCAACTATCACATGTTTTATATTCTCCTACCTGATCAAGTGGTTCGAGATACCTTGATGGGCCATTTGAAACAACATGGCATTTTGGCCGTGTTTCACTTTGTTCCTCTGCACAACTCGCCCATGGGTCAGAAATTTGGCAGGCAGGCTGGAGATCTTCCCATTACTGAAGAATTGAGTGGCCGACTTCTTCGCCTGCCATTTTTTTTCGAAATGACTGAAGGTGAGCAAGCAATAATTGTTCATTGTCTTAAGGAGGGCTTGGAAAAGGTACGGGTGGAAAACGACGTGCCCCTTGTGCTCCAAGCGACCAAATTATAATGGCACTGACCAGTTCAACAACGTATGTGCCAATGGGAGCAATAAACGCAGAAAAGATTGAAGAGTCGGTTATCCCACTCCCCTGGGATTCCGAACATTTTGAGATTCTCATAGGCCGGATATCCCCGCCAGAATTAACCGACCAGGAATTGGAAAAGGTTCTATCGTATACAAAAAGGAAAGGCTTTGATTTGGTGTATTGGGCTACCAGGCCAGAATGTAATTTGCCTGCAACAATTTTAACGGAATTTTCAGGGATGTTAGTGTCTAGAAAAGTGACTTTTCAGAGAAATTTCATGTCTGTTCCCATCTCTGATTTTGTGGGAACGCTGAGCCGAACTTTTCAAATCGTTGAATACACGCAGTCTCCGGCAACGGAACAGTTGTTATCCTTGGCCGTCCAATCAGGCATTTATTCACGATTCAATGTAGATCCATGTATCCCTAAGGAAAAATTCGAGAGCCTGTTCCATATTTGGATGAATCGAAGCGTTGTTCATGATCTGGCAGATGTGGTTTTTGTGGCCGTGCACCCCTCAAGCATTCATCAATATCTGGGTGTCATAACCGCATCGGTAGAACATGGAATTGGGAAAATAGGATTGATAAGTGTTTTGCCACCCTATCAAGGGCAGGGGGTTGGGTCATTGCTGATGAATGCTGTACACCAGTGGATGCATTGTCATGATATCAACGAAACAGTTGTAGTGACGCAACAAGCTAACCTGGCTGCTTGTAATTTATATACTCGGTTAGGTTATCAGCTCGAATCACTGCAGAATTTTTATCATTTCTGGGTTCAACAGTAACAGGACATGTCGGAATAGTCTTTAGCTGCAATGAAAAGGAAATAAATGTTTCTAGAGGCAGAGTAGATGCCGGTTCCCTGGGGATGGAGCTGTTGGGAAGCGATGATGAGACATGATTGGATAAAAAGTGGAATGCAGGTTGTTCCAGTAGCAGAATCGGAAATGGAATGTATTTGGCATAGTGAAGGAATCTGATATTTATGTCTGTAGATGTGTCTGTGGTTATTCCTGTTTATAACTCCGCTCAATATCTGCCGAAATTAGTTTCCAGACTCATAAGTGTCTTGGAACGAGAAGCGCCACAGTTCGAAATTATTTTAGTAGATGATGGAAGTACAGATGGGTCATGGGATGTACTGAGTGAATTATGGACTAGATATCCCGTTCACGTGATGGCCATTCAATTGATGCGGAATTACGGTCAACACAATGCATTGATGTGTGGTTTTCGGCAAACCCGTGGTGAGTATGTTGTCACAATGGATGATGATTTACAAAATCCACCGGAGGAAATTTCGAAGCTGCTCTTCAAAATACGGGAAAGTGGCGCGGATTTGGTCTATGGAGTGTATGCACAAAAAAAACATGCAGCTTGGCGAAATGTAGGGTCAGCCTTAGTGCGAAGATTTTATAAAATGGTGTTGAAGGTGCCAATTGAACCCACGTCGTTTCGTATTATCAAAAGCAAACTTCTCAAGAGTATTTTGTCTTACAATAAAAATTTTACCTATGTCGATGGCTTGCTCACATGGAATACACAGCGTATTGACGCCATAGTCGTAGAGCATCAAGCTCGAATGAATGGTCGATCTGGATATTCTATGAGCCGGCTGTTGGTTTTGTCTTTAAACCTTTTCACGAACTTTTCACTGATCCCTCTTCAACTGGTTTCGGTTTGGGGAATGTTCGTGGCCATAGTGGGGTTGCTTTTTGGCGTGTATTTCCTTGTCCAGAGTATATTGGCGAATATTGTGGTTACCGGATATGCGTCGATTATTGTGGCTATTTTGGTGCTTGGTGGGACTCAACTGCTGGCCTTGGGAATTATCGGTGAATATCTTGGACGGGTGCATCTGAATGTCAATCGAAAGCCCCAATACGTCGAACGCCAAATTTTGTGCGCAGATCCCGATAGCATGTCTTACTCACCTACGGAACAGGAAGTTCTTGCATCCTTGGGGCAGGGGATAGACTCTTCCGATATTGTGTACTGAGTGCGAATAGAGCTCGACGGAATACATTAAGCTGGGAAATTTCAATAAGCATTGGCATGAGGACTGTTGAGCGGAATATGGTACTTGAGCATAAGCTTGAAGCCTTCCTTGAAGACTTCGAAATTGAGGGTATTTGTAATCGTTTGGTAAGTGAAGATGGGTTGGCGCGAAATCATGTCTATGATGTTCTTCGCACGTTCGCCAATGAGACAAGAGTCACTCTTGGATTGGTTGAGAAATTCCTGAACCCGGAAAAACGAATCCTGGAAATTGGGGCAGGAATATGTCTTTTCAGTATTTTTCTTAAGAGTGAGAAGTACAATGTTGTTGCTCTTGAGCCTGCATTGGGTGGATTTAGTGAATTTGAAAAAATAAAAAATGCCGTGTTGGCACATTATGCTCATATTAAATTAGATGTTCTAAGGATATCCGCCCAGGACCTGGACAGCAAAAAATATGGTGAGTTTGATCTTATTTTTAGCAATAATGTCATAGAACATATTCCCGATCTTTCTTTAACGTTTTCGGCAATGAGCAGCGTTCTGTCTCAACATGGGTTGATGGTTCATGCATGTCCCAACTATGTCATCCCATATGAACCGCATTTTGGTATCCCTGTCTTAAAGGTATGGCCTAGCTTATCAAGGCTTTTGTTCAGTGGGAGGATAGAACCAAGGGGGGATCTCTGGGATTCTCTGAATTTTATTTCTTATTTCAACGTGAAAGTTCTTGCAGCAGAGAACCTTCTAGAGGTGAAATTTGCAAAGGGTATTTTATATAAGAGTGTAGTGCGGTTCGAAACAGATGAAATTTTTAGGGAGAGGCACATGAACAAAATGATCCTCTCTCTTTTTTTGCTCCTAAAAGGCCTTCGAGTATTGCCAATGCTTAAATATGCAGCTCCTTTTCTTTCTACTCCAATGATCATTTTGTTGTCCCACGAATGTCATGATCCTCCTACCTGAAAATGAGAAATAGTTGAAACTGGCAGTATTTCCTCTAAGTGAAAAATAGTTGGAGTGTACGCATGGCTCAAATTGCCTCAGGCATCTGGTCAAAACTTTTCGCATCCTATGCTTTACAATATATTTCAAGCCCTGGTGGGTGGTTCTGATCTGCCCCCATTTTTTAGCCACCTGGGATGTTAGGTTTTCCGGATGATTGCTCCCTCAAAGACAGCTGCTGGCACTTGGTAACCCAGCGCACTGTGTGGCCGTTCGTGATTATACCGCCCTCGGCAGTTTTCGATTACCACTTATGCTTCGGACAAGCTGTGGAAGAGTTCGGCATCAAGGCATTCACGGCAAAACGTGCCGTTGAAGCTTTCATTACTGCCATTCTGCCAGGGTTTGCCTGGTTCGATCCGACTCGGGATAATCTCCTGGTCTTTCACAAACGTCGTCAGGGTATGGGCGATGAATTCTGGGCCGTTGTCACTGCGAAGATACAGCGGGCGTCCATAACGGGCAATGAGCTGACGTAACACCTCGATTACATGTTGATGCGTCAAGGAGCGATCTACTTCAATGGCCAAACAAAATGGAGTTGCTTCATCTTTGACGGTCAGACACCACAGCGGCTCGCCTGGGCCATACGTATCATGCACGAATTCCCAACTCCAGACATCGTGTTGAGTCTTGGCCCTGGGCTGAACAGTGCATCTGGTCCAGAACTTTCTTCGGCGTTGGCGGCTCGGGGAGGCTGAGCCCCTGTTGCTGCCACACTTGATGAATCCGTTTGAGATTCATCTGCCAGCCGCGGCCTTGGAGAAAACTCCCCGCTAATCGGTACCCCCAGTGGGGATAGCGTTTGCCCACGCTCACAAGCGGCTTGTGTCACTTGCCGCCGCGCCCGCGGGCTTACCACTTTTTTGCCTGCAAATCCTTCATCACTTCGACTTCCAGGTCCCGTTCAGCCAAGACCTTTTTGAGGCGGGCATTCTCCTGGCGTAACTGGCGCAGTTTCCGCACATCTGCCACCTCCATCTGGTCAAACTGGCGCTTCCATCGATAAATGGAATGGGCCGAGACCCCATGCTGTCGGGCCTTCTCAATTGTACTGCCTTCGGCCTCTCGGAGCATGCGCACAATTTGTTCTTCCGTGAATCGTGGCTTCTTCATGTTGGTCCTCATCAGGTTTTGGAAAACCTAACATGGCCCTGGTCCAAAATACGGGGGGCACTCTACATGATCACGGACATCGATTTTCCTGTTATTGGGTTATTGGGTAGGGTAGGTTGCTGCCCTTGGCTACCATGTATTTCCAACCATGGAAGATTAATTAAGAAGGGGGGAATCGTGAAACTCAATTGTTGAAGTTTGAATGAGCTATGTGACCTGTGTGAGGGGTCGGGGTTGTTTGGGACGTCGCCAAATGATGGCATCTACAATGTAATGGTGGAAGTTGATCGTTTGAAATATTACCAGGCTTGCAAAAGGAAGGTACATAAAAAGAGAGCTTTGCGCGAAGGTATTAGCTGAAAGGAAAGCCACGAAGGTGATGACAAGGCAGAGGAGAAAATAGGTGCCTGTACTCCTTAGAGTATTTTGACTGAGGGAACCAAGAAATGTCTGGGGTTCGGTCTTATGGCTTTGAAAGCGTTTTTGATTAAACCACCACACAAATAGAATGTATTGGGCATTGTGCCAAATATTGACCACAAGCCAACCCCGAGTAATATCCTCAATGAATATATATCCCACTGTAAAGATCGCAATATGGGTTGTCATATACAGGAAGAATCCTAGAGAAAAATTTCCTGACTGATACGCTTTGAATTGAGTAAAGCCCCATGCCCCAATAAACAGTAAGGCCGTTATTCCAATTCCCTGCAGAAGAAGCCATGGGACAGGGAAAAAATGCAGTTCCATGTCCAAAAAGTGTGTTTGATTTTGGTAGGAACGAGATAAGATTCCCCAGACTGGGACAAGATACAGTGTGATGAGGGTGATCCAGAGCTCAATTTTATGTAATGGGCTTTTTCGCATGTAGGCCTTGGAAATTCCATAACTCTGTCGAGTGTAGTGAAACCATTGCCAATAAAAGTAAATGGTTGCAATCGCCCAAACACCAATAGTTTGAATAATCAGGACAATACTGATTAACACGATTCCTGGGAGGGCGAAGATGAGAAATTTGTGATTATGAAAGCTTTCCCAATCAAAAGTCAGTCGCGTGAAAGTGGCGGTAATGTGGTGATATCCCAAAAACCAGATATTGAGGAGTAAGATGGGAGCAAACCAATTTGGAAATATTCCAAGGGTGGCTCCCACTAAAAGGGCCAAGCCAGCGGTTCCTACAATGAAGAGAAGATCAAATTGAGTGCTCTTGAGCCAACCCAGATTGCTTTGAGTGAAGATGTGCTTCCCCTGGGCGGTTGTGTTTAAGGGTGTTGAGGTCTCAAGGTTCATAAAATTCCATGGTGCTTTTGTTCTTAGAAAAATTATCCGTTTTTTTCAAAGAAGAGTTGCCGAGAGTCTTTCAGCGTAGACCCTTTTCCCTACCAGGTGGAAGATGGGCTTAAAAGCAAGTTATCGGGAAAGAAGGCAGGGGACTTGAATGAGGAGTCTTTTCCTTTAGAAGAGTTTCTTGAACATCAAGTTCGGTTGTATTATCTTTGAGAGTTCGAAGGACCTAGATTTTACTTTGTTGGTATTCTGTCCATAAGGAAGGATCTATTGTGACCAGGCTGATGTAATTTTTAGAACGCTGAGTATATTGGAATAATCATCAGTCCACACACTAAAAGAGCGATTAGGTTTGAGTCGTGTCCAACGTGAATCGGCGTGGAGTGCGGCAAGAGCTGTTGAGTGACGCGAAATGACGACCCAGTCTGATTTCCAATGGTAGCTGGCGTATTCTTTCTCGTTGACCGAGTTTCGTTGTATCCATCCAACAAGTTGAGCATCTTCTACCAAATTAGCCATGACACCAGAAAGCTCAAGATTAGCATTTGAGATATGAAATAAGAGAATTCCATGGTCTGATAATTTTCGGACATAGAGGGCCATGGCTTCACGGGTGATCAGATGCATGGGAATGGCATCAGAGCTAAACGCATCAATGATCAACATATCATAATGGCCATCTGGAGCGGTGGCTAAGGATAGGCGACCATCTCCAAGGACAATGTGGGTATCACCCCCACATTCAGAAAGGTAATGGAAATAGCGAGTATCTTGGGCTAACCGTACGACACTAGGATCAATTTCATAATAGGTCCAGTGTTGATAG
>Ga0224496_10002628_pt1 | contig 10641 bp, 10 predicted proteins | sample SF_Jul11_sed_USG_2_FD_168127 | JGI IMG/M metagenome (GOLD analysis project Ga0224496, IMG submission 168127) | Sediment microbial communities from San Francisco Bay, California, United States - SF_Jul11_sed_USGS_8_1 | ecosystem: Environmental > Aquatic > Marine > Sediment | place: USA... | reverse complement strand
CCATGAAAGTCGGGAAGTGGAGCGAAATGCCAAACAGCTTGGCGAGGATGAAGCGCGGCTTAAAAAAGGGCAGCAGGATCTGGTGGTTGATGAGGGTTTGGCCACCAGCGCGGCCCGCTTGCCCGCGTTGCGCGAAGCGGTGGAAAATCTACGCGCGGCCCAAGGGCAGCTTGCCGGCCGGCGGGCCGGCCTGCAGGACGGCAAGGACAAACTGGCTGCCGGGGTCTGCCCGTTTTTTAAGGAGGAATGCCAAAATATAGCCGGCCAGGCCCCACGGGACGTGTTCAGCGCCCGGCTGGCAGAGTTGGACCACGAGGGTCTGGCGCTGGATAAGCGGCTGGCCGATCTGGGCCGGGAGATCAGTGCGGCTGAAAAGGCCCGCTCCCAACTGGAGGCGATTAAGGTCCGCACCCAGGAGCTGGCCAAACAGCTCGCGGGGGTGGCCGAGCGGCAAGATGAAAACAAAAAACGGCAGCAGGCTCTGGAGGGGCTCAAAAAAGAGCAGCAAACGGCCGAGGAAAAGGCCGGGGCCCGGAAAGCGGATCTCAAGCAGTACAGCGAGTTGGATAGCGAGATCGCCAGGATCGAAAAGGCCCGCACCACCCACCAGGCGGCCCGCGATGCCTTCTTTGCCAATCAGAAGGACGCCCTGGACCTCGGGAATCGTTGTGAATCCTTGCAAAAGATGGCCAAACTTTTCGAGGAGTTGCAACAGACCCTGGCCACCAAACAGCAGGAGCTCGCCAAACTTGCGAAGGATTATGATGCCAAGCGCCACGCCGAGGTGCGCCGCGCCAAGGAGCAGCTGGTTGCCGAGGTGGCCACCATCAGGCAGCAGATTGATGACCTTGCTAAGGATCGACTCCGCCGCGAAGCCGAGATCGAGCGGCAGAAGCAGATCAAACAGGAGATCACGGCCCGCGCGGCGGCAAGGCAAGGCCTGATGGATAAAGAGGGGCTGGTCAATTTTTTGCGGACCAAGATTTTTAAAAATGTTTCAACCCAGCTGTCGGAACGGTTCCGCGAGGAGATCAGCCTGCGGGCGGATCGGATTTACCGCACCATCGCGGAAACCGATGAAGAATTGTACTGGGGGGATAAGTATCAGATTGTGCTGCGCGACATGCCGGACGGACTGCTCAGGGAGCGCAGCGATGACCAGCTGTCCGGCGGGCAGATCATGAGCGCCGTGGTTGCCCTGCGGTTGGCCCTGCTCCAGACCATCGGAGCCCGGGTGGCCTTTTTCGACGAGCCGACCTCCAACCTGGATGCCAATCGCCGGGAGAATCTGGCCCATGCCTTTCGGGCCATTGATGTGGGGCGCGAGGAGGTAACCGAGCACTGGTACGACCAGCTCTTTCTGATCAGCCACGATGTGGCGTTTACCGAGGTGACCGATCAGGTTATCACCCTTGATCCTTCCTAGGCGCCCGGACTTAGCTTCCAACAAAAAAGGCCGCCCCTTTCCAGGGACGGCCTTTTTTGTTGGAAGGCTTATGCGTTGTTACTGTTGAACAACGTTGGCGGCTGACGGACCCTTGGGGCCGTCGGTAACCTCGAAAGTTACGCGGGCGCCTTCTTCCAAAGACTTAAAGCCATCGGCCTGGATTGCGGTGTGGTGTACGAAAACATCGTTCCCGCCGTCCTGCTCGATAAAACCAAAACCTTTTGCATCGTTAAACCATTTTACTGTTCCTTCTGCCATCTTGTACTACTCCTTTGTGCCGGGTTCCATTGGGAACCCTTTTAATGAACCGGCACACCATCATGGTGGGCCGGCCGTATGGGTGTTGAAATCGGAAAAATTTCGATCGCAACGACTATGGTGTGATTGTTTGGTCGGGGTTAGCCCCTTTTTTGCTGATTTACCCGGTGGCTTTGCCCTTGGGCCTGCCCCTTTTTGCCCAAGGCGGGAATGCCAAAGTCAAAGGAGTTGGAGCGCACGCGGCGCCGCGCTTTTGCGGGCCGGGAGCTGCGGGGGGCAGCGAGCGCCGGGGCCGCCGGGCGACTTGGAAGCGCCGGCTCCCGGGTCTGGTTCTCGAAACTAACCGGGACCAGGCCGGCGGGCGGGTCGTCACGGCGCATTTTCTTGCCCAGATTCCGTTCGATGAGCTGAATTATCTTGCTGTCCTCGGGCGTGGCAAAGGTGCAGGCCTCGCCGGTTTTGGCCGCGCGACCGGTGCGGCCGGTGCGGTGGGTATAGGTTTCGGCCGTGTTGGGCACATCGTAGTTGATCACATGTGAAATGCCCGAGACGTCAATGCCCCGGGCCGCGATGTCGGTGGCGACCAGGATATTGAACTTGCCGCTTTTGAAACCGTCCAGGGCCAGCTGGCGTTTTTGCTGCGACAGGTTGCCTTGGAGCGAGGTGGCCCGGCAGCCGGATTTTTGCAAGTGCAGGGCCAGATTTTTGGCCTTGTGCTTGGTCTTGGTGAATACGATGGCTGACGCCGCCTGTTTTTCATGCAGAATTTTTTTCAGCAGGTCGGTCTTGCCCTTCGGGTCCACATGATAAAGCACATGCGAGATGGTGGCGGCCGGCTTGGTGTGATCAATCTGCACGGTGGCGGGATTGGTCAGGATGTCCTCGGCCAGGGAGCGAATCTCCTGGGGCATGGTGGCGGAAAAAACCAGGGTCTGCCGTTTCGCGGGCAGATTTTTCAAAATCCGGCGGATATCCGGTAAAAAGCCCTTGTCGAACATGTGGTCGGCCTCGTCCAGAATCAGCATCTCCACGGCGGAGAGGCTGACGGCCTTGTCGTTGATCAGGTCGAGCAGGCGGCCCGGGCAGGCCACGATAATCTCCGCGCCCTGCCGGATCTTGTTGATCTGGCCCTGCTTGCTCACCCCGCCATAGATGACGATGCTGCGCAGGTGTGAGTGCTTGGCCATTTTACCGATGTATGTATGGGTCTGTTCGGCAAGCTCCCGGGTGGGGGCAATGATCAGGGCCCGGATTTTACCCTTGGGTCCGGCGTAAAGACGTTGCAGAATGGGCAGCACAAAGGCCGCGGTTTTGCCGGTGCCGGTCTGGGCCAGGCCGAGAAGATCGCGGCCGGCCATGACCGGGGGGATGGCCTGAACCTGAATCGGGGTCGGGGTCTCATAGCCACTGTTGGCAATGGCGGTCTGGATCTGGGGGTGAAACTCAAATGCGGTGAAATTCATTAAAACTCCTTTTGGATTAAAACGGTACCCTGGCCTTTTCTCCGGGCTCGGGACCATGTAAAGCGGCACAATTCGTTGCCCGCTTTCGGATTAGTATGGTTGAAAAATTATCTTGCTACCACAAAGTGTTGGGGAAGGGCTGCTGAGGATACCAGGGGGGAGAGGTTGCTCAGGATTGCGCTCCAAAACGTGGGGCATCTATTTATAGGTCAAGAGGCGGCGGTTACCAGCCTTGTCCTTGTCGTTCTTCACACGCCCGCGCTTCCTTGACGATCAAGGGGCGGTTGTTGATTTTTTTGCCGTGCAGTGTCGCCATGGCCCGGTTGCCATCCTCCCTGTTCAACATCTCGACATAGCCAAAGCATTTGGATTGCCGGGTGGCGTGGTCGTTAATGATCTTGGCGCTTACCACCGAGCCGTGCAAGGAAAAAAGTTCACCAAGGTCCAAATCGGTCATGGTGTAGTTTAGGTTGCCTACGTAATAAAGATTCATGTTGCTCTCCGTTAAGTGTTCAGCAAAACTTCGACGGTGGCAAACGATGCAAGAAAAGAACAACGTGGGCGGGGAATCGTGAAAGCGTATGCTTTGCTTAAAAGACAAATAAGATATTGCCATGTATACTCGCTAGGATCCTCCTTGGCAAGTAAAAAAGCAAGGCCTTGGGCGGAATAGTAGATCGGTTGCCCAAGGTAAACGAGCCTTTTTGGGTGGAATTAGGGCGGTTTTTCGGAAATGCTGCTGGCTATTCTCGCTATTTCAGACTATAAGGTTATTTTTCGCATGATATGCCCGGTTTTTGTTTCGCCTCGGGGAGGCCTGAGATTCTAGATGTCCGAGCCCCCAAGGGAACCATTTTTTTGCGCCCTGGTTCCCGTCCTGTCCCTGCCTGTGATAATCGACAAAAAAATCCGACGGGATATGCTTGTCTCCCGCTGTCTGTTGCTGAGCCGGTTTTTCCCTGTGGATCGGTCCGTGACCGAATGAATTTATAGCCCTTTCGCTATCAATCATCTTGTGCGTTTGATGAGGTGGCGCAATATTAATGAACGCGCAATGAACTAGGAGTATGGAATGAATATATATGTTGGGAACCTGCCGAACGGGATAAGCGAGGAAGAGATTCGGACGATTTTTGCCGGCTATGGCGCGGTGGAGAGCGTCAAGCTGGTCAAGGACCGCTTTTCCGGGCAGTCAAAGGGTTTCGGTTTTGTCGAGATGCCCAGCAACTCGGAGGCGGACCAGGTGATCAAGGCCTTGAATAAGAGTATCATGCAGGGTCAGGCCATTAAGGTTAATCAGGTTCAGCCGCCCAAAAAAGGCAAGAAAAACGCCCGGCGGCCCAGAAGGGATTAGTCGCATCCGACACCCCAGAGGTACCTATGAAGTGGATTGCTGTGGGGCTTGGAACCATCGTGGTCTCCTACGCCCTTTCCTGGTTCACCCTGCGGCGGATTCGTGCCCGGAGCCAGGCGTTGGCCGCCGGGCTGCAGGAAAAATATGGCGCGGATCTGCTGCGCCTTTCGGGTGGCGGCATAATTACCTCCTACAATCGGGTGCCCGGGGTTCTGGCCCTGACCCGGGACGCCTTTCTCTATTCGGCGGCCATTACCAAGGACGAGGGCTCGATTCCCCTCGCTACGGTGGACAAGATCGTCATGCAGGCGACCAGGAACAGTGATTACCCCCGAGCCCGGAAATATCGCAAGGCTGTGGTCATGGCCCTGCACCTGCAAGATGGCGACTGCAAGCTGTTCGTTATTTCCCAGGAAGATTACGCCCATTGGCGGATCGCTTTGGCCCGCAAGGGCATCCAGCTGGAAACGGATCGTCCCCGGGGGTGAATCGCGTCAGCGCGCGGGCTCCAAGGCCGCGAGCACCTGATCGATATCGGCCTCGGTGTGGTCGGCCGCCACCTGCAGGCGGATCTCCTCGTCGCCCTTGGGCACCACCGGATAGTTGATGGGGGTGGCCAGGATGCTGTTTTCAAAGAGTTTTTCAGCCAGGCTGGCGGTTTTTTGGGTGTTGCGGATCATCAGCGGTACAATGGGATGGTCACCGTGCAAAATTTCATAGCCGGCCTGGATCAACCCCGCTCGCAACCGTTTGGTGAGACCGCGCAAACGGGCCAGCAGTTTCAGGCCTGCCGGGCTGTCCAGAATCTCCAGGGCCTTGCGGGCGGCGGCCGCCTCGGCCGGGGTGATCGGGTTGGAGTAGACGTAAAACGGCGTCTTTTCCCGCAACAGGTCGATAACCGGCGGTTCGGCCGTCACATAGCCGCCGTTCACCCCCAAGCCCTTGCCCAGGGTGGCGATCAGGATATCGGCCCGGCCCCGGCTCTGCTCCTCAATGCCGCGACCGGTGGCGCCCAGGGCGCCGATGCCGTGGGAGTCGTCCACCACGGTGATGATCCCCTCACCAAAGTCATGTTCATGTTTGGCGCAAACCTCATTGACGGCGGCCAGGTCAACATGGTCGCCGCGCATGGAAAAGACGCCGTCGGTGACCAGCAGCAACCGGTTGCCCTTCCCCTTTAGTTCCAGGATCTTTTTTTCCAGATCAGTGATATCCAGATGGTTATAGACGGCCTTGACGGCCGGCCGCGCCAAGCGGATGGCGTTGATGATGCAGTTGTGATTCAACTCGTCGCTCAATACCACGGTCGCGGGGCTGATGAGCTGGGGCAGCACGCCCATGACCGCGCTGTAGGCGGCGGAAAAGATCATCGCGGCCGGCCGGCCGTGGAAACCGGCCAGCCGGTTTTCCAGTTCCAGGTGGGGCTGATAGGTGCCGCTGATGAAGCGCACCGCCCCGGGGCCGGTGCCGTAAGCCCGGGCCGCCTCTTCCTCGGCCGCGATCACTTGCGGATGCAGACCCAGGCCCAGGTAGGAGTTGGAGTTGAACCGCAGGAATTCCCGGTTGCCGCAGCCGTGCAGCAGGTAGCGCGGACCCTTGCCGTTGCAAGGCGGGATGACCCCGGTGATGATGGCCTCAACCCGTTTGGCAGTGCCGGCCCGGTCCAGCTCGGCCAGTTGCTCCCGGCATAGTTCATTGAGTTTGTCCAGTCCCATGGGAAGGCTCCTAAGTTCTTTTCCCCCTTTCACGCCGCCGAGCACCGCAGGCAGTGACGGAATAGATGCTGAAACTGTCTGAGTCCGCCGTAGGCGGGCGAGTTTTCAGCGGCCCGTCACTGGTGAGGAGTACCCTCCGGGTATAAACTCCGGGAAGTCCGCGCAGCGGACCAGCAGTGAAACGGCGAGTGAACTGGGGTGCCCTTTCTTTCGCCGCTACGCTGCTGGTTCGTTTTCTTTGGGCAAGCAAAGAAAATGAACGCATAAGAGGTTGTTCGATTGCAAAATGCAAAAAATTAAACATCAAGTTTTTCACCGAGTCGTTCCAGCATCTCCTTGGTCATGCTGGCCAGGTCGTATTGCGGCTGCCAGCCCCACTGTTGCCTGGCGGCCGAGTCGTCCAGCCGGTTGGGCCAGGAGTCGGCAATGGCCTGCCGCAGCGGGTCCACCTGATAGTCCATGGTAAAGCCGGGGAGGTGCTTGACGATTTCCGCAGCCAGCTCTTCCGGGGCAAAGCTCATGGCCGTCACGTTGAAGGCGTTGCGGTCGATGAGCTTTGCCGGGTCGGCCTCCATGACCATGATGGCGGCCCGGATGGCGTCGTCCATGTACATCATGTCGAGATAGGTGCCTGGCGCCAAGAAACAGGTGTAGTGTTTTTCTTTAAGGGCGGCGTAAAAGATATCAACCGCATAGTCGGTGGTGCCGCCGCCGGGCCGGGCTTCATACGAGATCAGGCCGGGAAAGCGGACCCCGCGGGTATCGACGCCGTAACGGGTGAAATAGTAATCGCAAAGCAGTTCGCCGGTAACCTTGGCCACCCCGTAGAGGGTGGTGGGCCGCTGGATGGTGACCTGCGGGGTGAGGTCGGCTGGAGTGGATGGCCCAAAGGCGCCGATGGAGCTGGGATGAAAGACCGCGCAGCCGGCCGCGCGGGCGGTTTCCAGCACGTGGCGCAGCCCGTTGACATTGATCTCCCAGGCCGGTTCCGGCTGGGTCTCGGCCTTGGCCGACAGCAGGGCGGCCAAGTGAAAAATGGTGTCGATGTTGTGTTCTTTAACGATTTTACTGAGTTGCGCGCGATCTAGGATGTCCAGGCTCACGTAGGGGCCGCTCAACAGCGCAGGGGCGGGCTTGGCACTGTGGCCGGCCGCCACCACGTTAGCCGGGCCGTAGCGCTCCCGCAGGGCCGGAACCAGGGCGGTGCCGATCTGACCGGTGGCGCCGGTCACCAGGATTTTTTGCATGCGTTTAAACCCCAGATTGTGCAAAGTGAGTTCCAAGAGGCATGGTGATGTCGCGTCTTGGCGTATGCTACCCGACCAGGAGCCGGGAGACAAGCAAGATGCACCGGTGTCGTATCTGGTTGCAAATGGTGCAACAGCGGGATAAGAATGAAGAAATGGGTGATTTTTAGGTAAACACCTTGTTATAGTTGGCCCTGTATAGCCCTGTATCGATTCGCTAAGAAGATTAACAAGTTATGTTCATTTTCTTTGCTTGCCCAAAGAAAACGAACCAAAAGAAAGGGCACCCCGATCACTCGCCGTTTCACTGCTGGTCCGCTACGCGGACTTCCCTGTGCTCCTCGGCAGTGACGGGACGCTAAAAAACTCGCCCTTCGGGCTCAAACAGTTTTAGCGTCAATTCCGTCACAGCCTGCGGTGCTCGGCGGCGTGAAACGGGGAAAAACCATCGCCCCTTTTTAGAGAGGTGTTCATTAGTGCATAGATCGATGTTGGAATGTGTAAACGACCTGGAGAGCAGTGGGCAGCTCCTGCGCATCCGCGAGGAGGTCGATCCCTATCTGGAGATGGCCGCCATCCATCGCCAGGTGCACCGGGAAAAGGGGCAGGCGATTTTTTTCGAGAAGGTCAAGGGCTCCCCCTTCCCGGCGGTATCCAATCTGTTCGGCACCATGGAGCGGGTCGAGTTGCTCTTTAAGGAGTCGTTCCTGCCCCTGAAGAATATGCTGGAAGCGGCTACCAATCCGATGCCCCTGCTGCGGCAGCCAAAAAAGTGGCTCTCGTTGCCCCGGCCAGCGCTTAATGCCCTGCCCAAAAAGGTGCGCTCCGGCCTGGCGCCGAACTTTCGGCTCGCCGACCTGCGGGCCGGTATGGATTCCGGCTGGCGAAAGAGGCTGCCGGTGCTGGAATGTGAATGCCGCATCCAGGATCTGCCCCAGGTCCATTCCTGGCCCCTGGATGGGGGGAGCTTCATCACCCTGCCCCAGGTCTGTTCCCTGCCGCCCGGCGAGCCCAATGTCATGCAATCCAATCTGGGCATGTACCGGGTCCAGATGTCGGGCAACGACTATGTGCCGGACAAGGAGGTGGGGATCCATTACCAGATCCACCGGGGGATCGGCATCCATCACACCCAGGCCATCGAGGCCGGCCGGGAGCTCAAGGTGAGCATCTTTGTCGGCGGCCCGCCGGCCCATACCGTGGCCGCCATGATGCCCTTGCCCGAAGGGATGAGCGAGCTCACCTTTGGGGGCATGCTGGCGGCCCGCCGTTTTCGCTATGCCATCATCGACGGCTGGGTGATTTCGGCCGACGCCGATTTCTGCATCCTGGGCACCGTGGGACCGGGCACCAAGCCCGAAGGCCCGTTTGGCGATCATCTGGGTTATCACTCCCTGAAGCACCCCTTTCCCTATCTCAAGGTCGAAAAGGTCTTTCACCGCCAAGACGCGGTCTGGCCCTTTACCGTGGTCGGGAGGCCGCCCCAGGAAGACTCCATGTTCGGCAAGTTCGTTCACCGGCTCACCGGCAACATCCTGCCCACCCAGGTGAAGGGGGTGCGCGAGGTGCATGCGGTGGACGCGGCCGGGGTCCACAGCCTGCTCCTGGCCATCGGCTCCGAACGTTACGTGCCCTATGATCGCCGCGAGCCCCGGGAGATCCTGACCCAGGCCAACGCCCTCTTGGGCTTCAATCAGGTCTCTTTGGCCAAATACCTGGTTATCTGTGCCGGCGAGGATAACCCGACCCTGGCGGCCTCGGATGTTCGCGCCTACTTCAAGCACGTTTTGGAGCGGGTGGATTGGCAAAAGGATCTTCATTTTCAGACCAACACCACCATGGATACCCTGGACTATACCGGCCACGACCTGAACAAGGGCTCCAAGCTGGTGGTGGCGGCGGCCGGGGAAAAACGGCGCAGCCTGTGTGAACGGCTGCCGGACGACCTGGCCCTGCCGGAGGGTTATGCCAACCCCAGGTTGATGCTGCCGGGGATCCTGGCGGTGGAGGGGCCGGCCTATAATCTTAAGCCGGGCGGCGTCCGGTTCGGTACCCGGGAGGACCGTACCGAAGAGGTGGAGGGGTTCTGTCGCGACATGGCAGAGTTGAACCCCGGCCTCTTCTCCCAAAAGGGCGTTGCCTGGATCGTGCTGGTGGATGACAGCAGCTTTTGCGCCCAGGAGCTGGATAACTTCCTCTGGGTCACCTTTCTGCGCTCCAACCCGAGCCAGGACACTTACGGCCTCCAGTCATTTTACATCGCCAAGCACTGGGGGTGCCGGGAGTCGCTGGTGACCGATGCCCGGCAGAAGCCCCACCACACCACGCCCATGGAGGAGGACCCGGAGGTGGAGAAGAGGGCGGCAAAGAAGTGGAAAAGATAGGGCCAATCGACCCGGCGAAAAGTTTTGCTGGTAATGTTCATTTTCTTTGCTTGCCCAAAGAAAACGAACCAAAAGAAAGGGCACCCCGGTCACTTGTCCCGCCTACGGCGGGATACCCTGTGCTCCTCGTCAGTGACGGGACGCTAAAAAACTCGCCCTTCGGGCTCAAACAGTTTTAGCGTCTATTCCGTCACTACCTGCGGTGCTCGGCGGCGTGGCAAGGGGGAAAAGCTTATTGGCCCCCTTTAAGGGGGCTAGCGGAGGCCTTCTATAGCTGGAGGAGTACTCACTGATGGCTCCCATAAAACCCAGTTACTTCCGAACCAACGGCGATATCCCGCTGCTCGCCGAGACCATTCCGGCCCGGCTGGCGGCCATGGCCCAAAAATATCCCGGCAACGAGGCCGTGGTCTGTCTGCCGCAGGAGCGGCGGCTGACCTATGGGGAACTGGTCAAGGAGGTTGACCAACTGGCCCGGGGCCTGCTGGCTCTGGGCTATACCAAGGGCGACCGGATCGGCATCTGGTCCACCAACAACATCGAGTGGCTCCTGCTGCAACTGGCCACTGCCCGGCTCGGCATCATCCTGGTCAACATCAACCCGGCCTACCGGCTTAAAGAGCTGGCCTATGCCCTGACCCGCTCCGAGGTGCAGGGGCTCTTCGTCATCCCTGCCTTTCGGACGAGCGACTACGTGGCCATGCTCATGGAGCTGCTGCCCGAACTGGCCGGCAATGACCGCGAGCTGCACAGCGCGAAATTCCCCTTTTTAA
>Ga0224496_10002627_pt1 | contig 10641 bp, 12 predicted proteins | sample SF_Jul11_sed_USG_2_FD_168127 | JGI IMG/M metagenome (GOLD analysis project Ga0224496, IMG submission 168127) | Sediment microbial communities from San Francisco Bay, California, United States - SF_Jul11_sed_USGS_8_1 | ecosystem: Environmental > Aquatic > Marine > Sediment | place: USA... | reverse complement strand
GTTTAGTGCACCGTTGCACTGGGGCTTTGTGATTTTAGGCTGGGCTGGTTTGTTTGCTGGTGGTATTGCGGCACAGATCATCACACGCTACTCCAACCTGACAGACGTCATTTGGAACAACCAAAGTAAAGAAATTCTTAACAACCGGATTGTTCCTTAATCTTTAACTTTTGATATAGCAGTCTACTTGTCGCCCGTTTTCTTAACGGGCGACAAAAAAACAGCATAAATGCGCTGACTGCTAACTGGCGAGTTTTCGACAGTAAAAGAATGCAGGGGGATTCAATGATTACTAAGTTAATACGGATAAGTACGATATCACTTATCTTATTTGCGGCACTACTGCTTTATACCGGTCTTGTCAGTGCGCATGGCAAGGTGTCTTTAGAGAACGATAGTTGTGTTCGAGGAATTGAAGGAAGCATGGTGCATTTAAGCGCATATCAACCTCAATACGATCCCGAAGCAGAATACTGCACAGAAATACCCAATGAAGGAAAAACATTCTGGGTCATAGATCTGATCGATCAAGCGCTACGTGACATGCCTATCGCGGTACGAATAGTCAAAGGAACCGGCGAAAAACTAAGTGAAACAGTGGCGAATTTTCATTCCACCTACCACCCGGAAGGCGTGATTAAAGGTGAATCTAACCTGGACGGCGGACAGTATACGGTATTCGTTACAGGAGAAGGCGTGCCGCCCGTGCAATATGAGTATCCATTACGAGTGCAGATGATCAATTATGCAGATACCTTCCGTGCCGCTATAGTACCTATGATAGTTCTTTTTTTACTTGCTTTGATTGCCAACAAATATCTTAAATCAAGGCGTATGCAGCAACCGTAAAACATTTGCTGACATTATTGATGCGCAAACAAATGGGTCGGATCTAGGGTTAGATTACACCGCCATTGGCAAATCCATGATAATCCTAGATTTGACACCGCCCAACCCAATAATTATAAGGCTACCGCCATTACCATCATCATTGAATAACGTTAATACATGGAAATGATAGTTCCGTCAGCCAGCTGGCCGCTCGGCTGCTGGTTGTACTGCTCCCGTCCCAGCACCTTTTTATAAGCAAAACGAGGACGTTGTTTCCACATTGAACCCCATGGCTCATTCCCAGCAACTAAGCATTGCATCCCGTTAGACGCAGAAAACCGTTCAGTGATACATTGATAAAACGCTTTACGTTTCCAGTAACGAACATGAATGGCGTCTGCACCAAACCAATCCGAAGATGGTTCAAGCAGTTCGAAATGCTTACTGGCTGCCATTTCCACCAATCCATGATGCACCGCACTGGCACGCTCGAAAACCTCACGCCTAGATAGCTGGCAACGCGGAAATAATATAGAGCGAAGCATTTTGTAACGCCACTCGGATATCGTCTTGATTGATGCGATTGGAACATTAGTCATCACAATATGAATGGCCTGTCTCTGTAGCCGGGTAACACACAAACCTACCCACTCCAGGATCTGTTCGGGTGTATATCCATATGGAATATCATTGCCAATATCTGTTAGCAACGCATAAATAGGCCGAGCATGAGCCTGTTCAAGTCGTTGCCATAGACCACTGGAAGTAATACCCGGCAATTCACGAAGCATTACCTGACTAAATTCGCCATAAGAACGGCCATGGCCCGCCGCAACTAATACATCACTCGGACCGCCGATGCGTTGTTGCAAGAGCTGAATAACCAAACGTAGCGATAAAGTCAGGTTGCTGGCGCCTAGCAGAACAAATCTGTTTGCCAGCGCCGGTGACTGAACACTACCATGTATACCACTACCCACTACACTCGCTCAGTTAAGGTATGGAATTTATCTTTCGTAACCATTAAAAATAACCTACGCTTTCTACAAACTATACAAACAAGTCAAATCGACTCGTATTTGTTACAGTATACGGCAACCTCATTTTATTCAACAGACCTCATGATTGCCTCAGTTTTCTAATGGCTAATATCAACATCATCAAGTCAGTTTATATCAATCGTTATCATTAAAGAAATTTATGCGGATACCTTATTTTCCTGTTTCTTATTGAGATTAGCATCAATTTCAACTTCTGCTTTCAGCCAGTCTGACTTTGGATCGCCTGTTGCAAAATTTCTCTCTGCGGCCTTGTAGTACGCCGCTTCCGCGATCATTTGATGACGCGCTTCCAATGTAACTTCAGTTACTTTACTTTGCCTAACCGTTTTTTTTCTGGGCGACTTCGAGATTTTTGTTACGGTTGCCATTACAACTGTCTCCTTTTTAAAGTTGATTATCGATCTTGATACTGCGACTATTGAAACATTCAGCTTTCGGTAATATTAGTTCTAAAATACCATCCTTGAAGTTTGTACTATTTTATTTGCATCTCATGACTAAAACCCAGCAATAAAGGGCGTAGTTTTGAACTTATTCTCAGCTTAAATCAAATTATTCCTTAGTTATCAGCTAAACTTAATTTTCCATTTACTTCAACACTTGCCACCTATACTGTTGCAGCATGATAATGACATGAAAGTATGACAAGACTGAGACATTAGCTGTAATTAATTCTCCAGCGCAGGAGTAACTCATTCTTTTGCCATTTGCGGGGAGCACCTTTTGGAAAAAGGTATACCATGAATGAATTGGAACAGAAGACATGGCAAGTCCAACCCGGTGACGCCTTGCTGATAATCGACGTACAAAACGATTTCTTGCCTGAAGGTAATTTAGGCGTACCGCATGGGGATAATATCATTCAAAAACTTAATAAGTATTTACATATTTTCACAACGCATCATTTACCAATATATGCGACACGTGACTGGCATCCATCACAGCATTGCTCTTTTCATTCACAGGGTGGAAACTGGCCAGTCCATTGTGTAGCCGGTACATACGGCGCCAAGTTCCCCTCGACACTTGAGCTGCCTACTTCAACAATCATTATTTCCAAAGCAACGATGCCAGAGAAAGACGCCTATTCCGGATTTCAGTATACAAACCTTAACGCCAACCTGCGCTCGGCCAGCATCCATCGGTTGTTTATTGGAGGACTGGCAACCGATTACTGCGTTCTTAATACCGTGCGTGATGCATTAAATTTTAGTTATCATGTATATCTGTTAATCGATGCAATCCGGGCAATTGATGCGAAACCCGGTGACGGCCAACGTGCGCTAGATGAGATGAAAAGTCTTGGCGCACAATTTATCACATTGCAAAAGGTTGCCGCATGATATCACCCAATAGCATATTGCTTACCGATCTCTACCAGCTCACCATGCTGCAAAGCTATGATGAATGCGGCATGGAAAAAGACGCTGTTTTCGAATTCTTTGTGCGTAAACTTCGCCCAGGACGTGGCTTCCTGATGGCGGCTGGGCTCGAACAGGCGCTTGAATTTTTAGAGAATGCGCACTTCTCTCCAAAAGAAATCGACTGGCTAGCATCTACTGGCCGATTTAGCAAAAAATTTCTTACGCACCTTAAAGACATGCATTTTACAGGCGACGTCCATGCGATGCCAGAAGGCACTATATTTTTTCCAGATGAACCGATACTGCGCGTAACCGCACCTATGCCACAAGCACAACTGGTGGAAACACGGCTGATCAACTTGCTGCATTTCCAAACCGTAATCGCCTCCAAGGCGGCACGTATGGTACTTATGGCACCTGAAAAACAGCTGGTAGACTTCGGATTACGCCGCGCACACGGCGCAGAAGCGGGATTGCTAGCGGCACGTGCGAGTTATATCGCCGGCTTTACCGGAACGGCGACCATATTGGCAGATATGCAATTTGGCATTCCGACATTCGGCACCATGGCGCATTCTTTTGTGCAAGCGCACGATAATGAGATTCAAGCCTTCAAGGATTTCGCCCATGCTCAACCAGATAATGTCATACTGCTGATTGATACCTACGATACTGAAGCTGCTGCGCATAAGGTGGTCGCGTTGGCATCACAACTCCAACAAGACGGTATCCAGATTAAAGGTGTACGGATTGATTCCGGTAACCTAACCGACCACGCAAAAAAAGTGCGGCAAATTCTTGATTCAGGCGGCCTTAACTATGTCACCATCTTCGCCAGCGGTGATCTGGATGAATACGTGCTACGAGACATGATGGCTGCTGATGCACCGATTGATGGTTTTGGCATTGGTACACGCCTGGATACGTCAAGTGACTTGCCCTACCTAGACTGCGCCTACAAACTCCAGGAATATGACGGGAAAGCACGCCGCAAGCATTCCGAAGGCAAGCAAACCTGGCCTGGGCGAAAACAGGTATATCGTCATTACGATTCGAATGGTTGTATGGCGCGGGACGTTGTAACTACCGAGCAAGATTTTCAACCTGGCGAACCGCTACTTATTCCTGTCATGCGTGGCGGATGCCGTCTGACTAAAGCCATATCGCTCGAACAAATCCGGTGCCACGCAGCAGACAACCTGACCCAACTACCTGAACCATTGCGTCAACTTCAAGAACCAACTAGCTATCAAGTAGAAATTTCCCCAACACTTCAAGATCTTGCTAAACAAGTTGATCTGAATGTTTTATTGCAACAAATGAGAACGCAGAATAAACTGCAAAAATGATAATAATTCAGTTTCTGGATAACACGGAATATTACTTTGCTTCCAAGGGAAGATCACATGTCTCTTCTCTATGCTATGTCATTTTGCATTATTTCCCCGCTTGGCCAAACTCAAACTGAATAATTTCAAATTACAACCATCACGGATTCCGAACCAAACTAAATGACTAGAACCACTACGAAATAGCCGCAAACCATACTGCCAGCGAGAGATGTCGCTGCGTAATAGCGATATCGTTTAGCAAGTTTTTTTTGACTATGTGTTGAAAGAATAAATGGGTGCCGCTTATTGAGGGTTTTGCTAAGAAGGTGTGTAGTGGGCAACTTTGCCATTTCACTACGGCGTTTTTCAGCTTCCTGACTAGCTGATTTACGCACCTGCTCCCACTCCTCCATATCTATTTCCCCGTTTGCGTCCTTATCAAAATTTTCCAGAATCCAATCATAATTTTTCTTCCACTGACGGATCACTTCTCCGATCATTTTGTGGTTATTGGGTATGTGACGCCCGCCACCAAGGCTTTTAAAGTGACCCAACGCATAAATGACATCATGAATATAAATAAATTTTTCAATGTAACGATAACGACGTTGACTTAAAGAGCTCAGAATACCATGATTGCTGTCTGTTCCCTGATTTGGCGTTGGGCTATTTCCATACCAGGTGCGCGAATGTTCCGTAATCACATCAGCGCCTTGTGGATCTATCACACAGTTACCCGTCTTATCGTCAATCCGGAACCAATGGCTACTCGTGCCTTTATCGACCGTGTGCCAGTGTCCATTTTTACCAGAACTTCTATAACGCTGCACTTTATAATCAAACCAGACACAGGGTGTCCCGGAGAGAGGCGCCAATAATTCTCCTGATTCACCAACAGAAACCGCTCCAACCAGCTCCACATAACCCTGAGCGGCGGAACGGATTTTAGAAGTAGGCGTGTCCTCTATCAGGCGTGCCCGTTTAAGGTAGTACAAAATCAAACCGAAACAAACTAACGCTACCACACCAGCAGCAATCAGATAAAAGGTGATCTCATTGCTGCTGAGATCTGCCCTCCATTGACCAAGAATCATGCAAACAACGCTTTCATATCCACATCCGCTTTCTCTTTTTCAGCAAACTCCAGCAAATCAGCAGGCCTAAACCCCATACTTCGCGCCACCACCACATCGGGAAACTGTTCAATACGAATATTTTTGATATTGACCGAATCATTATAAAATTCCCGACGATCAGCAATATCATGCTCCAATCCGGTAATACGCGACTGCAAATGCTGGAACGATTCATTTGCTTTTAATTCAGGATAATCCTCCGCTAATGCAAATAAATTTCCCAGGCCCAGTCGCAATTGTGTTTCTGCCGCACCCAGCGCCTTAATATCCGATTTTTCCCGAGCAGCTGACACAGCCGAACGCGCATTGATAATCGCTTCCAAAGCATCTTTCTCATAATTCATATATTGCTTACACGTTTCGACAAGCTTGGGTAATTCATCATGACGTTGTTTCAGTAGCACATCGACATTTGCCCAAGCCTTGGATACATTATGCTTTAGCGTAACAAGGTTATTGTAAATAAGGATAAAATAGACAACAACAACAAACGAAATTGCGGCAAATACAGACAAAATAACAATCAGCGGTGAAATTTCCATGACAATGTAATCCTTAATCAATGTGGTGGATATGTGGACAAACGCCATTTTTCATAATTGGCGCTCCTTCACAGAAGAATAAACAAGAAATTCAATACGATCGTGACTCTATGTAACAAAAAGCAGCGCAATATTTCTTCTCTTTGGGCTCAATGATTCTCCAACTCGTTTAACTCCAGGTAATCTAGCAAGATAAAAAATGAATCCAAGGACAAGTAATACTTTTTATTTCCGCCTATTCCTTCAGGATAAACAAAAGATTCCCGTATTACCTGCCATATTTTCTGATGCTCTTCCATCGTTTCAATTTTGTAGCCCAGATCCTGCAAGTTCGACTTTAACTCGTTATATGTTAGGCCGTTAATACCGACCGAAAGATCATTTGCACCATATTTCAGCAATTGAAAAATAAAATCGTCTTTTTCAAACATGGCTTTCAACATCCCTTAGCTAAGAACGGTGGCTACTGCTTGCAACTGAATTGAGCGATAAATTCCTTCAACATTATTAGTCTAGGACAAGATTGGCATCCGCTATCATGTGAAATGGTCACTCTTTTCAGGGTATTTCCTCTATATCAACATATGAAAAATTGACGTACGAAAGAAATACTCTCGCGAAGCGGGATAATTCTCAGCCTAGCTAAGCGGAGAATCAAGAAGGAACGTAGAGATTAGATAAAACAGGTCTTGAGAAATGATCAGAATTTTTATGCGGGTATCAATACACCTGAATATTTTCCGCGAGCAATTTCTTCCAGAAAATGCTTTGCACGCTTACTAACCCCAGCACCATGCTGCAAGTACGAACGCGCGGCCAATTCAGGCGGATAATCGCTGACCGTATATCCTTGCGCTTCAATTTCTTTTACTGAAAGGGATGACACGGTCAACTTTCTTTTTCCAAGTTTGATCACCAGCTGTTTTTTACTGCTGGAAGACACCAAGAGTGCAGTGTTACGGTGATGATTAATCAGTACGACAGGCTGCATGGTTGCCGACGCTTACGAAAAAAAGACATCTAGTAATTGATCCATACTGGCTGATTTTCAGACAAACTGAGTTTATTGCCAGTTCGCAAGATAACACTTCAAACCACATTATCTAAGAAACAATTATAATATCCCTTTAATCAGCAACTATGATGCCGAAAAAAGTTAACGCCTACTAGTGTCGTATGTCCCATAAGTTGTTTCATATTGAAAATCTTCCCAAATATACACTGGGCTTACCGATGAGCCAGTGGGTATCATAAATGTCACCAAATCAAGCGCACCGACCACAGTGCGACCGACGGTATGCATTATGCCAGTAGCAAGTCCAACCGTCATTCCATAAGGCAGGCCCCTTTCTTCAGTGGCATTGATCAAGTTTTTTGGCAGCTCGACAAAACCTGTGACTACATTCGTAAGACCACCGACAAATTTCTCACCGGATGCATACGTATAACTTTGCGCCATGGCAGATTGTGAAGAAAGAAAGAATAAAACGGAAACCACCAGCAAAGATTTAAAAAGCTTTTTCATTGATAACCCCATAAATTATTTAATTAAAAACAAAATACTACGCACTAAGAGAAGTCTAACATGTCGTAACTGATAAATTTAAAAACTTACTTACTTTAACCTGTAACGGCACTACACTACTAAATGTCAAGTTTAATTGAAAAATAATTTTAAATTTTCTATGCGACACCGCCCGACACGCTTTATACTTGATATATTGAAAAATTATCGTAATTATTTAGCGTGCCCCTAACATCCGCTAATTCGGCGCTACAAAATGATCAATGTCACATGTAAACTCACATTTTGTACCTTGAACTGACGTTTTTTATGGACAACCTGAACAGTTACCACGATGTACTGAATAGTTACAATTTATCACGCCAATTTATAAATTATGAGATTGAATACGAAACAAATTAGTCTGTTTTTTCTGGTGTTATTGTTATGCGGCTTAGCCCAGAACTCGAACGCAACACATATTTCAGAACCCATTTTATCTGAACCAAAAACTGAATATATCCTAGGAGAAAAAATCGTTCTCAATGGATGGGTAAGCTATAACGACGAGCCTACTGCAGATGTTCTTTTGAATTTCAAAGTGATTCTACCGAATGGCACTACCGCAACTGAACAGTCCTATCCAAGTGATAGTAGTGGCCACTTTGCATTTGAATTCGATACAAACGGCCAGGTCCCCGGCACATATCAAGTGACGATCACTTCCCACTGCCTGGAAATCCATCGGCCTTTTTGCACATACAAGAACCAGACAATATCTATTAATGTGATTGATAGCAATTCGCGCTAGTCAACGGACCTGACTTACCCAGTATTTTCCTGTTTGGCGCCATTTCGAGAAATGACGCCAAACAGGAAAAAGCGACTACAATTTTTCTAAACTTTTATTCATTTCTTTCCGGCATTGTTCTTCTTTACCAGAAAAGTCAATGAACCCAACTAACCGGACACATTCGTTGTATTTAAATAAAATATCATTTTTCTTTTGAGTTTCTTCTATCAAAACGGACAAGTTTTTTACATCGTCTGTGAGATTTTGTAGGTTAGCACTGGCCAATTCAGTCCCAATATCATCAACACTTTTCTTAGTATCTTCAAGCTTCTGTAAAGAGGCTCTGTTTGATCTGTTCACTTGAGTAGCAAAAGAAATCCTTGCTCGGTCGGAATAGTTTTCCAATTCTTCTGAATTTTGCTGGGTAATCTTAACCAACACTTGTTCGTATTCATCCAATTGATTTTGAACAAATGAATTTATTTTCTCCCGAAAATTTCCCAATGATTGATCAATTTCTTGATTAAAGGCAGCCATTTTCTGTTCTATCTTCTGACTAACATCACCATCAATTCGCGCCAGGATATCCTCTGAAATTTTTTCTGTCGGCACCCTGGAACTAATAATTTCTTTTGTTACATTATTTAAGTTCAGCTGGATCTCTTCACCTAAGGACTGATGTCTGTCATCAACATACTGTTTTATTTTTATTTCATTTTCGGCAATTAACCATCCCGTAAAAATTAATGACTGCTTTTGTTCATCACTTAGATCATAAATAAGTTCTGCTAACATTTCAGAAGCAACCCCCTTATCCACCAACGGTTCTAGATGATTAAGATCTGAAGCGGTCAACAATTCTTTTAGCTGGTTTTGCGTGATATTGACATTCTCATCAGCCTTGGAAATATCAGATGCCTGGCGGAATAATTCATACGGCAAAAAAAACAAGGTCAACACAACACACAAAACATATATCGTTGTCTTTAAATCTTTTTCTTTTATAAGAAAACTAACGCCATACAACACACTAATAAATAATACCGATGGCGCTAAAATAGAAACAATTTCGAACCAGCTTCTGTCTTCAACTGCATTGAAGGGAAGCCCATTAATTATTCCAGTAATAAAATCATTCATCAGTCACTCCAAAAATTTTTTGGCTCCATAACTATTTTATTCGTAAACAGGTAATTTTTTCTACATCGTGTTCGGTAAGCTGTAAACCTAACAGTCAAGTTCCTATGCATCTGCTCCCTAATGAAATGAATAGCATTTGTAACTATTCAGCACATCCCAGTAACTGCTCAGATTGCGCCTATAATTTGCAAGTATCAGGCACAAAATGTGAGTTTACACTTGACCATGATCATTTTGTAACACCTAAATGGCGGATGCTAGGGATAGGCTAAATAGTTACAGCAATTTCAAAAAATTCAACTCACATCGATACCACGGATTAGTAATTACTCAGCATTATCCTGCAGCAATACAAATTGCCAAATAGTTGCACCGAATTTATGCAACATCCGGACTTATATTATAGTGATCTTCGATTTAGACAATCAGCTTTTTACTTCCTTAATTCCATTTTCCGTTATTTCCAACGATCAACCAGGCACACGAATGTGTTTATGAAAACAACAATAACAACACCAAAAATAAACATAATGCCAGATCAAGCGCGGGAGATGGACAAATTCCAGGCAATGGATTCTCTTGTCGACACAAAATATTTTTTAATGGAAGGAAGAATTCCCGATGAGGCCGAGGAACAATTCATACAGGAATGCCTGGCGGGGATGACGGCGTTTTTTCACTTGGTAATGACACAACGCATCTGTCTGTTATAGATTGCTCCGACAATGCCATTGACATCACTTAATCGATCGAGCCGGTCTAAGGCGCTAAGGGAGCTGCGTGCGGACTTGGTTTCCTTTACAACAATTATTTATGGCCATCAATTCTGGATGGTCGCGAGTCAGGGCTAATTTGTTCTAACCCCGCAAGCCAATAACGGCGGGCATTATCAACATAATGCTGGACATTATCAGAAAATATTGATATAAAGGAGCCTCA
>Ga0224496_10002626_pt1 | contig 10646 bp, 8 predicted proteins | sample SF_Jul11_sed_USG_2_FD_168127 | JGI IMG/M metagenome (GOLD analysis project Ga0224496, IMG submission 168127) | Sediment microbial communities from San Francisco Bay, California, United States - SF_Jul11_sed_USGS_8_1 | ecosystem: Environmental > Aquatic > Marine > Sediment | place: USA... | reverse complement strand
TTTGATCATGACAACATCCTTCACACGAATCATCATCGTGCTTTCCTTTTTAAGAAATGCTCTTGGGACTCAACAATCGCCGCCTAATCAGGTTCTAATCGGCGTGGCGATGTTTTTGACTTTTTTGATCATGGCTCCGGTCTGGACGGGCGTTTACGACGACGCGCTTAAACCTTATTTTGACCATCAGGTCTCCCAAAAAGTGGCACTCAATAGAGCGGCAGTCCCATTAAAAAAATTTATGATCAAATTCACAAGGGAAAAGGATCTTTCTTTATTTGTACGGATCGCCAAGATAAAAAGACCCAAGAATATTGATGATGTGCCTATATGGGTCGTAATTCCTGCTTTCGTGATCAGCGAATTGAAAACGGCTTTTCAAATGGGATTTATCATCTATATACCCTTTCTGGTTATTGATATGGTGGTATCATCCGTATTGATGGCGATGGGGATGATGATGTTACCACCGATCATGATATCACTGCCTTTCAAATTGATGCTGTTTGTATTGGTAGATGGGTGGTATTTGCTGACCGCTTCATTGGTGAAAAGCTTTACTGGATAAGAAACTAAATGACTCCTGAATTTGTGACGACTTTTGCGGCAGAGGCTATATGGGTTGCAATGAAACTATCTGCCCCCCTTTTGATGATTGCGTTGATACTGGGGCTTGCTGTGTCCATTTTTCAGGCTGTAACTCAGATACAGGAAATGACACTTGCGATTATACCTAAAATGATCGGTGTCATGGTTGTTCTGATGCTTTTCTTGCCCTGGTTTTTGACTACCGCGGCTGAATTTATGACCAAGGTTTTTAGCAATATCCCCTTTTTTTTAGGACTAGGTTAAGTCTATCCTTTGCGCCCCCCAAAAAAACAAAAGATCGCAGAAAAAGATAAATTTTAAAGTTAATGAAGTGGCCCCCTTTGGGTAGACAGTTTTTCCTTGTCTTTAAGTTGTGCTAATTGAAATAAACTTGCTCTGGAGTTTGATCCCCCAGAGGCTGATGAGGTCTTTTCAAATTATAAAATTGGAAATAACAATCAAGACCTTTTTTCAATTTAAGTTTATCCACGAAATGCCCTGTTAATCATCAAACAGCACATTGATTCAGACCCCAACTTGAAATTAGCCTATAAATACCTGATCATAAACATTCTACAGTCATAATCCGGTTGTCAGAAGTAAGCGTAAAAGCCCAGCCTTCTCTGAAATTCCGGGTCCGACTTTTCGAGATTAAAGCGGATTTCTTGATTGGCACTCAGTGCGTAACGAAGCATGAGTTTGGCTTCAAAGACTTTTTCTTTGAAGCCGGAGAAAAAGGAGACCCCCGCCCATTCCAGCCCGAGCTTTAAACCGGCACCCAACTCGTTGAGGTAGCCGAATCTAAATCCAGCGCCAAGCCGGTGTTTGAACGGCGATTCGGAAAGATCATAAACCCGCCCATAATGATAATGCGCCTCGCTCAGCGCGAAACCAAGGCCTCCCAAAATATGATAGCTCAACCCTGCGCCCGCCTCTGCCTCAAAGTTTACGCAGACATGACAATCCCCGACCCTCTGGCGATAAAACCCGGCTTTAAAACGCCAGGACAGAGGCGAGACAATTTCGTCTCTCGGAGTTAGGGAATAGAGACGAAACAGGGTCACTCGCTCCAAATAATAGGTCTGATCCGTTAAAAAGCGGAGCTGAATTGAAGCGGTCTGAATCTCACTATGTTCGAAATAAGCGCCCCCCTCGTTCATGACGTCGTGCAGCGCGGGCCTCAGATCAAGTTGAAGAAACGGACCCTGATCCTGGATTTGCCCCAGTGAAAAGCCCAGCATGCCTGGTGGGTGGGATCGATGCGGTGGGGTTTGGACGAGTTTTGAGTCCTCGTTATTGGTGATAATATCCAGCTTAGCTCTGTGCTTGTGTATTTCACGCCTGATTATATTTGAATCCTCAACCCGGTTGATCATAAAATAAGCCGAAAGCGCATCCAGAACACTCGCCTTCTGCACCTGATCCAGTCCGGATTCACTTAAAAGCTTCAATTCACCGGCATTGTCCTTAAGGCGTGAGAACCAACTCCTTTCGCTCTCGTCCATCCGGTCTAATTTCCGCCTCAAAAGCCGGTAGCGGGAGGGGCGGTATGTGAAACCATCGGGTTTACCCATTTTTTCATAGACTTGAAGAAGACTATCGGTCGGTAGAGTCCATAAGAAATAATCGCTTTGCAGGTCCAGTTCCGGTCTGGCGACCTCGATAAGAGACAAAAGATGATAGGAACAATTTTCTTTAAAAAAATAATAATCAAAATAAGTAAAGCGAAGTTCCCAAAGATGCCTGATCAGCCTCTGGGTTTCATCTTCGCTTAAATTCAAACCGTACTCCCAAATGTCCCTGATTTCATCGTCATTGTATTCCTTAATCTTGGTATAATAGGGAAAAACAAAGAAAAAACCCCGGAAACCCCCGAAAATACCGCTATAAATGTAGGAGAAGTTATTTTCACTCCTGAGATCGATCACGGCGGCAAAATTAACTGCATGGTTTAAAAGTTTCGAGCCGGGTTCGCTCTTGGAATCGATTCTTAAGAGGGTATGGCCGAACATGGAAGCGGGGTGGTTGATATCGAAACTGGGGAAAACCATGGTGACCGATTTGGGATCGATCTCCTTCCGCCAGTCATGAAAGATATCGCATGGCAAGACTTTTAGCCTCCTACGATCAAAGTCGAGTAACTTATCAAGCCAATAAAAACGCGCCACGAATCGGCACTGTGGATGAAGATTAAAGGGGTAAATTCCCTTTTCTGGCGCGAAGAAAGCTCTCAGGGTTGAGGTAAGTTCGTTTTCAGGGTTGGTTTTGCCGTCCAAAGCGTTAAAAAAAGCCTCTCCGTCCGCCTCGCTTTCATATCCGCCAAATATCCTCGGTTTATAATGAAGGAGTACACGCCAGTAACGCTTCTGTGATAGCTTCAGCTCCTCAGCTCTTTGGATCAACGCCGACTGGTAGCCGTTCTCACTTTCTGACGCCGGCGCGCTCCCATAAACTTTTGAGAATCGATCCGTCATCAAAGCCAACAGCAAAACGCCAAGAAAGACCAACACTCGGTGATTTAATCCAAAACTGGGCAAAATTCATTTCTTTAAATATTTGACCGCATGGACGCTACTCCATACTCGTTTATCTCGCCGCACATTGGCTCGACAAGCCGGAATCCTGGGCGATCATGGCCCTGGTCTTGATCAGGACTTCATCGGCGAGTTTCTGCTCTCCGAAAATTTCGGCGTAGCTCTTCTTTAAACTTTCGCTAAAAGGCAATACGGCCTTTTCTCCGCATCCAAGAAGCGTGGCGTAACTTTCCAGAAATTCACCCTTTCCACGGCTCGCCTCTTCGTTGAGCCGCTCGAGGTTAAAGGCGATAAATTTAAGTGACTTTGTCTCGTTAGCGGCTTTTTTCCCCTTTCCGCAACCACTGGTTCCGGAAACCTCACTCGACGTGTTGCCGAATGACGTACTGCTTGAAAAGGATACCAAAATTAATGCCCCGCCGGCAGAACCGCCACCGCTACCACTATCGATTAATTTCATACCGCATTCAGCCTTTAGCCCGCTACTGGAAAATAAAATAAGCGCAAAAACTAGCAATCCTTTTTTCATCCCGCCTCCATTTTATTAAATTAATAAATTTCAAAGCAAAAAAACTATCGCATAAAAACCTTAAAATTAAAAGAGAAATGTTAAAGTAAGCCACCCCATCTTTTGGGATATCGTAACTCGGTCATCCTGCCAAAACACAAAAACTAAAAAATTAAATTTGACAGAATACCCCTACCCCTGTAGGGTATTTGCAAGAGTCAGAATCAAAAGTCTACCACCAAAGGGGATCAAATGAATACAATCGTCAATATCGAAGGTATGAGTTGTCAACACTGCGTCAATCATACCACTGAAGCGTTAAAAAAACTAGACGGCGTCACTTCGGTCGAGGTACGACTGGACGAAAAAAAAGCGGAAATCGAATCCGATGAAAAGCTCGACTTTCAGTTGATTAAAGACACGGTCGCCCAGGCTGGTTATCAGGTCACTGGTATTGAGTCTCTTTAAGGGTTTCGATTGATATAGGTTCAAAAATATAAAAATCATGTTATTTATCAAGCTACATAACCAAATTTTCTCAAAAAGGCTGACTGCCTTTACGCTGGTCTTTTTGTGGTTGACCGCCGTTGTTTATGCCAATTGCGAACTTGAGCGGTCGGTCCATACGAGACATACCCAGGAAACCAAAAGGACTGATCAAGTATCGCATTTCGGTACCCCAGTCAATTACGGCAAACCACAAATACCGGTCAAAGCATGTGATTTGCATACCCAAACGGTTTCCATCACCGAAAGCGACATCCCTCAAAACAGAGACTCTCTTAACATTAATCCTATATACGACAACCGTTTTTCATACCGCCGTTATCACTCCCCAACTTCTAATCTTTTTGTTACCTTTCCACCAGTTAGCCAGACCTCGCTTTTCGCTCAAAAAACTTCATTTTTATTTTAGCGGGATTTAACACAGGTATTTCCCATTGGGCAATCCCTAGTCCTGTTTCTTTCCCTTATCGGCTCCACCTTTTTAATGGCGGAATAACCTAATTCATTTTGTCCGCGTCTGAGGAATCGGCAAGAGAATAAACAGTGAGCCACACCTGAAGGAATAGCCTTATTTGATTTGAAATACCGATGCGTATTTTTATTGTTAATCGAACTTATTCATCAACATAATAACTAGTGAAGTTTTTTATAAATCACCTATACGAGGCATAAAAATGAAAACCTATCGCAGAAAAAACCGGAATAACAGTTTTTTCAACCCTTCGCGTGAAGAATTGACTGACTATGTGGAGGACTATCTAAATAACGGAGGGAGAATAAAAAAAGCCAACTTTCCCGAGGTCTTTGATTTAATTTCGCGGTCGACAAACAAAGTCATCTTCACTCACGCGGATGAATTCCTGATGGATATACCCTTTGTCCAAAAGGTCTTTTCGCCGGGTTGGAACATGCTTCGATCATAATAAACTGTTAACCTGTCAAAAGAGAGGGTTCTTTATCAAGATGTTTGAGCCCTAACATTAGCTTGTTGTATGAGCGTCCATTATATGGAAATAAGGAACCCTCTTCACGTGACATTCAAACAAACCATAACACTTAGGCTTTAAGACGCTATCAAAATGACAAAGCTTATGAACCGAGTCGCCCGCGCCTAGTTATCAAATAGAGGCCCTTGGTATCTGACTTTCAAAAGGGGAGTTTCACTATCTGTGTTTGGGTCTGTCGTTTTGATAGCGTTTATTGGCATTACCGCCGTTGTTTATGCTATCGGGCCTACCAGGGATAGCTGAATGTGACGCTAGCGTTCGCGCCTTCATCCCCGACGGCCACTTCCGGCCGGTAGACAAAACCGGAGGCTGTCACCAACCGAAATCCAACGCCTAAGTTGGACCGGATTAGCTCGCCCAACTCTCCCAGCGTGTCGGACATTGTCGCGGTTTCATAGAAAAAGGCCACCTGGGAGCCGGTACGGATATCCTTCCATATGAACCAATTGAAGGGCTGGTATCCTTCAAAGAGATTCCAGCGAAACTCAGCGGCCAGGTAACGGGTGTGCGCTCCATGGAAACGAAAAAGGGGATAGCCTCGGAGGCGCATGTCTCCACCCAAGGGAGTCGCCGTACCATATTTGTTGTCAGCCCAGTTTTTCCGCGCAAGATTATCACGGGCCGTTTCGCATTCAAGAGTACCAAAACAATCGATTCCCAGTTCTTGCGTCAATACAGCCAGGTCGGTCTGGCCTTCCCGGACCACTTCCGCGTCGGACTGAAAGTAATTTATCGCGAAAGTGCTGATTTTGCCAACTGGGATGTAGGCCGTCAGGCTGTAATCCCAGACGTTGAATTCAGGGTGGGCCAAATCATCCGTTGGAGTATTGGCGCGGGTAGCCTGCAACCTTACGCCTGCCCTCGGGTCCTGCCGGTCGTCGGTGTAATCGATCACGCTGCCGTAAGTGGTTGTGCTGGACTCAATGTAATGGGCGGGGGTTAGTTCGGCAATCAGGTTGCCCTCGGGATCGAGGATGCGGGCGGTGGTAATCTGATTATTGTATTGTACGCCGAACAATTCAAAACGACGATCGAACAGGCTCAGAGTCAGTTTTGTTTCCAGACCTTCGAACTGCGTCTGCTCGACCATGGTGTACTGGTCAGGATCGGAATCCATACCCCGGCTGGAGTAGTTATTTAAGGTTACTTTACTGATTTTATGTTTAAAAACTCCAAGAATCAACGTTTCCGGCAAAAGGTGAATATCCTCCACAATGAGGGCCAGGCCGTTAACATCACCGGTAATTCCCAAACCGATAACATCCACATTGGTTTTCATGACATTCCCAGCCAGACCAGTCACCACCACCATATCACCGATACCTGGAAGCGTGATGGGTATAGGAAATATCAAATAGCTGGAATCCGTCTGGAACTGCGGCTTACGACGGTCAATCGCGAACGCGTCAATTGATATAGAAAAAAACAAAAAACATACTACGCCGATAAGCGCTCTACTGTTCTTCATCTCAATTCCTCCCAAAAATATTATATGGCAACTCTTCCATGCCAATTACGAAACCGCTGATAAAGCGGTCCTTGGACTAGACTGTGAATTTATAATAAGTCTCAAGTCAAAACATCAAAATAAAGCTGAAGGAGGGAAATTGATTTTGAATCGGCAGGAATTGAATACCTGTTATTTGCTTTAATATCAGCTAGTTGGATATGAACTGATCAAACAACAAAAAACGGGTTAAGAGAATAATATTTCGCGAAAGAGGGAAATCTACCGCGCCAATCCTTCAAAAGTCTGACGGATTTTATCCATATAGGTGCGGCCGACAGGGATGATTTCGCCAGATGAAAGCTCCATTTTTAGAAGCCGGGATTTTGACATTTTTTGAAGTGAGATCACTTTTGACATATTCACCAGATAAGATTTATGGGCTCGTATTAAAGGGGTTTCGCCAAAATAGAGACTTAATTTATCTAGCGAACACCCATTGATATACTCTGGACGTTTATCTGAATCATAATGGAGTTCCAAGGTTGGCGAAGCGGACTTGATATGAGTGATCTCGAATAGGTGCGGTTGCACTTTTCCAATCACAGAGACCAGTTTGTCATCTCTAAAGAGTGATCCAAGATTGCTTTGGGTTATCTGAATCTGATTGATCATACTCTGCGCGTAAGAGGCCGCCTTAGAATCATCAAATGGTTTTCGCTCCAGGTTCCGGTACAGTAAGATCAGGTGATCCGGTAGATGTTGGGGGCTGATGAATAAAAAATGACCCGGCTGATAGAATTGACCTACAGGGTGATTTTGATCGACAGAATTAACAATAATGATCTGGGGTGCCTTAGGACTTAAGTTTATTTTTTGTAATAAATTTTTTGTAGGCGCTTTGAGAGTCTTTTTATTTGTCGCTTTTTCAAGACTTTTGTAAAAAAGCAGTTGATCGCTTTGGAACAATCCCGCTTCATCCACGAAACTCCAATGGGTGATTTGCTCAAACGCGTTCTGAATCATCTCTTCATGACTGGTATATTGACTGATATTATTCGCGAATTCCTTCAAAGTATCCGATTGTTTTTGATGAAGCGCAATTTCAAGATGAGTCTCGACTCTCTGAATCAATTCCGTCCGGAAAAAAGGTTTGGTCAAATAATCGTTTCCACCTATTTCCAATCCCCGAATCACATCCGCCTCCCGATTCTTCGCGGTCAAGAAGATAATCGGAAGATGATTTTGATGATATTGATTTCTCAACAGTCCGCAGACTTCAAAGCCTGAAATTTCCGGCATCATGACATCCAATAAAATCAAGTCAGGCTTTCTTTGCTCGACCAGCTGAAGTGCCTGAGCGCCATTGTGGGCCACTCGCAATGTATAATGTTTTGAATTCAACTGCTGGGAGATCACTTCGATGTTCAGTGGATCATCATCCACAATTAAAATATCCAGAAATCCCTTTAAGGCGATACCATTCTTGAGGCTTACATGTTCTGGAGGCAAAATTATTTGAGTGGTTTGAAGTATTTGTTGGAGCGTTGATTTGGATTCTGGCTCGATATCTTTGTCTGTCGCGATTGGCAAAGTGAAAGAAAACATACTCCCTTTATGTTCCTCGCTTTCGACCGTTAATTTGCTTTTGTGGAGTTCCACCAGTTGTTTAACGATACTAAGCCCCAATCCCGTGCCTTCATACAGTCTTGTTTCCGTCCCGTTTACCTGCTCAAACGCGTTAAAAATCCGGGTTTGTTTTGATTTGAGAATCCCAATTCCAGTATCTGTAACTGAGATGAGGATGTGTTGGTTGATTTGCTGGGTAGCGATAGTGACCGTTCCTTCGTGAGTGAACTTTATGGCATTACTTACAAGATTATAAAGAATCTGCTCCAAACGTGCTTCATCGGCCAAGACCAGAGGAATCCCTTCTTTACCCACTTGGTTTACTAGCTGAACAGGTTTGCCGCTAATTGACGTTTGGCTCAAGGCGATTACCGATTCAATCACGCGATGAAGTATAATGGGCTGAGGATTCAGAAGTATTTCATTGTGCTTTAACTTAGACAAATCAAGAATATCGTTGACCAGTAATGACAGGCGCCTTCCACTGGAAACGATCAGGGACAGATTCGATCGGAATCTTTGTACAGGCCCATTTTTCATGCCTTCAAGTGTCGCTTCCGCCAGGCCAATGATCCCATTTAAAGGTGTGCGGAGTTCATGGGAAGTGTTCGCCAGAAATTCATCCTTGATTTGATCCGCTTTTTGTAAATTATCAATCGCCTGTTGTTGCGCTTCAAGCTTTAATTTGCGCTCATATTTAAATCTCCCGGCCAATGCGAGGGAAAACAGTACCGATTCCAATAGTACCCCGATCCTTAAGCTCAGATACCCGATTTCAAAATAGCCGTTAAATAATTTTAGAATAAACAGGGCGTAGATAAGTCCCCCCACAAAAAATGGAATCTTGGCGTAAAAATAATACTTAGCCGGCTCAAACCCTTTTTTCCAGCCGATAATCACCACAGTTGGAAAAATTGGCAACGCCAATAAAGCCTTAGACGTAAAGAGATAAGAAGGCAGCAGTGATTCATAGGGTACAAATAAGGTGATGATCGTGACCACAATGTCCAATACCACTAAAAATGAAAGGTACCTATCCATCTTAGGGGTGTATTTTTTGGTTTGCAGAAAAGACTTCGCGAACAAGGTATTGAAAATTCCGTTCAGCCCCATGGTGAAAGTGTCCTGATGCTCCAAAACCCAGATGGCATCACGCCATAGCAGGTGAATCCCCACTCCGTCCTTGAGCATGAGGTAGACTGTTAACATCAAGATATAAATCGAGTAATAGAAGTAACTGCTGTCTCGAATCAAGACGAAAAGAAACAGGTTGTAGATGACCATGATCACCAAAAGGCCAGTGGAAAAACCCATCAGGTAGATTTCCCAATCGATATCTAATCCCTGGTCATTCAGCGGCCAAAGACGCAAATCCAAATCCATCGCCTGTCCCGCGCCCAGTCTGACGTAGATGGTCTGCTCCGCCCCCAGTGGAGTGGGTAAGGGCAAGGTTACATGCCTATCATTATAGTTTGTGAAATTAACAATTTCCGTGCCGGCTTTTTGTCCCTGCCAGATTTTCGACCGGGTGAGGTGAAATAGCTGAACCGACTTCCAGTCATCCCTTTTGGTATCAAGCATCCAGGCCTCTCTCGCCCGCCGTGGGGCTTGTAGTTGGAACCTTACCCAATAGACGGAATTCGTAATTCCAAAATTGAGAACTTTATTATGACTGGCGGTAAATCGAGAGTCAAACTCTGATGAACTCACCTCCTCAATACTCAACTTGCCTGTTTGATCTTCCAGATACTCTAGATGCAGCCCAAGCGGATACAGTTTTTTTTTTTCCTCCAGTATCACTGGTGGAGATGCCATCAACAGGGAATAGGGAATCAGAATAGCAAAAACACTGATGAGGAATAAAGTTAAGCTGTTGTTTTTCATATTGGCCTGGTTGGGGACGCGTTGATTATCATATTATTTTTGATGCCGGCGCTTAATTTTTCCCGCCATGTTCGATTCCCAGCTTCTTCATTTTACTACGAAGAGTACTGGGATTGACCCCCGAGAGTTCTGCGGCTTCCTAATGTTAAGGAACTCAGAACTCTGGTTGACAATACTGTTTTTAGTCCTTCGATTGATACGGTCTTTTTCCCGGGTACCGTTGCGTCCTACTATTGGTCGTCCACTACCTATGCGGGCGATAGTACGCGCGCGTGGTTCGTGAGCTTCTACGTTGGCCTTGTGGACAACAACAGTAAGACTGTCAACTTCTATGTACGTTGCGTCCGGTGAAGGAGAGTGAATTGGTGATTGGGTTATTTGAAGAAGCCGGTTTATCCGGCTTCTTTTGGTTCTTCTTAGAAATCTGAAGATATTACCTCTAACGACGCGAGGTGGTGTAAAGTGAGTACGATAAAACTCTTTATAGTCCTCATAAAGCGGGCTATATTCCTGTAAATATTCACAGCGCGAACATTTCCCGT
>Ga0224496_10002625_pt1 | contig 10646 bp, 7 predicted proteins | sample SF_Jul11_sed_USG_2_FD_168127 | JGI IMG/M metagenome (GOLD analysis project Ga0224496, IMG submission 168127) | Sediment microbial communities from San Francisco Bay, California, United States - SF_Jul11_sed_USGS_8_1 | ecosystem: Environmental > Aquatic > Marine > Sediment | place: USA... | reverse complement strand
GGCGGCTGCGTGGTGGGCACTCTCTACAAGATGGGGGCCGGCAGCGTCACCAGTTGTGCCGCCTTCCTCGGGCTGATCCTGGGCAGCGGCCTCTATGCCGAAATACATCCGCAGTGGGCCGCCTTTGCCAAGGCAACGGCCATGGGCAGCGCCATCACCCTTCCCCAACTCCTCGGGCTCGACCCGGCGGTCCCGCTCGCCGCTCTTGCCGTCCCTGGGGTTGCGCTGGTCATTCGCTGGCATCGTCAACAAAAATGGGAACAGGCAACCATGGTCAGCGGCTATATCCAGCCATGGAAGACCGCTCTCGCCCTGACCGTGCTCGGCGCGACCTCCTATCTCCTGCTCACCATGCCCCTCGGCATCTCCACCACCTACGCCAAACTGGCCGCCATGGCGGAACATCTGTTCGCGCCCGGCCATGTCGCGGGGCTGGCCTACTTTCAGGCCGAGCCGCTGCACGTTTTCTACCCACCAACCGGCGCCATGTTGCGCGGCGGCGCCGGGCCGGCCCTTGACGCCATCTGGTTTATCCAGTTCCCGCTGATTGCCGGTATCACCGCCGGCAGCTGCCTCTCCGCCATTCTGCTTGGCGAATTCGCCCTCCGCTTCCGCATTCCCGGCCGGCAACTGTTCACAGCACTGGCAGGCGGCACCATCATGGGCCTTGCCTCGCGGATGATACCCGGCTGCAATATCTGGCATCTCATGGGCGGCCTGCCCATCCTCGCCCTGCAAAGTGTTCTCTTTCTGATCGGCTTGGTGCCAGGGACCTGGCTGGGCGGGAAAATCCTGTTACGGCTTCTCAACCACACGTCCTCCCCAAACATCTGCAAACGAATCTGATGCCGAACTCTGTCTCCACTGCTCCAGAAACCATTGTCATTGACACCCGGGGCCAAGTCTGCCCCTCCACCCTCTTGGTCGCTCTGCAGCAATTGAACACCCACCGGGAGGCAATCAAAAGCGGCCGGACCATTCTCCGCCTCCTGACCGACAACCGGCACGCGACGGTGACGATCCCGGGCACGGTGCAAAATATGGGCTATGACGTAAGCATCACCAAGGAAGGATCCTCTTACGAGATCCTCATTGGCCACCACCTCACGCCGCCGGAAGAGCCATGACCCTGCAAGAACTGGCCGAAGCCATACGGCGGGCCGCCAATGATCCCACCGCCCCCCTGCCGGACACTCTCGCCACCGGCGGAGAATTCGCGCCGCTGGCCGACTGCGTCGCCCGCCTCATCGAAGAGAACCGGGACCTGCACGCCGCCAATCAACGGTCGACCACCTACATTCGGGACAAGATCAACCAGCTGCTGGAAGTCATCGGCACTCTGCCGCTTCGCCCCGAAGAACTGGACGACGACTCACTCCTGGGCATCGATCCCATCGGGGTGGTTGCCGAAGCCTTTATCCAGATCCTCGATCACCAGCGCGAAACCAATCGGAAGCTGGAACTGGCCATGGAAGAAATCGAGGCCATTTTCGATGCCGTAGGCTGCGGGGTGATGGTGGTGGATGCAGAGATGCGGGTCCAGGCCTACAACCGGCATGCGAAAAAGCTGTTTCCGGACTTTACGGAAAAATGGGAGGGAGCGCCCTGCCACAAAATCGTTTGCCGTGACACCCGCCTCCTGCAGCAGTGCCCCTTTCGCAAGGTGCTCGACACCGGGCAGATTGTTCATCTGGACGACTGGCCGGTGGGCGAACGCCACTTCGACATCGTCGCTACCCCGATCAAGAACAGGGAAGGCAGGGTGGTGAACGGCGTCATGCTCTATCACGACATCACCCTCCAGAAACAGGCCGCCGCCGCCCTGGCCGCCGAAAAGGAACAGCTGGCGGTCACCCTGCGCAGCATTGCCGAGGGCGTGATCACCACTGATACCGACGGCAGGGTCGTACTGATGAATCGGGTGGCCGAGGAGCTCACCGACTGGTCCCAGCAGGATGCCGCAGGCCAACCGGCCTGCGAGGTGTTCTGGATCGTCAACGAGAAAAGCCGCTCCCAGTGCATCAACCTGCCCCTTGCGGTTCTGGCCAAAGGCAGAACCATCGAACTCAGCGAGGAAACCGTGCTTATCTCCCGCAACGGCATCGAACGGCTGCTTTCAGCCAACGCGGCGCCGATCTACGATCACGACCGGGAAACCGTGGGCGTGGTCATGGTCTTCCGCGACATCACCGAAGAACAACGGCTGAAAGAGGAGATTCTCAACGCCCGCCGCCTTGAGTCCCTGGGGATCCTCGCCGGCGGAATCGCCCATGACTTCAACAACCTGCTCACAGGTATTCTCGGCAATATCACCCTGGCCCGCATGACCACGACCGACAACCGCCCGGAAACGGAGAAACTGATCCGGGCCGAAAAAGCCTGCCTGCGGGCGCGCGATCTCACCCAGCAGTTGCTCACCTTTTCAAGGGGGGGGGCGCCGGTACGCAAGACCGCCTCCATCGCCGACCTGCTCCGGGAAACCGCCCTCTTTGCCCTGCGCGGCTCCAATGTCCAGTGTCGCTTCGCCATTGCCGACGACCTCTGGCCGGCGGATGTGGACGAGGGCCAGATCGCCCAGGTGATCAACAATCTGGTGATCAACGCCGATCAGGCAATGCCCGACGGCGGCACCATCAGCGTCGCCGCGGCCAACATCACCGTAACCCCCCGCAACCACCTGCCCCTGACCGCCGGCCGCTACATCAAGGTCACCGTTCAGGACAGCGGCCCGGGCATCGCCCCGGATAATCTGGACAAAATTTTCGACCCCTACTTCACCACCAAAAAAACAGGCAGTGGCCTGGGCCTTGCCTCCTGTTACGCCATCATCAAAAAACACGACGGTCACATCAGCGTTCAGTCGCCGCCGGGCCAGGGGGCAGCCTTCACCATTTATCTGGCCGCCGCCAGGACACCGCCGCAACGTCAGAGCGAGCCGCCGGCAGCGGCGATAATCAAGAAGGGCAGTGGCCGGATACTGGTGATGGATGACGAAGAAATGATCCGTGACCTGGCCAGGGCCATGCTGACCGCAGCCGGCTTTGAAGTGGTCCTGACCAACGACGGCGCAGAGGCCATTGCCGCTTACACCCGGGCCATGGAGGAGCAGGCGCCCTTTGACGTGGTGCTCATGGACCTCACCATTCCAGGCGGCATCGGCGGCAAGGAGGCAATCCGGGAACTACGCGCCATCGACCCGCAGGTCAAGGCCATCGTCTCAAGCGGCTACTCCATCGACGCGGCCATGGCCGACTTTACCGGCCACGGCTTCCGGGCTGTGGTTCCCAAACCGTACAAAACGGAAACGCTGCTCGGCGTCATCAACCAGCTGCTGGCGAACGAAGAGCCGCCGACGGGAAAGCCCGAGTAGTTCCCGGCCGGAAACGCCCGCCACCCAATAGCCACTGTCCCCCCACGGCCGAGTTCAGCGCCAGTGACGGATCAGCTCCAAAAGCAACCGGACGCCGACGCCGGACGGCCCCTTGGGAACGTACGACTTTTCGGTAAAATTCCAAGCCGTGCCGGCAATATCAAGGTGTGCCCACGGAGTGTCCCCGACGAATTCCCCCAGAAAGGAGGCGGCGGTAATGGTGCCGGCGTCACGCTTGCCGACGTTTTTCAAATCCGCCACCTCCGAGTCCAGCTGCTTGGTGTACTCCTTACCCAACGGCAACCGCCAGACCGGTTCGCCGCTGCGCTCGCCCGCCTCAGTGAGCTTGGCCACCAGCGCGTCATCGTTGCCAAGCAGGCCGGTGCGGTGATGGCCAAGACCGACGATAACCGCGCCGGTGAGGGTGGCCAGATCCACCACCGCCGCCGGCCGATACTTCTCGATGCCGTAGGCCAGGGCATCGGCCAGGATCAGACGGCCTTCGGCATCGGTGTTGACCACCTCCACCGTCTTGCCGCCGTAGTGGGTGATAACGTCGCCGGGCTTGAGCGCCGCCGGGCCGGGCAGATTCTCGGTGGCCGGGACAATGGCAACCACATCGAGCCGCTTGGGCCGTTCCTCGCCCACCGCCGCCATGGCGGCCAATACCGCGGCGCCACCACACATGTCGTACTTCATCTCCTCCATACCGGCCGAGGGTTTAAGCGAAATGCCCCCGGCGTCAAAGGTAAGCCCCTTCCCCACCAACAGCAGGGTAGGCACCTTCTTGCCGGTGCGGTACTCGAGCACCACCATCTTGGGCGGCTGCTCCGAACCCTGATTGACCCCGAGGATGCCGCCCATGCCCAACCGCTTCATGGCCGCCTTATCGAGGACCTTGCAGCCGAAACCGTACTTTGCCGCCAGACTTTGGCCGTATGCGTCAAAATGTGCCGGCGTCCAATGGTTGCCAGGCTCATTGGCCATGTCCCGGGCCGCACAGGCGGCAAGGGCGGCCACCCGGCCAAGGCGCACCCCACGGCGCACGGCTGCCGTGGCCACGGGAGCATGGAAGGCGACGCTGTCGATACGCGCCGGCGGCTCATCCTCCTTGGGAGCCTTATATTTACCAAACCGGTAACCGCCCAGGCTCACCCCCTCGGCAAGGCATTCGGCCACCTCGGCAACCGCAAGCCCCTCCAGCTCCGGCACCATCAACAGCAGCTTCGCCGCCTTGGTCTTAAGAGCGGTGGCGGCAACGGTACCACCCGCCTTGCGGACCGCCTCGCGGTTCGGCTGCTCCTTGCCGAGGCCGACCACCAGCACCCGGAGGGAAACCGCTTTGTCATCCCCGGCCGCCCCGGGATAATAGAGCAGGGTCTGCCCCTCCTTGCCGGAAAAATCGCCGGCGCCAAAGGCCCTGGCCACCACCCCCGCGACCTCGGGATCGGAGCAGGCAGGCGTGGCTTCCGCCTCGGCCTGCCTGACAAAATAAACCGTCATTTCACTGCGAAAACGTGTTGCTCGCGTTTGCACAACCGTAATCTCCATGCCTGCCTCCATCAAAACTTTTGCCGCCGGGTGGCTAACCAGATGGCGGGGAATCCAACGTCGAACCGACAGCACAGCTCGCGCCGTCGGCCGGCCAATACCTTACCCCGATCAACCTACCCAGGCAAGAGCAAGGAAAACCGGGACCCCATTCTTCCCTAATCCCCGCCGGTCGGCAACTCCGCCGCCAGGAGAACCCGCGCCGCCGGCCAAAACAAATTGTCTTGCCAGTCGATTTCCTGTACAGATAGAAAAAACATTTACCCTGACCCTGACACACACCCGCCCAAGGGGCGGATTCCCACCGAACCATCCGATCCGTTTACGAAAAAAGGGAGGAATCTCATTGGCACTTCTCATCCTGGCGGTGACCCTGGCCGTCACCGTATCCGCCTTGTGCAGCGTTTTCGAGGCGGTGCTCTACTCTGTTCCGCGCAGCCACGTCGAGGTGATGACGCGCTCCGGCCGCCTGTCAGGCCGGATTCTCAAAAAAATGAAGAAGGACATGCACCAGCCGATCACCGCCATCCTCACCCTCAACACCATTGCCAACACCATGGGTGCGGCAGTGGCCGGCGCCTCGGCGGCCGTCGTCCTCGACGAACGGCACCTGGGCCTTTTTTCCATCCTGTTCACCGGCGCCATCCTCATCTTCTCGGAAATTATCCCCAAGACCGCCGGGGTCGCTTACAGCCGGGCACTGGCCCCCTGGATCGCCCTGCCGCTGCAAGGGCTGGTCAAAGTAATGACCCCGGTTACCTGGCTCATCCAGTCCATCACCCGGCTGCTCTTCGGCCAGGGGCCGGAATCACTGGTGTCAGTGGAAGAGATCGAGGCCATTGCCTCCATGAGCCGCAAATCCGGCGCCATCGATCCCCAGCAGGAACTGGTCATCGGCAACATCCTCTCCCTCAAAAACAAAACCGTCCGCCAGGCCATGACCCCGCGAACGGTTACCTTCGCCCTGAGCACCCATCTTCCCGTTGACGAGGCCATGGCGCTCAAGAACGAATGGCACCTGCACAGCCGGGTGCCGGTCTACGATAAGTCCACCGATGATATCGTCGGCATCGTGCTCCGCAAGGATGTCCTGCTGAGCGCCTCCGAAGGCAAAGGGCAACGGCCCTTGAGCGCCCTGAAGCATCCGGTCCATTTCGTCCCGGAAAGCGCCCCGCTTACCACCACCATGCTGGAATTCTTCGAGCGCCGCCGTCACCTCTTCGTGGTGGTGGATGAATACGGCAGCTTCACCGGCGTCATCAGCCTGGAAGATATCATCGAGGAGATCATGGGGCAGGAAATTCTGGACGAGACCGACCAGACCAAGAGCATGCGGGAGCTGGCCCGGCTCAAAAGCCAGCTGCTCACCGGCGAGGGCAAGAAAAAACCAATCGACAAAACACCGTGAGAATGGTGCGCCGGGCAGGCTGTAGGGTGTCTTGAAAAATTAGGATTTTCGTTCGAAATCAGTGCAGCGAGGCCACGAGACTCCGAGGCAGGTAAAAAAATTTACCGCGGGCATAGAGTTGACAGCGGAGTCGCCACTTCGTTTCGCTTCCCGCCGAGGATAAAATTTTTCACATCACGCAGCGGTCGGCCGCAAAGACAATTTTTCAAGATTCCCTGTTCGTCGGTGAGGCGATTCGTGAGGCAGGGGGGCTTCCCCCGTAACAGACTAAAAAATCACCGTCAGATAGGCCAGCAGCAGGCCGCCAATCAACAGATTGATGCCGACAAAGTTTTTGAACGACACCAAGCCCTCGAAATCCTCCAGACAGAACCGCCAGAAGATATAGCCGCCGGCGATGGCACCGTTGAGCATGAAAAAGGCGGAGAGCATCTGCACCGGGAAATCCGGAATGGCAAAGGCGACCCTCCCCAAAAAATCGATCCCGAACTGCCGGCCCACCGTGGGGATGAAGCCGCCGACCCCGGCAGCAAAGTAGCTCATCCGGTAGACCAGCTCGCCGGTGAAGGCCATGGGGATCAAAATCGGCACCAAGGGCGAGAAACGGCCGAACATCGGATCCTCGGTGATGCCAAACAGATGGGCGCCGTAGCGGATAATCCCCAGAGTAAGGAGGAACCCCACCACCAGCAGCAGACTGAAGGCAAGGGGATCGGCGAAAATGCCATCGCCGAACAGCCCCTCCAGCATGTGGTAGAGCGGTTTCTTGCGCAGGAAGCGGGCCAGCTGCGAACCGATCAGAAACGGCACGATATAGGAGCAGGTGATATAGCGGCCCTTATTGCGGATCAGCTCGGCGTAAGGGTTCCGGAGCAGGAAACGCGGAGAATCCCGGTCGCAGAACGGCAGGCAATGGCCGCAGACCAGGCAGTGCAGGTTGTTCTGAACATTGTAGGCGCCCAGATACACCGGGCAGCCTTTCTTGCCGTCCATCCCCTTCTGACAGGCAAAAGTTTCGCAGCCCCGGCACTTTTCATGGTCGGGCCGGAACTCGGTGATGGAAAGAGTTGCGGCGGCGCCGCTGATCCGACCCAGCGGACAGAGGTGCCGACACCAGGCCTGCCCAGGAAAGACCACGGCAAGCAGGGCGGCGCCAATGACGATGGAGAGCACCAGAAAAGAAGTGCCGGCCGGCGACTGATCGAGTCCGGCCACCACCTCGATCCAGATGATCAGGGCGAGCAGGAAAACCGAGGTGTAGACGCCGTACCTCTTGAGAAGCCGCGGCACCGGCCGCGACAGGGTCCAGCCGCGACGCTGCAGGAAAACACCTAAACCGGGAAAGGGACAGATGCCGCACCACATGCGGCCGACAAAAAACCAGGACAGGACAATCCCCGGCCAGAGCAGACCCCAGGTGAGAAAAACCGCCACGTTCTGATGGGGTGACTGGGGACCGAAGATGCCGGAGATGACCACCATAATGAAGAGCAGGTCGGCAAAAGTCCGCAAATAGGCATAATGCTGCCTGGCCGACAAAAAACGGCGGAATCCAGGGAAGACCCGAAAAAGATCGAGCTGCTCCTCCTCAGCCGAGGAGATCAAGCTCCGCAATGCCCTCGTCCACCAAGTCACAACGCGCTTACGCAACCTCCTCAAGGACCACCTGCACCTGGGTGACGGCGCCCTTTCGCACCAGATCAAGCGTCACCGTGTCCCCGACCCGGAACCGGTCCAGTTCGTTGCGCAGGTCATCATAGTTGTTGACCTGCCGACCGTTGACGCCGGTAATGATGTCACCAAGAACGATCTCGCCGCCCACCTGCCGGGTGCCGCGCAGGCCGACCTTGGCGGCGGCGCTGCCGGGCTGGACATTGATGATGAGCACTCCGGTTATCCCCAGCCGGTGACTGATGGTTTCATTGGCAATGGAGATCCCCATCCCGGGCCGGATCACCCGGCCATGGCGGATGATCTCCGGCACGACCCGGTTCACCTCGTCCACCGGCACTGCGAAACCGATGCCTGAGTTGGCACCGCTTGGGCTGAAAATGGCGGTATTGACCCCGATCAGACGGCCGGAACTGTCCAGCAACGGCCCCCCGGAGTTACCAGGATTGATGGCGGCGTCGGTCTGAATCACCCCTTGAATGGTGCGCCCGGTAACTGCCTTGATCTCGCGCCCCAGAGCACTGACAATACCGGCGGTGAGGGTCTGGTCAAGTCCGAAGGGGTTGCCGATGGCAAAAACCTTTTGCCCTACCAGCAGGCCGTGGGACTCACCAATGGCCAGGGGATGAAGCTGTTCAGACGGGGCCTTGATCTGCAGCACGGCCAGATCCTTATCAGGAGCAATCCCCACCAGCACGGCCTTCCAGGAAGAATGGTCGGCCAGGGTTACTTCGACGCTGCTGGCGTCCTCAATGACGTGGAAGTTGGTAACGATCCGTCCTTCCCGATCCCAGACAAAGCCGGAACCGGTCCCCTTGGGAATCTCGTAAACATTGAGACTGAACAGATTGCGTCGCAGCTCGATGTTGGTGATATAGACCACCGACGGCGAAGCGGCGCGGAAGAGCTCGATGGTATTGCGCTCGTCTCCGGCGAGGTCCCCCCGGGCGGTGACGGCCCGCGGCACCGCATCCGGATCACGCGTCACCCCGGCCGGCCGGCCGAACAGCCACCACAGACCGGCAAGGACGGCAAAAAGGATCACCAGTGACGGAATCCGTCGTTTTGGCGTCGGGCTCTGATAGGAGTAAGGCATGCCTAGAGGTTGAGTATCAATTTAGCGGTTATGAAAAAAGTAGCGATACTTAAAGTGTCGATGGTGGTGGTAACAAAGGGACCGGTGGCGATGGCGGTATCAATGTCAAGCCGGCGCAGGATCAACGGTACCACGGTGCCAATGGTGGCGGCCAGGGTCATGGAAAAAAGAATCGCCAGCCCGACCACCAGGCCGAACAGTGCCGGGCCGCTGGCGTTGTCAAAATGGGCGAAAACACCCAGAAAAACCCCATAAAAGCTGCCCAGCAGCAGGCCGACCCGCATTTCCTTGAAAATCAGCCGCGCCACCTGCTGCATGTTGATGCGCCCGGTGGCGATGCCGCGCACCACGATGGTACTGGACTGGTTACCGATATTGCCGCCCATGCCGGCGATGATGGGCATGAAGGAGGCCAGCGCCAGCACCTTTTGCAGCTCGCCGTGAAAATGGTTGATCACAAATATATTGACCACGCCGCCAAGCCAGGTGGCGAGCAGCCAGGGGGCGCGGAGCATGGCGTTTTTGTGGATCGGCTTGAGGAGAATCTCCCGGTCCTTACCGGCACCGGCCATTTGCAGGAACTCCTCGGTGGCCTCCTCGCGGATGACGTCGATGATGTCGTCAACGGTGACGATACCCACCAGCCGGTATGTGGAGTCGACAACCGGCACCGCCAGGATATTGTACTGGGAGACGATGTGCGCCACCTCGTTCTGATCGGTGTCGGTGCTCACCGCGATGACCTTGGGGTTCATGATGTTCTTGAGCAGCCGGTACGACGGATGCATCAGCAGTTCGCGCAGCGACAGCACCCCGGCCAACCGACCGTCTTCACCGTGGGTGATGTAGAGATAGAAGGCCATTTCCATCTCTTCACTGCGATCCTGAACCCGCTTGATGGCATCACCGACGCTCAGATCCTCATGCAGGGCCATGAAATCTGGAGACATCCTGCCACCGGCCGTTTCCGGGTGGTACTGCAGCAGGGCGTCGACTTCCTTGCGATCCTCCTTGCCCATCAGACCGCGGATCTTGTTGGCTACCTCTTCGGGCAGGGCCTCAAGAAGGTCGGCGGCGTCGTCGGAGGCCATCTCATTGATGATGGTGACCATGAACTGGGGCGGCAGGTCACGGACCACCTCCAGCATGATCGCATCGTCGAGTTCGCTCAGGAATTCGCCGACCATGGGGGTCTGCGCGACAATGCCAAAGATGTTCTGGCGTTCCTGCGGAGTGAGATGCCGGTAGACCCAGGCCATGTCGGCGGGATGGGTCTTGTTGACCAGCTTGAGCAGATGATCCACTGCGTTGCGCCGGTTCAGACGCCGAACAGTGTCAAGGATCACCATCCCCTCGTTGCCTATGAGTTCACGCTTGCTGCCCCGATTTATCATCACCTTCCGTCCCCGACAAGTTCCGATCCGCTGGAAAACTTGCGACTATATCGCGAATCAGTCAAGAAGGTCAACCTACCCTAAAATTATTTTTTTGGCCAGCACTCTCAAAGAAGCTCCAGGCCTCCCTCCCGTATCCCTGCAACCTGTTCCGGG
>Ga0224496_10002624_pt1 | contig 10649 bp, 7 predicted proteins | sample SF_Jul11_sed_USG_2_FD_168127 | JGI IMG/M metagenome (GOLD analysis project Ga0224496, IMG submission 168127) | Sediment microbial communities from San Francisco Bay, California, United States - SF_Jul11_sed_USGS_8_1 | ecosystem: Environmental > Aquatic > Marine > Sediment | place: USA... | reverse complement strand
CCACCGGCCGCACCCGCACCGCGCCTCTGGCCGGCGCCCCGGTGGACCGGCTGCGCTTCGCGGTCGCTTGCTGCCAGCAGTACGAACAGGGCTACTACGCCGCCTATCGCCACATGGCGGCCGACGAGCTCGACCTCGTCGTTCATCTCGGCGACTACATATACGAATCGTCGTGGGGACGAAATCATGTGCGCCGCCATGAGGCCGACGAGCCCATCACGCTTATCGAGTACCGCAACCGCTACGCCCGCTACAAGACCGACGCCGACCTTCAGGCCGCCCACGCGGCGTTTCCCTGGCTCGTCACGTGGGATGATCACGAAGTCGATAACGACTACGCCGGCAGCCATTCCCAGGACCGCGACGATCCCGCGCTGTTCCTCAAGCGACGGGCAGCGGCCTACCAGGCTTACTACGAGCACATGCCGCTCCCGGCGTGGGCACGCCCGCGCGGGCTGGATATGCAACTCTATACTCGCGCGAGTTTCGGCGGGCTTGCGCAGTTTCACGTGCTCGACGGCCGTCAGTACCGCGCGCCACAGCCCTGCCCGCGGCCCGGGCGAGGCGGCGGCAACATCGTGGACCTCTGCCCCGAGCGGGTTGCCCCCCGCACCCTACTCGGCACCGCGCAGGAGCAGTGGCTTCGAGACGGACTGTCGGCCTCGCGCGCACGCTGGACCGTGATCGCGCAGCCGACGCTGATGGCGCAACTCGACCGCACGCCGGGTGAAGGCGCCTCCTTCCGCACCGACGGCTGGGACGGCTATCCGGACGCGCGCGCGCGCATCCTGCGCGACGTCGCCGGCAGCCGCGCTGCCAATCCGCTGGTGATCGGCGGCGACGTGCACATGGCGGTGGTCGCCGACCTTAAAGCCGACTTCGACGATCCGCGCGCGCCGGTGGTCGCCACCGAGCTGGTCGCCACCTCGATCAGTTCGCACGGGCCGGCGCGCGTGCGCACCGATGAATGGCAGCAGGAAAATCCTCACATCAAGTACGCCAATGGCACGCGCCGCGGTTACACCGCGATCGAGCTCTCGGAAAAACGCGCGATCGCGCGCATGCGCACGCTCGACGATGTCAAGGATCCGCAGTCGGGAATCCGCACTACGGTTACCTACGCGGTCGAGGACGGGCAACCCGGCGCGCAGCGCGCCTAGCCGCCCCGGACTAGGGACGCGAGACGCTCCAGATTTCCTCGACTTCGGAACCCGCGGCGCGCAGCACTTTCGACACCGGGCAAAACATGTTGAGTTCGCGCTTGACCGTTTCCATCTTTGCCTCATCCGCACCGGTCTTGACGTCGATGTAGAGCGTGATTTTCGGGAACGGCACCGCGACCTCCTCCTGCAGCGTCACACCGCGGCGATCGAACTGTGCCTCGAGCCTCAAGCTCATCGCGTCGATGTGAACGCCATTCTTCTCGGCCACCTTGTGCGTAATGACGTTGGTGCAGGCGAGCAGGGAGGCCATCAGCGTTTCTGTCGGCGACGGACCTTTGTTGGTGCCGCCGCGCTCGGCCGGCTCGTCGATGATGGCGCCGACGTCACGCACCTTGACGTCGGTGCGCGAATGCGAAACTGCGTCGGCCCCGAGCTTCATCGTGACTACTTGTTTCTGCCGCACCGTAACCATGAGTCCGCTCTCCTCTCGTCGGGTGTCGTCGGACCCCGCAATTTACTTCAACCGGCGGCCCGCGTCGATGCTCGACGGGCACGGCCGGCGCCGATTGCCGGTATCATTTGACCTTCGCCGCGGACGCGCGTTACTGGAGGATCCTACATGACGACCGCCCCTGCTTTCGATTTTCTCGATCGCCCGGCGCGCGCGGCCAAGCCGCGCAAGGTCGGACTGACGGTGGTGAGCGACAAGGCCAAGTCCCTCGCCCAGGCACGCGACTTCGTCGAAACGGTCGGCGACGTCGTCGATCACATGAAGTTGCCGGACCACGTCGGCGTCATGTGGCGCTACGCGGCCAAGCTCATCCGGCAAAAGAACGAGCTTTATGCCAAGGCAGGAATCCACACACTGCCGGGCGGCATTCCCTTCGAGGTGGCTGTCGTGCAGGGCAAGGTGCCGCAGTTCATGCGGCGCGTGGCCGAGCTCGGGTTCCGCGGGGTCGAGGTGAGCGGCGACTCCATCGACATGACGCCAGAGGACAGGGTGAACTCGATCAAGCAGGCGCTAGCCAACGGACTCGAAGTCTTCACCGAGCTCGGCAAGAAGCTGCCCGATGCGCCATTGAACGCCGAGGAAGCGACCGAAATGGCCAAACGCGACCTCGACGCCGGTGCGCTCCTCGTCGTATTGGAGAAGAGCGACGTCGCGATCATCATCAAGAACAAGTCCGACACGCTTCACCGACTCATGCGCGGCGTGGGCCCGGACAAGCTCATTATCGAGTGCGGGCCCGGCGCAGATCGCTTTGAAATCGCCAAGTGGCTCATCGCCGAGTTCGGGCCCGACGTCAACCTCGAGAACGTCGACGCCGAGGACGCCTACATCATCGAGGCGATGCGCCACGGGCTAAACCGGGCTGTCGACTACCGCTACTTTCGCGAGTGGCACGGGAAAAAACTGCCGCCGGTGCCGGTGCCCTGATCTCCACATGCCGGACGGCGATCCGCCTCGGCGCCTACGAACCAGGGGGTCGTGGGTTCAAGTCCTGCCGGGCGCGCCACTTCATCTGAAAACCCCGCGAGAGACTCGCGGGTTTCTTTGGCGCGTGGCCGTTCCGCCCAAGGGCCAATGTTCAGAGATCTCGACCCCTAGGTCCAGGCGTGTTGACTCAACTCCTTCCACACCGGGTGGCTGCGACGGCGCCGCCCTATACTGCAAATAGTCGATAGACTCCGCCCAAGCGCCATTTGCGTCACAACTTTGCTGAGAGAGCTGAGTTCCGCCACCATGTTGTGGAAGTGTTCTGCGTGTAACGCGAGAACCAGACTGGGTGTGCGCGCTTTCACGGTAGTCGTGCGTCGCCCCCTGTTGACCATCTCCACTTCACCGAAGTAATCGCCATCCTGCAGGTCCGCAAGGCGGATTGACTGTTGTCCCGCATCCACCGTCGAGATCGAAACCGTCCCACGCACGACGATATAGAACTTGTCGCCAGCCGACCCTTCTTCGTAGATGCTGGCCCCTGGCTGATAGAACTCTGAGACGAAGCGGTCAGCCAACACTTCCAATGTGTCGATATCCACGTCCCGAAATAGTGGAATTGCATGTAAACGTTCCCCGCGCACCTCGGCATGATGTCCGTCTCCACTGACCACGAAGCCCGCCTGCATCTGCCACAATTTATGGTAGAGCCCTTCTCGGGCCAGTAGCTCCTCATGGCGGCCCTGCTCCTTGACCTGCCCCTGATCCATGACGACGATGTGATCGACGAAGGTCGCGGACGCGAGACGATGCGTCACCAGCATGACGGTTCGCTCCCTCGCCAACTGCTGAATCGTCCCGTTGATGGCCGATTCCGTTTCCGGATCCAGGGACGACGTGACCTCGTCCAGCAACAAAATGGCCGGGTACGGCAGAATCGCTCTCGCCAAGGCAATACGCTGCCGCTGCCCTTCGGAAAACCACTTGCCGCCCTCACCCACGGCAGAATCGTACCCGTTGGGCAACGACATGATGAAGTCATGGATCCCCGCCAATTTGGCGGCATTCTCCATTTCTTCATCGGAGGCCCCCGGTTTCGCAAAGCAGATATTGTTTCGGACCGTCGTGTTGAGCAGCAGCGATTGTTGCAGGACGGTGCCGATTTGTGATCCGAGCGTAGCTGGGTCGATCTGTCGGACGTCGTGACCATCAATCGCAACGCGTCCGGCCGTCGGACTATAGAACCCCAGCAGCAACTTGAACAGGGTGCTCTTGCCCGCGCCACTGCGCCCGACAAATGCTACCGATTGCCCGACGGGCAGCGTCAAGTTGACATCCTCTATATAGGGCTTGTCCTTGGTATAGCTGAAGCTCAACTGCTCGAATTGAATGCCTTGCGTCGGGACTCCGAGGCTGATCGACGTTCCCGCGTCGGGCGCGGGCAAGGCGGCATTCTTGATTTCCTCAAACCGGTCCAGGCTTAGGGTCGCTCGACCCAGGTCTTGCACGTACTCGGCCAGGTTCGTGATGGCGCCCATCACGATCGGGAGAAACAGGATGAATGCCGAGAAGGTCCCGAGAGTCAGCATTCCGGCGAAGTTCAGCCAGGCGCCCCCGCCGATGACGAGCAACGTGATGGCCGCCTGCTGATTGTCCATCGACAGCTTGAAGGTCTGCATCAGGTAATGTGGTATTTGCAGCGTTCGCTTGATATCCGAATAACTGCGAAGCGTGGTTCGTGCGCCCTTGCGGCCCACGGCTTCCTCAATGAATCGCCTCGATGCCTCCTCTCCCAGGCCAAAGGCGCGCACCAAGGCATGGGTCGATACATAGTCCTGAACGGCACTGTTGACTTTCTCGATGGTCTTCCGGATTCGATCGATTGCATCCAGGGTGGGTTTGAGGCGGCGCTGCGGCCGAAACACAACCAGGGGCAGCATGAGCATGACCACCAGCGCAAGCTGCCAGTTCAGGATGAACAGGGTGATCATGATCACCATAAACTGCAAAATGGCCTGGAACCCTCTCGCGAAGAGATCGCGCACCATTCTCGAGAATGTGACGAGTTCCGTATCGAACAGCGGCGAGAAATGTCCGGGCTGCGCACGGTCAAAGTGGCTCATGGGCAGGCGCTGCATCAGATGAATGAGCACGACGCGCAGATCCTTGTTCAGCTCTGCGTTCATGTGAGCCCTGATCACCGCCAGGACGAAACGGGCGCCCGCAGACAGGGCGAAGAGAAGGACAAGGATGAGCAGCGCGGTGACGAAGCGTTGCTGGTCGTGAGGAATCAGCGCCTCGTCGATGAGGAACTTGATCGTGAGGGGAACGCAGGTCTCGAACAGCACTACCGCGATTACCGCCACCGCGAGCAACAAGTGGAGCTTCCAATAGGGCCGGAGGTAAACCCAGATGGCTTCGTGCAGCAGGTGTTTGATTTTTCCGAACTGGGTCATGCGGGTGTTCCTGTTTCCCCGACGGGTGACGCCTTATGCGGTCACGCTTGTTATTCCGTGAGCCACCTGCCGCAGCGCTAAAGTCACCGGACTGTCCAGATTGCGCAGAACAAACGGACCGTCCCCGGTAAACAACATGAACTCCGGTGACTGCGGAATAACGGCTATGACGTCACAGTTAAATGTACCCTTCGCCCGCTCTCTCACGGCCTGGCGCTGACCGATCTGCGGTAACTGATTAACCACGAGCAGGATTCGGGGAACTTCCAATTGACGCGCAACTTGAACGGTGACGCCTGTGCCTTCAAAGTCCTGCGAATCTGGCCGCAGAACGACCAAGAGGGTCTGCACCGCACGCATGGTCAGCAAGGCTTCTTCGTTGAGGCCGGGGTGGGTGTCGATCAGCAGCGTATCCAGGCCGAGCAGCTCGCCCAACTCGAAAAAGCTCTGCGCAAGTCGCTGCGCCTCGTAACCCTGACTCAGGATCTGCGCCATGGTGCCTGGATTGATGCTGGCTGGTATCAAGAAAACCTGCCCTGGAACGGGCTCAGCCAGCCGGGACGTAACGTCGAGCGCTATTTGATCGATCCCACAGTTTCCCAACAGAAAGTCGTTGAGCGTGTGGCGGAGGTCCATGCCCGCCTGACCCAACATGACGTGCAATCCGGGTGATTGAATGTCCGTATCGATGACCCCGACACGCTGACCGTCTGCCGCTAACAGCGCCGCCACATTCGCGGTAATGCTCGATTTGCCATTTCCACCCCGGAAAGAATGGACTGCGACGAGCTGGGTAGAGCCGCGCTTGATGGCGGCGGCATCCAGATTTTCAAAACGGGTCGTGCCCGTGGTCCTCGCCAGCTGCGAGTTGCTGCTGGTTTCTTCCAGTTCCACTCTGAGCGCCTCGACCTGCTGCTGTAAGCGCTCCTCGGCTGCCTTGCGGTCCGTGATATCGTGCAACGCCGAGAGAATCGATGGCTCATCGTTGAAGTCGAGTAGCCGCAGGGAGATCTCAACCCAAATCAGCGCACCGTCCGGCCGCTTTAAGCGAACCTCCTGGCGGTCAACCGATTTCTCTTTCTCCAAAGTTTCAATGAGAGGTTGGCGATCGGCGGCGTCGTAGTAGAGATCGAGCGCCTTCCTGCCGACCAATTCGTTTGCGGCAATCTGGAAAAGGCTTCCCAACATCACGTTCGCATAGACGATTTCTCCATCCGCCAGGCGACTGATCATGACCGGCGCGGGCGTCGCCTCGACGATCATGCGCAGTTCCCGCGCGCTCTTGAGCAACGTCGCAGCTGCGCGTTCGTGCAGTTCGTCTTCGACCGTATCCGCATGCTCGGTGGTCATCTCGAGCATGGTGGCTAGGTCATTGCGTTCCGCCTCAAGTTCCTCGGCAAGGTGATCCGCGTGTGCCGATGAGGTCTCCAGCATGACCTCGAGGTCGCGCTTTTCCTCCTCGAGCTCATGGACTCGGCGACGCAGCGCCTCTGCCGCCGCGAAGAGCTCGTCCCGGGACGCCTTCGGTCCGGGAGAGGCGGGATCGTTCGACATTACTCGATCGCCAGCTTCAATTCCGGCAGCAGGCGTTGAAGATTTATCAAGGATTTTTCCTGCCAGGGAAATCGAGTGCTGCCTCGCACCACAACCTGGCTGACCTGGTGTTTACGCACCTGAAGGATGAACTTCGAAAGCGTATTGATGCCGGAGCTGTTGAGGAATTGCAGTTCCCGCACATCCAGCGTCAGCGTGGCTGGCTTCATGTCGGCCGCGTTGATCAGCAGATCGAGAATGGGCTTGTACTCATCCCCATGCAGCCGGAAGGAGCCTTGGCAGCGCACGGTCGAGCTGGCCTCGTCGAACTGCACCTGGTAGTCGTCGTGGATTACGTCCATTGTTGCTGTCATTCCCCTCACGCAATAACTTGTGCCCTGCAAGTGAAAAAAGCGCTCTCGCGCTTTTTTCACTTGCCGGCTTGTTTACACGGGCAACTTCACCATCGTGGTCACGGCAACTTCGTCGCTGTTTGGAGCGGGGCTGGAGAACTTCCAGGCCATGGTCGCCTTGTAGTCGTTCAGCATGGTCAGGAATCCCAGTCCGGACGCCGCGCCGCTTTCGTCCGCGGCGCTACGCTCGAGTTGTTCGGTGTAGAGCTTATCGAGATCTTCCGACAGCAGACGCTGAATGAACCGCTGGAAAGGCTCGATCCCGTCCGGCGCAACACCATTGATGGAATACAGGCTGACCGCGTGGGATTCCAGGAACATCTCGATGCTGACCCTATGCTGAGATGAGGCATAACTGTACTTCATGGCGTTTTCGAGCAGCTCGTTTGCGACGTAGCTGACCGCGTCCTTGATCTCTTTCTTGCGCTCGGCAGAAGCGGGGTCGTCTCCAGGGAAGAACGTGCTCAGGTAATCGGCCAGGAAATCAGCCGATAAGCCGTTGTTGCGCCAGCGCTGCTGGAGCGGTATGGACGTAGGATAAAAGCCGATCTTCAGGTATTCCCCGTGACCGGACTGCTGCTCGATGAATTTGCCGAAGGTTTGTGCCATGAGCTTGTCGCGTCCTACGTCTGTTTTGCCACCACGAACGTAATATCGTCGTACACTGTCTGCTCCCCGATATACTTTTTCACATCCGCCACGACCGCTTGCTTGATTGCCTCTGCTGACTGGACCCAGTGTTTCTTGAGCACAGCGGCGAGCCGGTCCAAGCCGTATTCCTCGTTCGCCCCATTTGCGGCTTCGGTCACACCGTCGGTGTAGAGCACCACGCCGTCACCGGGCCGGAGCTGCACCGTGGTCTGGCCGATGAACCCGGCGATTTCCTTTTCCAATCCAATCGGGAAGCCGAGATCTATGGTGTCGACCATTTCCACCGTCCCGTCGCGCCGCATGACAATCATCTTCTCGTGCTGGCCGCTCAGCTTGACCTCGCCGGCGGCGTAGTCGAGCAGACAAAGTGTGAGATTCTTGTCGCTGCCCATGCGGCGCACATTGCCGTACAGCGCATGGTTGAGCACGGTCAGGAAGCGCACGTGGTCGGTTTCGCCGCTGGTCAGCAGGGCGCGCACGATGGCCTGAGTCATCACCATCAGCACACCGCTCTCCAGCCCATGACCGGTCACGTCGCCTATGCCGATCTTGACTCGGCCATCGTGCTGGAGAACATCGTAATAGTCGCCGCCGACCTCGACGGCGGCCTGCATGTGGCAGGCAATATCCAAACCCTCGATCTGTTCCAGCTCGTCCGCTGTCGGCAGGAGCATCAGCTGCAGCCGGCGGGTCACATCGAGCTCGCTTCCCATGCGGATGTTCTCGCTCTCAAGTTGCTTGTTGAGCGCAGTGACCAGTTCATTGGCCGAGGCCAGCTGTTTCGTCCGTTCGGCGACGACTTTTTCCAGGGTTTCGCTGTACTTCATGACGAGAATGGCGATGCCGATGACCAGGCCCGTAGCCAGGCTGACCCAAGTGCCTAGCCATTCGGGATTCAGCGTGACCCCCTCGACATAGGAGCCGTCGCCGGTGAAAAATCGGGCCGCGGCCATGCCCGTGTAATGCATGCCCGCCACGGCACACCCCATGACGACAGCGGCCACCAGATTCGTCCAGTGAACAAGAGATTGCTCGGTTCTGGTCGCCAGGAACTTCGTGTACAGGGCGGCAATCGAGAGCGCAACGGCAACAAGAATGGACACCCCGAATATCACCGGGTCATAGAGCATCACCGCGTTCATGCGCATTGCGGCCATGCCCGTGTAGTGCATCACCCCGATTCCGGCCCCCATGAGGACCCCGCCGACGATCAATCGCCACAGGCCGATTCGATCGCGGCTCAGGAGGTGCAGCACCAGCCCGCTGGCGAGTATTGCCGGGAACATCGATACGACGGTAATCAGAATGTCGTAATCGACCTTGACTGGCAGCGTGAAGGCGAGCATTCCGATGAAATGCATCCCCCAAACGCCGATCCCCATCGTCACCGCTCCAGTTGCCAGCCATCCGCGTTTGGCGAAGGTGGTCTCGGCAGCGATGATTCGCCCCGCGCCCCCGAGTGCAGCGAAGGCCGCGAGGGAGGCAATGGCCACGGAGCAGGCGACGAGAATCCAGTTGTAAGATGCCGGTAGAGCGGACTCGAGGGTTTTGCCGAACTCGAGAAAATGTGGCAGCAGCGAGTGCACTTGGCGCCTCTTTCCATATAGTTATAGTTGTTCCCGCCCAATGTAGTGCCGGGTCAATGAGGCGCTTTGATGAATTTTGCGCGCCTATTCGGACAGGATAGCTGAATACCCCGCTGCACGCGACGTTATTTCACCTGTACCGGCTAAGCCGACCTTGGCTGGTTCGCTGCAGTTTTCGGCTCATTCCGCCGTATTTCAGCCAATTGGCGGTAGGCGTAATCGGATTCGCGCGTTTGGATGACGACCTAGCGCGATACGCGTCGGCATGCTGGTCGACGGATGGATGCGAATGATCGCTGTGGGTAACGGCCGATACAGCCGTACGAGAGAACTGCGCCGTTGCTCGTACTAGGTGTGCCGAGAGTGTGTCTGGATCAGAGTGGGAACGGCGATGGCAAGCGCTGCCAGTCCCTGATCTGTAATGACGCAGAATTGTCAGGAACGCCTTGACACGCGCAAGCAGGGGACAACAAAATCAGATCAAAATTTTCCGGAGGAGCTTCATGCAAACTGCCGCCTCTTCCCAAAAAAGTCGCGTCAACACACCCGACGCGCTGCGAATTGTCCCGACGGAGGCCGCGCTCGGCGCAGAGATCCAGGGCGTCGACTTCTCGCTTCCCGTTCCTGAGGAAGTGAAGGAGGTACTGCGCAAGGCGTGGGCCGATCACCTCGTGCTGCTGTGGCGCGGCCAGACCATCGACGACGAGCAGCTTCTGGCCGCGGCCGGCATCTTCGGCCCGCCGCACGAATCCGCCTCGCGCAGGTACCATCTCAACGTCGGCAAGAGAGTCGACAACCAGTACATGATCTCCAAGCACCCGAGCGTGAGCATCATTTCGAACCTCGGCCCCGACGGCAACCCGGTGAAGGACAACAGCAGCCTAGGCAGCTACGAGGTGGTTTGGCACACCGACAATTCCTACGTCGAGGTGCCGCCCGCAGGCAGCATGCTCTACTCGCTCGAGATCCCGCGCGACGGCGGCGGCGGAGACACCTCGTTCAACAACCAGGACCGCGCCTACGAGGAGTTACCCGAAGACTTGAAGCGCGCGATCGAGGGCAAATCGCAGGTGCACGACTCGAGCCGCAACAGCGCCGGCGTGCTGCGGCCGGGCGTGAAGCTGCCGACCAAGCCCGAGGAAGTCGAAGGCCCGATGCACCCGCTCGTGCGCGTGCATCCGGTGACGGGCAAGCCCGCGCTCTACCTCGGCCGGCGGCGCGACTGGCCGTCGAACTACATCGTCGGCATGCCGAACGACGAAAGCGAGCGGCTTCTCGACCAATTATGGGCGCACGCGACCCAGCCCAAGTATGCGTGGACGCACAAGTGGCGCGTGGGCGATATCGTGCTGTGGGACAACCGCTGTTGCATGCATTACCGCTCCGAGATCGACAGCACCCAGCGCCGA
>Ga0224496_10002622_pt1 | contig 10655 bp, 12 predicted proteins | sample SF_Jul11_sed_USG_2_FD_168127 | JGI IMG/M metagenome (GOLD analysis project Ga0224496, IMG submission 168127) | Sediment microbial communities from San Francisco Bay, California, United States - SF_Jul11_sed_USGS_8_1 | ecosystem: Environmental > Aquatic > Marine > Sediment | place: USA... | reverse complement strand
GCTTACAAGCGCGGTTGCGATCGCACATGTCCCGACAATCACGAATCGAACTGCAGCGAGCCAACGTGTCATCGCGGTACCCTCCGCAAAAAAAGTTGTTCGATCACCAGGCGGAAACGTGCCGCGATCACCTGGCAGCGACGCGCGCCGCAACGCTATCGTCGAAAGCCAGCTTAACAAGCTTGCCACCCAGATCCCGCGTGCGATGTGCTGCGGTTTCGAGTTGGGCATCGATCGCGTTGCTCAACGTGCGGCCCGCAGGATCTCGGGCCCGATTCCGTTGCCGGGAACCGCTACAATGTTCATTTTTCCCCTCCGGTTGTGTTGATTCCGCTGCCCCCGGGGAGAACTCTATATAGCACAGGGCGGGACCGGCATGAAAGCGACGCGCTGATTCTGCGAATGAACTGACGAATCGATTGTCAGGGAGAAAGCGCGCATCGAGGAGGCGCCGCGGGCCGGATTCGCGATGCTCAAAGACGCCAGAGCGCGTCCTCCCCCCGCCCGGTCAGGCGGATTCGGAAAATTCTGGCACGAGATCAAACGGCACCGCCGGGGCGCTCCAGACGTCGGCAAACGTCACGCTGTCCGGCGCTTGAAACCATTTTTTTGAAACAAGATTGAAGCTCTCGATGCGGCCGGAGCCGTCTCTCTCGGAGACGATGCGCGCGTAACCCGCGCCCAGCTTTTTTGGCCCGATGAGCACCCGGCCCGCCTTGACTTCCCTCGCCCCCGTGACGCGCCTCATGATGTCCACCTCCTGACCCAGTATACGCTGTCAGAGCAATCTCGCGGCCGCACGAATGGCCAGCAGCAGCACGACGCCGCGATGTTACACGAGGTCGCGATGAGCTGGTCGATGCGGCCGGCAGACGAAGAGTCCAACCGAGGTCGCGCGCTTTGCGCCTGAGGCGAGCTGTTTGCCGCTAAACACGCTTAGAGTGCCTAAGAGCCCGTCACATAATGAAGCGCGCATGCGTTGCCGATGCGAAAATTTCGCTTGTTATTTTTGCGCGGAGCGCTCATACTTCGCTCGTCGATTGCCTATCGGCCAGTTCTCTCCGCATCCGTTCCGGGTGCTTCTGTTGACCTTCTCCGATCTGTCATTTGATGCCGCGCGCAATGTCGTGCTCGGCCTGAATCTATTTAATACACAGGAATACCATGTCTACTACAGGCACCGTAAAGTTCTTCAACTCCGCCAAAGGCTTCGGCTTTATCGCTCCCCAGGACGGCTCCAAGGATGTCTTCGTGCACATCTCGGCGGTCGAGCGCGCAGGACTGTCTACCCTAGCTGAAAATCAGCAGGTCTCGTTCGACGTGCAAAAAGGAGACAACGGCAAGTTCTCCGCCGTTAACCTGAAGGCGCTGTAAACTCGCCGGGAAAGCGGCCGCGCGCGGCCGCTTTTTTGATTCCTCGATCCGGCATCGCATAGACAACGAGGCGGGAGGGTGGCGCTTTGCACCTGATCCTGCAACAGGGGACCGCACGTGGCCAAAGAAGAGATGGTCGAGTTTGAAGGGGTCATCGATGAGGTGCTCCCGAACGCGGTATTTCGCGTGGCACTCGAAAGCGGCAACACGGTAACGGCCTATGCGTCGGGGAAGATGCGCAAGCACCGTATCCGGATTCTCGCGGGCGACCGTGTCACCATTGAGATGTCGCCCTATGACCTCACGAAGGGCCGAGTCACCTTCCGGCACAAGGAAGAGCGCGCGGCTGCACCAATGGCGCCGCGCCCGGCCTATATGCGCAAGCGCTGACAGCGACGCTGCCAGTGCCTCGCATCGTTGTCAATATAATCTTGGCCGTACGGCGATTTATCCGTAAGGAGGTCACATGAATATTTTCGTTGGTAACCTCGCACCCGAAGTAACTGAAGCCCAGCTTGCCGAACTGTTCAAGCCGTTCGGGCAGGTGACATCGGTTCAGGTCGCGCGGGTGATGTTTACCGATGCGTCGAGAGGCTTTGGCTTCGTGGAGATGCCAGGCAAACAGCATTCGCTCGCAGCGATTGCCGGCCTAAACGGGAAAGACCTTGCGGGACAACCGCTCAAGGTGAACGAGGCACGCCCCCAATTCGAGCATCGGCGGCGGCGGCGCTGAGCCGCTCATCCCGCCGACATTTCCTCGTAAGCACCCAGAGCATCGGCCGCGTACATCAGCGACGGGCCGCCGCCCATGTAGACGGCCATGCCGAGCGCTTCCTCGATTTCCGCGCGCGTTGCGCCGAGCTTGATCAGGGACTGAACGTGAAAACCGATGCATGGATCGCAGTGCGCCGCGACGCCGAGCGCGAGCGCGATCAACTCCTTGGTCTTCTTGTCGAGCGCGCCGTCGCGGGCCGCCGTATGCGCAAGCTGACTGAAGGCCTTCGTCGTGTCGGGAATGCCGGCACGCAACTTCGCGAGCGATGCCGAAACGCGCGTCGTGATTTCGCGGTAACTCTTTGCCAAGTAAAATTCTCCGGTAAATGATCTTGCGCGACGAACCGCTGCACCGCCGTCTCCCGCCGGTCTTCCATGTGAATAGTCTACGATCTGGCCCGCAGCCCGCATCTTGAGGTAGGTCAAGAGACCATTAGAAAATGGTGATATTCGCGTGGCAGTGCACGCGAAGGTGGCTAGCAAAGACGACCAGTGGCCGGCTAGCTTAGTTGCGGGATGGGGAAATGCTGGCCGGGGACGAAAGCGTGAACCGCCTGATACGGATTTTAATTCCGGCCAGGCCTTTCGGCCCTTAACTTGATCGCCGCATCACGGCGTTCAAGTTAGCCTTCACTGACGTGCGCTTCGCGCATTTTCAGTCCTGTGATCTACCAAGTGAGCTTCATGGCGTCTACGAAAGCGCGAACCAGGTGGCGGGGTAGCTCAGTTGATCGAATTAATGGGAAGGGGATGGTGGCCAGGGACGGAATTGAACCGCCGACACAAGGATTTTCAGTCCTCTGCTCTACCAACTGAGCTACCTGGCCACGTACTGCAAAAATCGCTGAACCGCCTGACACGGATTTTAGCTCCGGCCGGGCCTTGCTGCCCTTAACTTGAATGCCGCGGGCGCGGTTTAAGTTAGGCTGCGCTGAAACAAGCTGCCGCTTGTTTTTAGTCCTCTGCTCTACCAACTGAGCTACCCGGCCCCGTTCCAAATTCAGTTCGAGGCAACCGGAAGAACGCAATTCAGCTTGGATTTGACGTGCAGGAAAGGGCGCTATTTAACCGTCAAATCGCTAATCCGTCAAGGAAACTCGCGTTTCAACGCGCCGTCGCTGCAAACAAAAAGCCCCGCTTGCGCGGGGCCTTCTGCTGCCAGCTTTACTGCGAGGTCTTAAGGAGGAAGGTGCAGAGGGAACCATGGGTTTTCTCTGCTTCCTTCTCATGGAGAAGCCGCCCTCTTTAGAGGGCGGCGCGGGGGAAACCATGGGTTTCCCCTGTTCCTCCTTATCCCACGATATGTAATGTGCAGCGCACGTTACATATCCATCCCGCCCATTCCGCCCATACCGCCATGCCCATGGCCGCCGCCGGCCGGCTCTTCCCGCGGCAGCTCTGCGACCATCGCGTCGGTGGTAAGGATGAGACCCGCCACCGAAGCGGCGTTCTGCAGCGCGGTGCGTGCAACCTTGGTCGGATCGACGACACCCATCTCGACCAGATCGCCGTACTCGCCGGTCTGAGCGTTGAAGCCAAAGTTGCCCTTGCCTTCAACTACCTTGTTCAACACCACCGAGGGCTCGTCGCCGCCGTTGGCCGCGATCTGACGCAGCGGCTCTTCCAGCGCGCGCAGCACGATCTTGATGCCCGCATCTTGATCGTGGTTGTCGCCCTTGATGAGCTTGCCCAGCGCGGTACGGGCGCGAATGAACGCCACGCCGCCGCCCGCAACAATGCCTTCTTCAACCGCCGCGCGAGTCGCGTGCAGCGCGTCTTCGACACGCGCCTTCTTCTCCTTCATTTCCATTTCGGTCGCGGCGCCAACCTTGATCAGAGCCACACCGCCGGCGAGCTTGGCGACGCGCTCCTGCAGCTTCTCCTTGTCGTAGTCGCTGGTGGCTTCCTCGATCTGGGTGCGAATGTTCTTTACCCGTCCTTCGATCGCCTTCGTGTCGCCGGCGCCGTCGATCAGCGTGGTGTTCTCCTTCTCGATTTCGATGCGCTTGGCGCGGCCGAGGTCCTTCAGCGTGACCTTCTCGAGCGTCAGGCCGACTTCTTCGGCAATCACTGTGCCGCCGGTGAGGGTGGCGATGTCTTCCAGCATGGCCTTGCGGCGGTCGCCGAAACCCGGGGCCTTCACCGCGCAGGTCTTGAGGATGCCGCGCAGGTTGTTCACCACCAGCGTTGCGAGGGCTTCGCCTTCGACTTCCTCGGCGATGATCAGCAGCGGCTTGCCGGCCTTGGCGACCTGCTCGAGCACCGGGAGGAGGTCGCGGATGTTCGAGATCTTCTTGTCGTGCAGCAGGATGTAGGGCTCTTCCAGGATCGCGATCTGCTTCTCAGCGTTGTTGATGAAGTACGGCGAGAGGTAGCCGCGGTCGAACTGCATGCCTTCGACCACTTCGAGCTCGTTTTCCAGCCCGGAGCCGTCTTCGACCGTGATCACACCTTCCTTGCCGACCTTGTCCATGGCATCGGCGATGATCTTGCCGATGTCGTTGTCGGCATTGGCCGAGATCGCGCCGACCTGGGTGATTTCCTTGGTGGTGGTGCAAGGCTTGGACAGTTTCTTCAGCTCCTCGACGACCGAGATCACAGCCTTGTCAATGCCGCGCTTTAGATCCATCGGGTTCATGCCGGCGGCAACGAACTTCATGCCTTCCTGCACGATCGACTGGGCGAGCACCGTCGCCGTCGTAGTGCCGTCGCCCGCGACATCCGAGGTCTTGGACGCAACTTCCTTCACCATCTGCGCGCCCATGTTCTCAAACTTGTCCTTAAGCTCGATCTCCTTCGCCACCGACACGCCGTCCTTGGTGACAGTGGGGGCCCCGAAGCTGCGCTCGAGAACGACGTTGCGGCCCTTGGGCCCGAGGGTGACCTTCACCGCGTCGGCGAGCACGTTCACGCCGGCCACGATCTTGTGGCGGGCATGCTCATGAAACTTGACATCTTTTGCTGACATTTTGGTATCTCCTGATTGCTGAATTCGGGACTTAGGATTCGATCACGCCCATGATGTCTTCTTCGCGCATCACAAGCAGTTCTTCATCCTGAACTTTCACGGTCTGGCCGGAGTATTTGCCGAACAGCACTTTATCGCCGACCTTGACGTCGAGCGCGCGGACCTTGCCGTCCTCCAGAATCTTGCCCTTACCTACGGCCTTTACCTCGCCCTGGTCAGGCTTCTCGGCGGCAGTGTCGGGAATGACGATCCCGGATGCGGTTTTGCGCTCTTCTTCCAACCGCCTCACGATGATGCGGTCGTGCAACGGACGAATTTTCATAAATCAATCTCCTTCGGGTTTGGTGGCAGAGGGCTGGTTAGCACTCATCCTTATGGAGTGCTAATAATAGTGGCGAGAAGTGCCGAAATCAATAGGTTATAGGGGAAAATTCTTGGGTAGCTTGTGAAGTGAGCACACGCTCACATGCCGGGCAAAGAAAAGGCCCGCTATGTTGCGGGCCTGAAAAGGATTTCTGGGATCAGCGCGGGGTGTCGGCCGCGCCCTGCTGGTCTGCCGGCACGCCAAATCGATAAACCGTCTTGCGCTTGCCTTCGCACGTCGGAGGGATTGGACGATGCGGGCACGGCGGCGCGCGCCGTCCCTCCTCATCGAGCGTCGCGTCGTCGGCATAATCGGCCCAAATGCCACCACGTACCGGACGGAAGATCCACATGAGGTAGCCGCGCTCGGCGGCGAGCTGTACCAAATCGTCGGCGTCGGGGGCGTCCGACACCACGACCTGGTTGCCGTTGATGCCGAAGGGGAAGGAGCCGAACGCCTGCAGGCACTCCAGCGCCTCGCTCGACTGCGCGCCGGGCCGCAGGCAGCCCGGGCGCTCCGCGCGGGCGACGTCCCAGGCGCCGAGCTCCCACGCCGCGGCCATCGCCGCCTTATCTACTGCGACGAGGTTGGGCCAGCGCTCGTTCAACTGCAGTGCCGAGCTCGGGATCGGCGTGTAGGAGACGACGTTGGCTTGCTGGATCTCAACGAGCTTCTCCTTGATGAATCCGTGCCAGTGCAGCGTCAGGATTACCGGCGTGTCGGGGCATGGCACGGCGGCGAGCGTGATGCCGATTAGCGGCAGGCCGGTCGCGGCGAGCTGATCTTCGATGCAATCCAGAATTTGCATAGTCGGTCGTCTCCTCAAGCGATGCTAAACTCACGCAGAGAAAGCAGAGCATGAATCATGCCTGCTCTCTTCTCAGAAACGTTAGGAAAAAAACAACGGTTGACGGGGAAAAACCTGCAGCACGGCGTTGCACCGCGCCTGATTCCACGATGAGCAGTCTTTCACTCTGGATGCGGAAAGCGTCCTCCTTTTTTGCGTGAACGCGTGCCCAAGCACGACAGCGAATCCAGCCGGTTAATTTTTTAGTGTTTTTCGCGCCCAAATGCAAACTAGCACTCGCAATGAACTGCTGCTAAAACGCAGTCTTGCCGCCGTCTGGCATCCGTGCACGCAGATGAAGAGCCACGAGACGTTGCCGCTCGTGCCCATCGCGCGAGCGAGCGGCTGCTGGCTCTACGATTTCGACGGGCAGCGTTATCTCGATGCCGTGAGTTCATGGTGGGTGAACCTCTTCGGCCATTCCAATCCGCGCATCAATTCGGTGCTGCGCGCACAACTCGAGAGCCTCGCGCACGTGATGCTCGCCGGTTTCACGCACGAGCCGGTGGTCGCGCTCTCCGAGCGCCTTTCGGCGCTCACGGGAGGCAGGCTCGGCCACTGTTTCTACGGTAGCGACGGCGCGTCGGCGACCGAGATCGCGCTCAAAATGAGCTTTCATTACTGGCACAACGCGGGAAAACCCGCGAAGACCAGTTTCGTCAGCCTTGCCGGCAGCTACCACGGGGAGACGCTGGGTGCGCTTTCGGTCACGGACGTCGCGCTGTTCAAGGACACCTACGCGCCGCTCTTGAAGCACAGCGCGCAAGTGCCCAGCCCCGACGCGCGGCAGGCCGAGCGCGGCGAGTCGGCGTACGATTTCGCCGTCCGCTGCGGGCGAGCGCTGGCGGCGCACCTCGAGACGCACCACGAATCGACCGCAGCGCTCATCCTCGAGCCGCTGGTGCAAGGCGCCTCCGGCATGGCGATGTACGACCCGGAGTACCTGCGCCGCGCCAAAGCCCTGTGCGAGCATTTCGACGTGCACCTCATCACCGACGAGATCATGACCGGATTCGGGCGCACCGGCACGATGTTCGCTTTTGAACAGGCGGGAATCGCACCGGACTTCCTGTGCCTGTCGAAAGGCATCACCGGCGGCTACCTGCCACTGTCGGTGGTGCTGACCACCGATACCGTGTTCCAGGCTTTCTACCACGATGAGGTGGCGCGCGGTTTCTTGCACTCGCATTCCTACACCGGCAACGCACTCGCGTGCCGTGCCGCACTCGCCACGCTCGACATCTTCGACGACGACCAGGTTCTCCAGGCAAACCGCGTCCGCGCCGCGCAACTGAGTGCCGTTGCTGCCGGCATCGCCGCCATCCGCAGATCGAGCATTTTCGCCACCTCGGCATGATCTGGGCATTCGATGTCAAGGCGGCGCGCCGTGGCTTCGCGCAGCGTTTCTACGCCAAGGCGCTCGCGCGCGAGTTGCTGCTGCGGCCGATCGGCTCTACCGTCTACTTCATGCCGCCGTACGTCATTAACAGCGAGGAGATTTCCCTGCTTGCCGCCCGCACGCTTGAAATTGTCGATGAGCTGGCAAAGGAGGCCGAATGACGACTCGCGCCTGCGGTGCGGCCGGTGACTGACGGTAGCAGGGTGAGGCTCACCTTTCTCGGCGCCGCGCGCGAGGTTACCGGCTCGTGCTACCTGGTCGAGACCCCGGACGCTCGCTTCATCGTCGACTGCGGCATGTTCCAGGGCGGCGGCAATCCAGGACGCCGCAACCGGGCGCGCTTCGGATTCGATCCGCGCGGGCTCGATTTCGTCCTGCTCACCCACGCCCATATCGACCACTCGGGCCTGCTTCCGCGGCTCGCGGCTCAGGGCTACACGGGACCGGTCTACGCCACCCCTGCGACCTGCGACCTGCTGCAAGTGATGCTGGTCGATGCCGCGCACGTCCAGGAGAAGGAAGCGGAGTGGAAGTCGAAGTCTCGCGCGCGGCACCGCACGGCTGCGGAGCCGCTCTACACCGGTGCACATGCCCTGCGCGCGCTGAAACTGCTCCAGCCGGTGGAGTACGGGGCCACGCTCGAGCCGCATCCGGCGGTACGCTGCGTCTTCCGCGACGCCGGACACATCCTTGGCTCGGCGATCATCGAAGCCGAGGTCGCCGCCAAAGGCAGGAAGCGGAAGATCGTGTTCTCGGGCGACATCGGCCAATCGCTGCGACCGCTCGTGCGCGACCCGGCGCGCGTCACCGAAGCCGACGCCCTGCTTGTTGAATCGACCTACGGCAACCGCTTGCACAAGTCGCTCGACGACACGGTGCGCGAGCTGGAGGAGGCGATCGGCGAGACCATTTCGCGTAAGGGCGGGAACGTCGTCGTGCCCGCGTTTGCGGTGGGCCGCACCCAGGAGCTGCTCTACCTGCTCGCCGAGCTGCACCGTGCGGGCCGGCTGCCGCGGATGGACATTTACGTCGATTCGCCGATGGCCCTCAAGGCGACCGAGGTGACGCTGCGCCACACGCGCATTCTCGACCCCGAGGCAGCGGAGCTGCTGCGCTGGCTGCGCGGCAACCGCGCCGGCCCGCGCATTCGCTTCGTCCAGGATCTCGAGGAGTCGATCGGGCTGCATCGGGTAAAGAGCGGCGCCCTGATCATATCCGCGAGCGGCATGTGCGACGCGGGCCGCATCAAGCATCACCTGCGCCACAATCTGGCGCGGCCCGAGTGCGCCATACTCATCACCGGCTTCCAGGCCGCCAATACGCTCGGCCGGCGCATCGTGGACGGCGCGAAGGAGGTGCGCATTTTCGGCATTCCGGTCGCGGTTCGCGCCCGCGTCTATACTATCGGCGGGCTGTCCGCGCATGCCGATCAGCGCGGATTGCTCGCTTGGCTCGGACACTTCAAACGGGCGCCCGCGCACACTTTCGTCGTGCACGGGGAAAGCGGCACGGCGGACATATTTGCGGCAGCGGTTCGCAAAGAGCTCAAGTGGCGCGGCGTAACGGTGCCGCAGCCGCGCGACCGAGTCGAGATCTGAGATCGATGACACAACAAGGAAAACCGAGGATGCACCGCTCAAGCAGCCGGAGCAGCGCTGCGCGGGTAAGACGCCCGCTGTTATGGGCAAGTATTCTCTTGTTCGCCGCGGCGGCGCTCGTCGGCGGCACGGCGCGAGCACAGAGCCGGCTCCCGCCCGCGCTGTCACAAGCGCTCTCGCAAGCGGGCATCCCCGAGACCGCCGTCGGCCTCTACGTGCATGAGATCGGTGCCGGCGAGCCGGTGCTCGCGGTCGGCGCGGCGCGCGCGCTGAACCCTGCATCGACCATGAAGCTCGTGACTACGTATGCGGCGCTCGAACTGCTGGGGCCTGCGTACACCTGGCCAACTGAGATCTACGCCACCGGCCCGCTCGCGCAGGAAGTGCTCAACGGCGACCTGGTGATCAAGGGCTACGGCGATCCGCGGCTCACGATCGAGGATTTCTGGCTCCTGCTGCGCGAGATCCGCAGCCGCGGCGTGCGCGAGATCCGCGGCGACCTGGTGCTCGATCGCAGTCATTTCGCCGCCAACGGATTAAACGCAAGCGCGTTCGACGGCGAGCCGACCCGGCCCTACAACACCGGGCCCGATGCGCTGCTCGTCAACTTCAAGGCAGTACGGCTCACGTTCATCCCGGAACCTGAGTCGCGATCGGTGCGCATCACGGTCGAGCCGCCGCTGCGGGAGCTGGCGGTGGCCAACAAGATCAAGCTCGACAACGCGCCGTGCGGCGATTGGGAAACGCGCCTCAAGCTCGATCCGCAGGATGGTGCTGGAAGCGCGCGGCTCGCCTTCACCGGCAGCTTCTCCATGGCCTGCGGTGAACGCGTGCGTCATTACAGCGTGCTCGGCCATCCGCAGTACGTGGCGAGCCTATTCCAGGAGCTATGGCGCGAGCTGGGCGGCACATTCGCGGGCAAAATGCGCGACGGCGAGGCGAGCGCCGGGGCGCAGCTCCTCGCGCGCGCGCATTCCCCGGCGCTGGCGGAGATCGTGCGCGACATCAACAAATTCAGCAATAACGTCATGGCGCGCCAGCTATTCCTCACGCTGGGCGCGGAGGGCGACGGCCCGCCCGGCACCACGGACAAGGCGAACCGCGTGGTCCGGCAGTGGCTCGCGCAGAAAGGCCTTACGATGCCCGAGTTGGTGATCGAGAACGGCTCGGGGCTCTCGCGCATCGAGCGCATCAGCGCGCAGAGCCTCGGGCGGCTGCTGCTCGCGGCGTTCTCGAGCCCGCTGATGCCCGAGTTCATTGCCTCGCTGCCGCTCGCCGCGGTCGACGGCACGATGAAGAAGCGCTTGAACGGTGCCCCCGTCGCCGGCCAG
>Ga0224496_10002621_pt1 | contig 10656 bp, 9 predicted proteins | sample SF_Jul11_sed_USG_2_FD_168127 | JGI IMG/M metagenome (GOLD analysis project Ga0224496, IMG submission 168127) | Sediment microbial communities from San Francisco Bay, California, United States - SF_Jul11_sed_USGS_8_1 | ecosystem: Environmental > Aquatic > Marine > Sediment | place: USA... | reverse complement strand
ATTTCCCGGCTCTGACGATGGCCATACAGTTGAGCCTGATCATCCAGTTTTAAAGGATTATTTTCTTTATTTGAACGGTCACGCACCGGAACTGCCTGAGTATTTTTATAGAGTTTTTTTTCATGGCGCACACGCAATGGCATGACATGTGACCTTGATAAATCAGACAGCTCATTAGATGCTATTGGTGACGTCTTATTTTCTGGCTGCGTTAATGCTGCTTTTATTAACTCTGGAGTTTTAGCAGAAGCCAACGCAGTTTCAACTTTATTATTCACAGCGCCAGACGCTACAAGCCTTTCTGTAACTTTATTGTTTTTATTATTAACATTATTTGACGATACAAGACTTGCTATATATTCACGCAAATATCCTGTTTCTTTAAACTTGAATAACGACTCAAAATCACAATACAACTGAATAATTTTATTTAGCAGCAAGGTACGCTTAAACACATCACGTGGAATACAGGCAGGCACATTAGACCAGCCTTTCTCCGGAAAATGAATAACATCAATAATCTCATCCACCCAGAATCCTGCATAGCCACCTTCCACTTCTACTATAATTATTTTACCCGGCACATGCCATTTGTCATGATCTACTCCAAAACGCTTACGCAAATCCACTACATGAACTATACCGCAGCTGTGCTTAAATACGCCCGGCTCAGCCTCGCTATACCCTGGTGCATGAGTTAATTTTGGCGGAAGAATAACCGCCTCCACCGTCAATGTAGGTGAACAACAAAATACCGGGCCAACTTTATATAGCAATAATGCATCTGTATCCTGAAGCTTTTTTATTGCCATGAGAGTTTTTTCTTATTCAAGATATTTTTTTTGCCACTGATTATAAAGACGCCAGACATAATCAGTATATTCTTCTTTATTATTAAATTGCTCAGGATTAATAGCATCAAATACATAATAATTTGCTGTATTATTTTTTGTATTCAAAAAATGCATGAGTTTATCTATCAATGTATGTGGCGATCGCCATTCAAAATCATCCTGCGCCTCATAATGCAAGAAAACCGGCAAGACAGGTATTCCTGTTTTTAGTGACACATCGAATGCGCCATACCTGAAGGATTCAAATATTCTTTTGCCTTTGCAACCACCTTCAGGGTAAATGGCTATATTCTTGCCCTTCTCCAGCTCCCGCCTGATTTCATCTGCCGCCTGATGCCTGGAATCTTTTGATTCTCGTTTAACGTAAAGTGTCCCTGCCGCCTGTGAAATACGACCCACAATCCACCATTTTCTCACCTCATTCTTTGCCAATGAATAAACTTGAAACAACGCCGGAATACCAATATCTTCAAATGCTGATGGGTGATTAGCTATCAGGATATACTGATCTGGTACAGGTTTTAGATTTTTTTGATGTAATTTAAGATCGACATCCAGTGCACGCACAAATGAACGACACCAGACACGAAACATCCTGAAGTACCAGTGGCCAAGAAAATTCCCAGGCAACCATGACAAAGCATACATAATGATGGTCAACAGGACAAAGTCCACCCATAACCCAGCCATCTTCAATATTCTAAAGCTGTAATAAAACACCAGTCGGCCTTTCATTAAGTAACTAGTTAGATTATAGCCAGCCTGCAGAATATCGCCTTCGATATGGCTAGCATCAGGCCACTAGTATATAATTTCTCTCATATTTATAATGTTATCACCATAACTAAATACTAATAATGATACTATCTCTGGCTTCTCGAACACTGTCTCTATTATTTGCTTTACTTCTGCTAACAGGCTGTTCTACCAGCAATACAACCGCCGATCCTAATGATCCCTTCGAAAGCTACAATAGAGCAATGTTCAGCTTCAATGATAATCTTGATCAATATATTCTAAAACCGGTTGCAAAAGGCTACGATTTCGTAATGCCTTCTCCTGCTCAAAAAGGCGTGAGTAACTTTTTCAGCAATCTTGATGATGTACTGGTATTAACCAATAATCTATTTCAGTTCAAACTTTCTAAAGCTGCGTCAGATGCAGGGCGCATCATTATTAACAGCACACTCGGCTTATTTGGCCTGATTGACTGGGCTACAGATATTGGTCTTAAAAAGAATAATGAAGACTTTGGCCAGACTCTGGGCTACTGGGGCATGCCCGCAGGCCCTTATTTTGTACTGCCCTTTTTAGGACCCAGCACTATCCGTGACACATCAGGACTGGCAGTAGATTCAATTTATTTTGACCCTATCTATAATGAAATTCATGAATCTTTTCCCGCGCCACGCCGTGAAAATGAAAATGCAGTCTGGGGTCTTACACTTACTAAAGCCATTGATACTCGTGCTCAACTCCTGAAAGCCGAAAAAATTCTTGATGAAGCAGCGCTGGATCGATACATCTTCGTCAGAGAAGCGTATCTGCAGCGTCGTAAGTACATGGTTTATGATGGCAATCCACCTGACGATGAAAACACATTCGATGAATCCGAGCTTTTTAAGGATTAATGTCGTTATTCTGGATTAGGAATATTTTGCTCTAAAAACTTCTGATAATTTTCTGCACTTATAATCTGTGTACCATCACAATTAAACTGCATTCTCACCAGATCCTGAACAATACATATGGTGATATTTCTTAAATAAAAATCAGGCAGGGCTCTCATTACTTTCATGGATTGCATTATTGTCTTAATTTCAGACTCCAGCATAGGCTCCCATGATTTATGTCTTTTTATAAAAATATTCTTCCAGTATGATGGCACTGATTCAAACATTTTACTTTTCTGTATGCCCTCGTAGATATCACGCATCCCCTGAATCTTGTCTGCATAACTAATTAACGGAAACTGCCTGTTAATGTATGACTGATCAGCCAGTTTTTCAGCCGCATGAATTTCCTGGCGCAAAGGATCAAAAATGGAATGGGTTCTGATCTCACCACTATTAAAGCCAATAAAAACCCTGTATGTACTTCTGTTTAACAGCAAATCCTCAATATTAACAACCAGCTGCGACATAACCTTATCTACCGGACTTTCGTATTTCTTTCTCTCAAGGGATGTTTCCCTGAGTGACGGATCACCTTTTATTCCAATTTCGATACTTCTTTCATTTAGCCCTGTTGCGCCTACAATGCTTTCACGCAAGACCAATTCTTCAAATTCAATTTCTTCAGTCGACAATTGATTATCCATCTTTGCACCCTAAATAATAAATCAAATCTATATAGTAGAATTATGTTTATTGATGTTCGGCTTTTAGCAGATTAATATGAACAAAATATGAATGATATTAACCCCGAAAAAAAGATTGCCGGCAAATTATTCTTCCTTATGTGGCTTGTTTTGCTTGCCCTGCTTTCTTATATGTTTAACATTATACTTGATAAACAGATTAACCCTAATAAAAATCCGTTATCAAGCCAATACGCAGATGGTAGCCGCGAACTCACTCTAAATCGCAATCGACTCGGTCACTATATAACCAGTGGCACTATAAACAATCACGAGGTTGTTTTTATGCTTGATACGGGCGCCACTGACGTCTCTATACCTGAATCCATCGCCAATCAGCTCGGCCTGACCAGGGGCACAGCCATGACTTACATCACCGCCAATGGTAATGCCATTGTGTATTCGACTACAATTGATTCTATTGCAATAAAAGATATACAGCTTGAAAATATCCGTGCCACAATAAACCCTAACACCGATGAAGAAATCATATTACTTGGCATGAGCTTTTTAAAACACCTGGAATTTACCCAGCGCGGCGATACACTTACACTAAGACAATTTAGCACTTCATTATGAACTATTGTAGCCATTGCGGATCAAGCCTAATTTACACCATTCCTGATGGCGATTCTCTTCACCGTCACGTATGTCAACAATGTGACACCATACACTACCAAAACCCAAAAATTATAACCGGCACCATTCCTGAATGGGATAACAAAATACTACTGTGTAAACGTGCGATCGAACCAAGACATGGTCTATGGACATTACCAGCTGGTTTTATGGAAAATAATGAAACCACAATTGAAGGCGCTTTACGCGAATCCAGAGAAGAAGCTAACGCTGATTTATCAAATCTTTCTCTTTTCTGTGTTTTTAGCATCCCACACATTTCTCAGGTATACATGATCTACCGAGGCGATATTAATAATGGTCATGCCAGCCCAGGGGCCGAAAGTCTCGATGTTAATTTTTTTAATGAAAACACTATCCCATGGTCTGAAATGGCATTCCCTGTCATTACTGAAACGTTAAAACTATATTACAAAGATAAACGTAACGGCATTTTCAAAACTCATACTGGCGATATTGTCCGCCACAATAATGAACTTATTATCACTCATTATTAATTTCCATCTTGAATATATTTACTTCCCAGAAATACAGCGCCAGACAATTGTTACCTTTCACCGGTAATATTCAAATTATTAACACACCTTTTGCACGCGCTCTATCAATTGATGGAAAAAACTGGCAAATACAAACCATTTGCGAATCTCACCAACAGCAATGGAATATTAACACCAACTCCGATATTCATCGCCGTTATATTATTTATGGAACATGGAATGACATTACCGGGCTATCCAGATTTCCTATTGATCCAACCCTGGATGTACCTTCTGAAAATAGCATTCATAAAAATCTAATTACAGAAATAATTTCCAGCATTGATAGCATCCCCTTTCCCGCTGAGGACACATATGAATACTGGTTACTGGACAACAACAATTATTTACCCATAGCGCTACTTGCAACCAGCATCAGCAAAGAACTTATATCTGAAACACAACAAATTAAGCGTTGGCGCTCTCGCTCTGGCAGCGAATCAGAATTCACAACCTCATCCAATACCTATAACAGAAACCCTTTTACACTACTTGAAACATATATTAACAACCTTTCTTGCCAGCCTCTGTGTGCACAATGGTTTCACCGTAATCATGATGGCTCTGGTACAGGCCTGCAGGGCCAGAACATTAAACAACAACTATATGATCGTGTACTACCTTCAATTAAATTTCCCGAATTACTTATTATAAATCAGCCTGACAACCCTGATTATGAATTATTATTACATGACTACAACCATTGGTTAGCACCCCGACTCTTAACACTCCATAACATTACCTATGAAACCCGGCTCGCTCTTGAAAATGCCGCTCAATATCAACCTGCCGATGTCTTTCGTTTTCACAGACTATATCCAACTATCATTAACAGGCAGTTAATTAATAAAACTCTGGTCGAAGCCAAATTGCGCGCCAGTTTAAAATAACATGCATTAATGACTTTCAATTATTCTCAATTTACTATTTAATTAATATAGCTTACCAAAGAGACTTTAGTTATGAATCATCAGGTAGATGTTGCTATTATTGGCGCGGGCAGCGCCGGACTTTACGCCCTGGGGCAGATCAAACGCTTCACCGATAACTATGTACTTATTGATGGCGGCGAACTCGGCACCACCTGCGCACGCGTTGGTTGTATGCCTTCAAAAGTCCTGATTCAAATTGCAGAGGATTTTCACCGTAAATCAATATTTCCCCGAGAAGGCATCGAAGGCAAAGATCTTTTACAATTGAATATTGCTAATGCCATGGAACATGTTCAGGATTTACGCGATACCTTTGTTGATAGAACTTTAGGTCACTCTACAGACCAACTTGATGAACAGCATTTAATTGAATCCAATGCGCATTTTGTTGACAGCCATACACTTCTCACGGACGATGGCCAAACTATTACCGCATCAAAAATTATTATTGCTACCGGTTCAAGTCCTATTATTCCTGCAAACTGGAATAAATTCAGTAATTATATTATTACCACAGACTCTCTGTTTGAACTTGAGGATCTCCCTCAATCGGTTGCCGTTATTTGGTTAGGCGTCATTGGCCTGGAAATTGGTCAGTCGCTATCTCGCCTTGGCATTAAAGTAACTGGCATCGACCAGGGCCAAATTATTGGCGGCATTACTGATGATAAAATTAACAATGCAGCCATTGATATTCTCAATAAGGAATTTCCTTTATGGCTTGGACATACCGCGGAAATCACAGAACTAGAAAATAACCAGTTACATATTACTGCTGGCAGCAATTCTGTCATCGTTGATAAAATTCTAATTAGCATCGGCCGAAAGCCTAATCTTGATCGTCTTAATATCGAGTCTTCCGGCATTAAAATTACCACTAAAGGCATTCCTGTTTACAATCCCAATACGATGCAAACGAGCAATAGCCATATTTTTATTGCCGGAGACGTTACCGGGGCAAATGCCATTTTACATGAAGCCGGTTTTGAGGGGCGAGTGGCAGGCTATAACGCAATGCAACAACAAATCATGTCTTTTAAAAGTAAAACACGACTGGCTATAATCTTTTGCGACCCTAATATTGTTACAGTTGGTGCTCAATTACCTGATCTTGACCCGAATGCCACTGCGACTGGTGAAATTTCACTGGCTCCTGTAGGAAGAGCTCTTATTATCGGCAAAAATAAGGGGCTTATTCGTATCTACGCAAATAAACACACAGGAAAACTGCTTGGCGCTTCTATGATATCCATTAAAGGTGAAAATCTTGGCCATTTACTCTGCTGGGCAATTGAGATGAACTTAACTGTATTTGATCTTCTACGCATGCCATTCTATCATCCTGTTATCGAGGAGGCTCTTCAGGCCGCACTTTATGACTTAAAGTCTAAACTCGATTTAACAGAAACTGAATGGCCAATTGAATTACAACCCATAGACTGATATACAATTCACAATACTAAATTTTTTTATTTTCTAATCTTACATATATTCAAACATGAACAGTATTTTTTCAACGGACTTATCTAATTTTGATGCTAAAGTTATTCAGGCGTCTCACGATAAACCCATATTAGTCGATTTATGGGCTGACTGGTGCTCTCCCTGCCTTGTTATCGCACCAATTCTGGAAAAAACAATCAAAGAATTTGATGATCAGATATGCCTGGCCAAAATTGAAGTCGATGATGGCGACAATATGAAAATTGCGGGACATTACAAAGTGAGAGGATTTCCCACTATTATATTATTTCAGTACGGCAATGAAATTGCTCGCTTCAGTGGTGCAAAACCACTTCAATTCGTCAGGCAGTTCATTGAAGAACATGCAGATCTCTAACCAGCATCTTTTTATTCATTAAAATTGTTTACAGTACTCACATTGTTTACTATATTTTTATATTAACACTGTTGAGCACATAAAATGATATGCGATTACTTCCCTCGTTACTGCTGTTAATAATATCCTCCTTCCTTTCCTATGCCTCTGTTGCGGCAAATGAAAAATCAGAACCTAATCCTGATGAAATTCACAAACAGGGATTAGCAGCTTACGATAAAAAGGATCTTACTACCGCTATCATGCTATGGCTTCCTAACGCATTAACCAGTAATCATGCTAATTCTCAATTAAAGCTAGGCAACCTTTTTCTGGACCAAACGGGAGAGCGCAAAAACATTGATCACGCACTCTTCTGGTATACACGCGCTGCCAGTCAGGAACACGCCGAAGCCCAAAGTAAACTTGGACATATTTACTACACTGGTAAACTTGTTAACAAAGATATTACCCTGGCACTTAAATGGCTGCTTAAGGCTGCACGAAATGAACATGCAGAATCACAATATACTGTCGCCACCATTTATAGCACTGGCATTGACGTTAATATCAACCTTCAAAAAGCAGCTTACTGGTACGATAAGGCCGCCAATAATAATCACACGGAAGCGCAGAATGCACTTGCTGAAATGTATATGCATGGCAACGGCATATACCAGGATCTAAACAAGGCATTTGACCTGTATACAAAAGCCGCTGCCAAAGATCATACCAATGCTCAGATTAATCTGGCGCGAATATACTTCAACGGCCTGGGGCAACCTAAAAACACAAAAAAAGCCTTTGAACTTTTTCAGAAACTGGCATCCAAGGGTGATGCTGATGCACAAAATTATTTGGGTGATTTTTACAAAGAGGGTATCGAAACTGAAAAAGATTTAGTTATGGCCTTCAAATATTATTCGCAAGCAGCAGAACAGGACAATCTAAGTGCACAATATAGCCTGGGTAAAATGTACGTTAATGGCTACGGTGTACTCATGGATTACCACAAAGGCGTCGATTTATTTATTAAAGCGGCCAAAAAGGGTCATAAGGATGCACAAATGGATCTGGGTGTCGCCTATTTCACAGGCAAAGGAATTGCGCCTGATTCAGCTCTGGCTTATGCATGGTTCCATGTAGCGGCCTCACAGGGAGTAAAAAATGCTTACAAAAATAAATCGGTCATTTATGACAAACTACTTCCCGAAGATAAAAAAAGAGCGGTCTTACTCTCCTCTGAATTCGTTGAAAAGTACGGATCTATTAAAAATTAACACTCAATAATATTCAGCACTGCCACCTGTACTAATTTACATATATTTTGAACCTTCTCACACATTTTCAAAAATCATCAACTAAACTATTGATATTGCAATAACTTTCAAACTATCTCAACATCCAGAACTATATGACTAATTCTTCTGATCACTCACAGAAATGGCTGCCATTGCACTCATTAAAATTAAGCCTTGGCTTTGGGCTGGGTTTGTGGATGATTTCGGCCAGCGGATTAAATACTTCACTTGAAACCAGCATTAGTTCTCCATTACCGATCGCTAAAAATACCCTGCAAATTTCTGATATTTACGGGACTGACGATAATAAACTGGCCTCACAACGCAGTCTGTTTAAACAGGCTGAACATGCTCTTAACACTGGACATTACCGTACTTATACTCAATTAGTTTCACAACTTGAAGACTACCCTCTGTATCAATATCTGCGCTTCAAAGAAATGAGAAAAAATCCCGGCCAACTGACCAGACAAACGATTGATAATTTTTTTCAGCAATTTGGTGACAATCAAATTTCTTCACGTTTACGCTCAGGCCTGCTCAAATACTATGCTCGTACTAAACGCTGGGATGATTTTTTGCATCTTTATCAGGATCAGAACAGCATCACCATGGAATGCCACTACCTGACAGCCTTACTTAACACTGGACAAAAAGATAAGGCACTTCAATTGACTGAACCCCTCTGGCTATCTGCTAAATCACAGCCTAAAGCCTGCAATAAAGCATTTACAGCCTGGAATGATGCCGGATTACAGACCACTGAGCTGACCTGGAAAAGAATCCAGCTGGCTATGTCAAAAGGACGCACCCAACTCGCTAGCCACCTTGCCGACGCCTTACAACCAGATGACCGCAAATGGGTAAATAAATGGATTAAAATCCATCGCAGTCCTCAGCTGGCGTCCAGCCAAACACTGTTTAGTTCTTTTCACCCAATGAGCAGCACCATTCAAATACACGCAATCAAAAGACAGGCGCGAAAAGACATCAATAAAGCAGTCGATCTCTGGGCAGATTTAAATCAACAATTCACTTTCACAGATAACGAAAAATATTCTGTATATAAAGTAATAGGCCTGGCCATGGCTCGTAGTCATCATCCTGATGCCAATCAATGGCTGACACAGATACCTGCTCAATATTCTGATACTGAAACTAATGAATGGCTTATCCGAACCTATATTCGCCATGCCAACTGGCAACAGATGGTCGATGCTATTGAAGCGCTCCCCGAACAGGATCAATCTAACTTACGCTGGCAGTTCTGGTGGGCTTATGCCAATGAACAACTCGGCTACAAACTGGATGCTGAAGGCATTTACCACTACCTTGCAGGCCGTCGTAGTTACTATGGATTTCTGGCTGCAGACCGTCTTGATTTACCCTACGCCTTTGAAAACCGCCCTTTAGACATTGAGAATTACGAACTTGCGACCTTTTCACACTATCCTGAAATTATCAGGGCAAAGGAATTTTACGAAGTTGGCAAAATAACAGATGCCAGAAGAGAATGGCACCAATTAGCCAGTAATCTCAGCAATCGTGACATGCTGATTGCATCAAAGCTCGCCCAGCACTGGGGCTGGCATGACAGAGCTATCGTGACAATGGGTAAAACCGATTACCGTGATGACATTGAATTACGCTTTCCATTACCACTAAAAGAAAAAGTCGCTAAATATTCACAACGCAGCAAAATAGAACCTGCCCTGACTTATGCCATTATTCGGCGTGAGAGCGCGTTTATGGCTGATGCACGCTCATCTCAAGGGGCATTAGGTTTAATGCAGATACAGCCCCGTACAGCCCGCTTTGTTGCCAGATCCATGAAAGTGCATTATCGCGGTATAAAAAGCCTGCTGCAGGAAGATACCAACATTAAACTTGGCACCGGTTATTTAAGCAAAATGCTGAAAAATCACGACAGCCAGCCTGTTCTGGCGACTGCCGCCTACAATGCGGGTCCGCACAGAGTCAAAACCTGGCTACCCGAAACGGAAGAAATGGCTGCTGTGCGCTGGATAGAAACTATTCCATTCGCAGAAACGCGTGAATATGTCAGTAACGTACTGGCCTATACCACTATTTATCAACACCTTATGAACAACGAATATACCCGCCTTAGTAATCGCATGCCCCCTGTTCAACCCAAAAATACCCCAGAAAAAACAGCACAAATCACCCAGATTGCACCCATCACCAACCTGAAAATA
>Ga0224496_10002620_pt1 | contig 10658 bp, 6 predicted proteins | sample SF_Jul11_sed_USG_2_FD_168127 | JGI IMG/M metagenome (GOLD analysis project Ga0224496, IMG submission 168127) | Sediment microbial communities from San Francisco Bay, California, United States - SF_Jul11_sed_USGS_8_1 | ecosystem: Environmental > Aquatic > Marine > Sediment | place: USA... | reverse complement strand
CGGAACATTTTTCAACCGCTCTTTCCGCGTTGGCCTGAAGACGATATCCCTGTCGGTCATATCACCAACGGGATTCATGTGCCCTCATGGGACTCTCAAAGTGCTGACACCTTATGGACGAATGTGTGCGGAAAGGAGCGGTGGGTGCAAACGCTGGATGATTTATGCGCGCTGATCAAGCAAATCAGTGATGAAACCTTATGGACGTTTCGCGTGTCCCAGCGGCAGGCCCTCATTCAGTATGTGCGGCGCCGGTTGGTGCGGCAACTTCAAGAACATGGCGCTGCGGAAGGCCTGATCGAAGAAGCCCGGCATGCGCTCGATCCCAATGCGCTCACATTAGGGTTTGCCAGACGATTGACGGAATACAAGCGGCCGACATTGCTGTTGACAGACCGAGATCGGCTGGTGCGGTTGCTCTGCGATCCACAGCACCCTGTTCAACTGATCATGGCCGGGAAAGCCCATCCGCATGATGAAGAAGGAAAGCGGCTCGTTCAGGCTCTGGCGCAATTTGCGACACTACCTGTGCTACGAAATCAGGTGGTGTTTTTAGAAGATTACGATATTACCCTGGCGCAAGAATTAGTCGCGGGTATCGACGTGTGGTTGAACACTCCTCGACGACCGTTAGAAGCCTCGGGAACCAGCGGGATGAAAGTCTTAGTCAATGGCGGGCTTAATCTCTCGGAACTCGATGGCTGGTGGGCGGAGGGCTATACGCCGGAAGTTGGATGGGCGCTTGGAAAGATTACGCCACATTTCGATGGACTGTCAGATCTTGAGGAGGCAGCTCAGCTCTATGATCTTTTGGAACATCAGATTATTCCGGAGTTTTATGCGCGCACGCATGACGCCATTCCCCGGCGTTGGATCGAACGGGTTCGCACGAGCATGTCTCAACTCACCCCTCACTATAGTAGTAACCGCATGGTGCGAGAGTATGTGGAAAAAGCCTATTTGCCGGCGTCCAACGCGTACCATCTGAGAGCGGCAAACGGGGGGAAGTTGGCTCAAGATATTCATCAATGGCACCAATCAATTCACGCCCATTGGACAACCCTGCGTTTTGGCGAGGTACAGGTTGTTCGGATTGAAGAAGACTGGTCTTTTGAGGTCCAGGTGCATTGTGGGTCTCTTCACCCTGCCATGGTGAGGGTAGAGATTTATGCGGACGGCCACGGTGACCATCCCTCTTTCCTGATGATGTTGGATTTCAAAAATCCGGTTCAAGGCCTTGTGAATGCGTACCTCTATAGCGGGAAAGTTCCAGCCATTCGCCCGGCCGACCATTACACCCCTCGCATTATTCCAGCCCACCCTCATGTGGTGGTACCCTTGGAATGTCCCGAGATCGCCTGGATGCGGTAACGTGCAATGATGGAGGGAGCATTTTCACAGCTCTTCGTAATAAGCCTGTACAATTTTTATTGATCGTGGGATGCTTCCATTGTTGTAGTCCGTCCTTGAATGGCTTTGGCTCCTTGGTCATTCTTCCCGACATTGACGATTAGGACCCTTCGGGAAACCTGGTGATGTATGTCATGGTGGGGAAGCAAGCATGGTTGTCCCGTCCGTTTAGGGCGCAAGGTAGCAGATTGTGAAAAAGGCAACGCGTTCTCCCAATCTCTTTCAGAAAGCGAATGGAATGGCTGTCCATGGAAAATGAGGCTAACCCGAGAATGATTTTTTCGGCAAAAGAGAAAGGAACCCATTCATGAAGGTGTTACTGGCAGTGGATTCATCACAGAATTCTTCAACGGCTACAACATTTGTGGAGGCACTTCGGCTTCCGACTGATTCTCAATTATATCTCCTTTACGTGGAAGAACCTCAAGAGGAGCTGCCAGGACCAGAACATTTCCCTCGTATCTCGGGGCAGGTGAGAGAACAACTTTCGCAAATTCGGCAGAAGACGATCGAAAATGCCCGTCAGTTCGTGAATCGTCTGGCGGCCCCGTTTCACGTGCAAGGTTTTGAGATTCATCCCGTTGTTGTGGAAGGGATCCCCGGAGCCCAAATTCTCACGGCCATTAACCAGTATGCAATTGATCTTGTCGTGGTGGGAACCAAAGGCCTGTCAGGGATGAAGCGATTTCTTTTGGGCAGTGTGAGTGAGTGGGTGCTCTACGATGCCCCTTGCTCCGTGTTAGTCGTGCGTGGTCAGCCTCAAGGGGCCATCTCAAACGGCTCTCACGGTCTTCACGTGCTCCTGGCCATGGATGGTTCTTCAGATTCCCTTGAAGCGGTAGCTTTTCTCAAAAGACTCAACTTTCCAAAATCCACACGGCTCACGATCCTTCATGTCGTGGAAAAGCCTGTGGCTCTGATCACCTTGGCTTGGGTCTCTGGTCATATGGACGCGACAGAATTTGCCGAGGAATGTAGGCGGACGGGCCGGCAAGCGGGAGCGCAGCTGCTTGAGGCAACGCAACGTGACATGATGGGGGAAGAGCTTCAAGTCGGCACCATGCTAACAGAGGGGCATGCGGCGGATGAAATACTCAAAGCTGCGCAAGATGTTCAAGCCAATCTCATCGTCGTAGGGTCAAGGGGAATGACGGAACTCAGACGAGTCATGATGTTGGGAGGCGTGTCACACAAAGTCGTGCGGCATGCCGAGTGTTCTGTCCTGGTTGTGCGGAAGCGGGCCAAAAGGCCATAACGGAAAACCCTCATGACGCCCAATGATCTCCATGAGATAATTTCAAAGGCATTGGTGAGGGTGAGTCGACAGGTAAGAAATCTGATCTCTATGCCCATCACGTTTGCTGACAGATTTCGGTTCTAGAAAGAATAAAAAAATGGGTTCAACCGGTTAAGTGCCTTGCACCCGGGCTCAGCCACTTCCACAGGTTTGGAAAATCTGGAGGCTAACCGTGCAAGTTCCAGCTCGGTCATTGGGGTGGGGTTGAAGGCATAGCTTCGAATAATGGTGGGCTCTTGCGTGGAGACAAGATAGCTCGAATACCTGGTCGGTGATACCGTGGTGGATATGTCATGCAAACCCATGAATTTTTCCTTTACCTGCTAATCATTCTCCTGACGGCACGGGTGTTCGCAGAACTGGCGACCCGCTTGCAAACACCCTCAGTGATTGGCGAGCTGTTCGCCGGAGTGATGTTGGGACCAAGTCTGCTGGGTTGGATTGAACCGGTGGAGGCCATCAAGCTCATGGCCGAAATCGGTATTATCTTGCTGCTGTTTGAGGTCGGTTTAGAGACCGACGTCAAACGTTTGATGCGTACCGGGTTGAAATCGTTCGTGGTAGCCATCGTGGGATTTGTGTTGCCGTTAGTATTGGGATTCGCGTTGGGCTTCTGGGTTTGGGGCTTGTCACTGCTCGTGTCGTTGTTTATCGGCGGCACCCTGACCGCGACCAGCATCGGTATCACTGTGCGGGTCTTGTCTGATCTTAAACGTCAGCAGGCACCTGAAGGGCAGATTGTATTGGGTGCCGCCGTCCTGGACGACATATTGGGTGTGGTGTTGCTCGCGCTCCTCTATGAGTTCTCCATTGGCGGCGGCGTGAGCTTGCTTAACGCGAGCAAAGTGCTGGTATTCGTCGGCGCATTTTTTGTGCTCGCCCCCGTAGCCGCCAAGTTGATTTCATTGATTATCAGGCGGTTTGATGCGGTCAGCGTGATCCCCGGTCTTCTTCCAACCACCATCGTCACCCTTGTGTTGTTCTTTGCCTGGCTAGCTCATGCCTTAGGGGCGCCGGAGTTGCTTGGCGGATTTGCTGCTGGCCTCGCGCTCTCGAGGCGTTTCTTTCTGCCATTGGGTATCGCCTTGCACGCGGATGAGGGGTTCGCGCATCGGATCGAGGAACAGATGAAGCCCATTGTTCATTTGTTTACGCCAATATTTTTTGTGTTTGTGGGACTATCCCTCAACCTGCATCAGATCGATTGGGGGTCGACCTTCATCTGGGGCTTTTCGCTGACCCTGCTGGCAGCAGCTATCGGTGGTAAGCTCGTAGGAGCCCTTCTTATTAAGGAACCATGGACTGTCCGTTGGATGATCGCTATGGCCATGATACCCCGTGGTGAAGTCGGTCTCATTTTTGCGGAGTTAGGAAGGGGCAGCAGAATATTTGGCAATGAGATCTATGCGGGCATGGTCATAGTCATTGCCTTCACCACGCTCTTGCCGCCCTTTACGATGAAATGGTTCTATGGCCGCTACGGTGATCGTTTGTAGACAGCAAGCCGCCTATGGAGGAAGGCAACGGGATTGGGTAGGGGAATACTGTCAAGCCATAGATGAGGACCTGTTTGTGAAGATGGAATATTTGACTGATACAATCGTTCTATTATCTGCGGCGGTGATTGCTGTGCCGTTGTTTCAATCCTTAGGTTTGGGGGCTATCCCGGGGTTTTTGGTCGCGGGGATTGTCGTAGGACCATCAGGGCTGGGGTATATTGAGAATTACGATGAGATCGCGCACCTTGCTGAGTTGGGCGTTGTTCTTCTGTTGTTTGTGATCGGTATAGAAATTAACCCATCTCGCTTGTGGAAGATGAAGGGGTTGGTGTTAGGCCTTGGCTCGCTTCAGGTTCTCATAACCGGGGGATTGATCACGATCATCGCCCATGAAATCCTTCATTCTTCGTGGAAAATTGCGCTGTTAATCGGCTCGGCATTAGCCCTGTCCTCAACAGCGTTTGTCCTTCAATTGTTAACTGAAAGGAAGATGCTTTCTTCAGAATTCGGAAGACCGTCTGTGGCCATATTACTGTTACAAGATCTGGCGGTTGTCCCATTGCTAGCCTTTGTTTCCTTGATGGGTGCACCGGAGCTCACCATAGCAGAAGAGGTGGTTCTGGCATTCGCTGAGGCGCTCATTATTCTCATCCTCATTATTATCACCGCCAGATATATTTTGAACCCCACACTGAATAGACTTGCCCGGTTTGGTTCCCCGGAAATCTTTACCGCATCGGCTTTACTGTTGGTCTTGGGTTCAGCACAAGCCATGGGCAGTCTTGGCTTATCGATGGCGATGGGGGCATTTACCGCTGGCCTGTTGATCGCCGATTCATCGTATCGCCACCAGATTATCGCCGAGATCCAACCTTTCCGGGGTTTGTTGCTTGGGCTGTTTTTTATGTCTATGGGGATGTCCCTCAATCTCAAACTTTTTTTAGATACGCCTCTTGTCCTTTTAGGTGTTGTGGTCGCGTTAATGACGCTCAAGTTTATCACGCTCTGGCCTTTATCACGTGTGTTTGGCATACAGGAGAAGGCGGCAATTTCCGTAGCCTTGCTCTTGGCGCAAAGTGGGGAATTTGCGTTGGTGCTGTTCGCCTTAGCGAAAGGGATGAAGCTTTTAGATGAAATCTTATTCCAACACCTTCTTATTGTGGTTCTGCTGAGTATGCTTGCCACCCCAGCGCTAGAGAAATTAGCTTTCCGGATATTTTTGCCAACTCGTAAAAGTGTCACCATTACCCCTGATGTTGATATAGGGACCACAGAGCAAGACGCCAAGCCTGTCATTCTAGCCGGTTTTGGACGAATGGGTCATCGGATCGGCTATATCCTGGAGTTCATGAAGGTGCCTTATGTCGCTATTGATAGCGACGTCTCCCTTGTGGATCGGGAACGTGTCGAAGGGAAGTCGGTGTATTTCGGTGATGCTCAACGTCCAGAAGTTCTACGAGCGGCCGGTGCTGCTGATGCCCCACTTGTGATCGTTTCAATTGATGACCTGGAGGCGACAGAGCGAGTGGTCGCCACTCTTCATTCTGTCTTTCCAGATATTCCTGTTTTTGCCCGTGGGCATGACATTCTTACGTGTCGTGACCTTAGAGCACTGGGTGCGCATTACACCGTTTCGGAGACCCTTGAGGCGAGTACAGAACTAGCCCGCGCAGCTTTGCTGCATATGGGTATGGAAGAGCCGGAAGTAGACGTTGCCCTGAAAACCATTCGGAAAAACTTTTATGAGAATACGGTCCAGGTTTTTGGACAGCAAGGTAAGTGAAGTCGTGTGTTGCCCTCGCAAGGTTGGGGAATGTTCCCTGGATTTCCAATTGTACGGTTCTTCACCAAAGAGGGGCTTCTCTGTTGAGTCACAGAAATGAGAGGTACGTGAACGCAGAGAAAAGAGAAGTCCATGAATTTTTTTAGAAAAAAATGGGAGCCTATTCATGAACCTGTTACTGGCCGTGGATGATTCCACGTATTCAAAAGCCGCAGCAGAATTTTTACAACGAATTCAGTTCCCAGCGGGGTCTGCGCTTTATCTGCTCCACGTCAACCCACTGGATGAATGGCTCCGGTTGGGAACATCAGGGCGTTCCTTACGCATGGTAGAACAAATTAGTCGTATTCGTGCGGAAGCAGCTACCAGGATGGAACATGTTCTCAACCAAATGGAGGAAACATTTCGGAGCCACTCAAGCCTCTCGGTTCACTCTTTAGTGACGGATGGTTCCCCAGGAGCGGAAATTTTGAGAACTATTACTGAGCAGCAGATCGACCTTGTGGTTCTTGGGACACGAGGTCTATCCCACATTTCAGGTTTTCTGCTCGGGAGTGTGAGCGAGTGGGTGTTGAATGAAGCACCCTGTTCGGTATTGATTGTGCGGGGAAAGGCACGGCCCCAAAAATCCACGGCAGGCATGAAGATTCTGATTGCCACCGATGGCTCGTCTGATGCCCAAGAGGGTGTAGCGTTTGTGAGAAAAATCGATTTTCCCACCTCCACGGTGCTGACCCTTCTGCATATAGTGAGGAAGAAGGTTCATCAAACCGCACAACTTTTAACCACGAACCGCGCTCAGGTTGACGAATTTATGAAATTAGCGGAAGACCTCTTGCAAGCTCGTGGGCGAGAGGGCGCGATACTATTGGAGGAGACCAGAAAGGTCTTGAGTCGTCCTGAACTCAAGATTGTAGAGAATCTTGCCTTTGGGCACGAAGCCGAAGAAATTCTCAAAGCTTCCCAACGGATTCGTGCAGATCTCGTAGTCATGGGCTCCAAAGGATTAACCGGACTTCGACGCATTTTGTTGGGCAGTGTTTCTCAAAAAGTTGCTCGTTATGCCAAGTGTTCAGTATTAGTCGTCCGACAAAAACTGCATAGTAATATCGGAAATGAACCTAAGACCCCATGACTTCGTGGCTACCCTATGGTTGGAATAGTCGTTATCGATTATCGCCAGGCCGAAGGAGAGATTCATGACCATTCCCCAACTGTTTTCGTTTAATAAGGTGACCCACGTCGGCTTCGGCATGAGTTTTCTCATTATCTTAATAACCCTTGGGATTTCCTTCTGGGGTCTTCATCAAACGGTGAAAACATTTGAATCGGTCATTCACCTGGAAGAGGTCGTAGATGAATTATTAAGATTATTCGTAGAGTTGAAGGAGGCGGAGGATCAACAACGTGAGTATTTGCTCACCGAGAATCCACAGTTTCTTAAACCCTATCATAGAGCTGTTGAAAATATTCAAATGAAAATTGTGTCATTAGAGAGATTGCCCATGAGTCAGAATCGACGGGACAAATTGTTTCCAAATTTAAAACAATTGATTCATCATCGGCTGGCCCTTCTTCAGGACATACTCGATGTACGGGAAGCTCAAGGAAAACAAGCAGCCATCAATGCTATCCTCACCGGGGAAGGGATGCAGCTGATGGCTCAGATCCGAAAACAAATTTTGGATCTCCATAATGAGGACGTCGTCGATATTACGCATCTTCATGCTGTCGCACATCATCAGGAGACTTTTACTATCCTGACCATGGCATGGGGCATCGTGTTGACCTTTGGCGTCTTCATTTTCACCCTTTGGAAACTGATGCGAGACTTGACGGAACGGCAACAATTAGAAAGGCGCCTGTTAATAGAAGCTAAACTGGCAGAAGTCAGCCGGCGAATTGCGGATATCGGACATGATGTCAAAAACATGTTGACACCTATTCAAATGGGCATGACGCTTCTGGAGGACGAACTGGATGAACATTTCCTGCACTTACCACGCGAAGTGAGGGATGAAACTCGAACGACTCAGGATTTGTATAAAGATATTATCGCGATGACCCGGAGAGGAAGTGGGCGCATACAAGAGCGGGTGAAAGAAATTGGCGATGCGGTGAAGGGGAGTAGCAGTCAACCCACGTTTGCCGCCTGCCACGTGGGGAAAATTATAGAGGGGGTGGTGGATGCCCTTCGCTTATATGCCAGTGAGAGAGGGGTGGTATTGCGCACTCAAGGGTTAGAGTCTTTGCCTATCGTGCGGGCAGATGAACAACGGCTTTTTAATGCTTTTTATAATCTTGTCAACAATGCGATACCTGAGACCCCCTCTGGTGGTTCGGTGACGATAACTGGCGCCCTCTCGGAAAATGGGCGGGATGTCTTCTTGTCTTTTACCGACACGGGTCGAGGCATGCCGCCTGAGGTACTACAAAACCTTTTTACGTATGGTGTTGTGAGTCGTAAGTCTGGTGGAACCGGTCTGGGGACCAAGATCGTCAAAGATGCGGTGGATGTTCATGGAGGTACCGTTACCGTGGAAAGTACAGAGGGTCAAGGAACCACATTTAAAATCTGTCTTCCCAAAGAAGGTCCGCCTGTAAAGTGAATTTGTAAAGCCAAGATGTGTTGTGGGTCTCCAAACTGGCCGAGGAGTTTTTACAACCACTTTAACCACCGAAAAAGGCCTACTAGCAAAACGCCTACAGAGGTTAAGGTCAAACAGACGGTGGTGAACGCCCAAGGATCTTCAGATCCCGGGATGCCCCCGACATTGATTCCGAGCAAGCCGGTCACGAACGTGATCGGAAGAAAAATGCCAGCCAATACCGTGAGGATATACATCGTCTTATTCATTTGCTCAGATAACGTATTCGTTAATTCTTCTTGCAGAACTCCCATGCGATCACGAGCGGCATCAAGGTCTTCGACATAACGAACGAGATGATCCGCAACTTCCCGAATGCTGGCGCGCTGTGTTGAAGTCAGCCACGTGAGTTGTGTGTGATGGAGATGAGCGATTACTTCTCGTTGAGGTGAAATATACCGGCGAAATGAAATGACTTGGCGCCGAAGGATGCCGAGTTGACTGCGAAGCTGGTAGCTTGCCTGGCCGATGATCTGTTCTTCCGCTTCATCAATTGCTTCGTTCAATTGATGGACAACAGGAGCCATACGTTCCACCAGTCGATCAGCCAACACGGTCAAAAATTCTCCCGGCGTGTTGGGTCCATTGTTGGTAGCGAGGCTTGAACGAATATCTTGAATCGTCATCAGGGGACGATGCCGCACCGTGATGACGCGATTGGCCTCGATATACAGACGAATCGAGATCATATCATCAGGCTCTGCGCCTGGATTGAGGTTTACCCCTCGAAGCGTGAGAAACAGACTGTCATCAAGAACCATCATTCGAGGTCGTGTCTCTTCTTCGAGAAGCGCGTCGGCAACGATAGGGCTCAGGCCGCTTTTCTCATGAAGCCACTGCTGACTGTCGGGACCCTTCCGATCAAGGTGAATCCATAGAGGACCTTGCTGCGATGACCACTTATTAATCTCATCCCAAGTGAGAGACTGGGAAACGCCGTTCCCGTTTAAAATACAAGCAAAAATAAGTCCTTCTTCCATTTTCATTCTGGCCCTTTCTCGGTTGAAAATGTCTGACCCACTCGAAAGGATTGTATAGCCCTATATTCTTAGAGGTGTGACTGGTCGCAAGTATCAGCCAAGGGAGGTTACGAGGCTTGGGAATTTCTTTCATTCGAATCTGATTCGATGCGATGAAATAATTTTACAACCATTTTCTTTTTCGAAAGAACAGTACCATCCCGCCTGCGCAGATGCCCATGATGGCTAGGACGAGTGGGTATCCCCATGTCCATTCCAGTTCGGGCATGTGCTTGAAATTCATGCCATAAATGCCGGCAATGAGTGTCAGGGGAATAAAGAGGGTGGCGATCATAGCCATGACCTTCATGATCTCATTCAGTTTATTGCTGAGACTGGTCAGATAAATTTCTAAGATGCCGGTGAGCATCTCGCGGTACGTTTCGATCGTTTCGATCACCTGCACCGTGTGATCATGCACATCCCGGAAATAGACTTGAGTGGTCTGGCGCACAAAGGCAGACTCCCCACGGCTCAAACGCCCCACCACTTCGCGGAGCGGCCACACGGACTTTCGTAACAAAATCATTTCTCGTTTCAATTCATGGAGGGCCTGGAGAGACTCCTGCCCGGTTTGTTTCATCACTTGTTCTTCAAGGCGTTCAATTTCTTCCCCCAAGGCTTCGAGCACAAAAAAGTAATGGTCGACCACGGCATCAAGCAACGCATAGAAGAGATAATCACTACCCTGGCTCCGTAAGGGACCCTTGCTGTTTTGCAGCCTGGCCTGCACAAGACGAAAAACGTCATGATTCCCTTCTTGGAAGGACAACACAAAATTCTGACCTAAAATCAGGCTGATTTGCTCCGTCTGTATGGTGTGGGTCGTTTCCTGCCAGGTAATATGTTTGAGGACAAGGAAGATATACTGCTCGTAGTCTTCAACCTTGGGGCGTTGTTCCGTATTCACCAAATCTTCGAGAACTAATGGGTGGAGATGAAAGCCTGCGGCAATGTGCTTGAGCGGTGCCAGGTCATGAACGCCCTGAACCCTCAGCCAGG
>Ga0224496_10002619_pt1 | contig 10662 bp, 11 predicted proteins | sample SF_Jul11_sed_USG_2_FD_168127 | JGI IMG/M metagenome (GOLD analysis project Ga0224496, IMG submission 168127) | Sediment microbial communities from San Francisco Bay, California, United States - SF_Jul11_sed_USGS_8_1 | ecosystem: Environmental > Aquatic > Marine > Sediment | place: USA... | reverse complement strand
AGTGCTGGGCAAACCCCGCGGGCAGTACCTGCACCGGCCCACGGCGTGACGCCCAGCGTGACGCTCAGCGTGATGCCCAGCGTGATGTCCGGCGCGGCGCCCGGTGTGATGCCCCGCGTGCGGCGCGCGGCGGCGATGCCTCCGGGCACGCCCGAACTGCCGGTGCTGATCGTCGGCGCCGGCGCCTGCGGCCTGAGCGCCGCGCTGGGCCTGCGCGATGCCGGCATCGACTGCGCACTGCTCGAGCGCAATGCAAGCGCAGGCGGCTCGACCGCGCTGTCGTCCGGCTTCGTGCCCGCCGCCGGCACCGCCGTGCAGCGTGCCGCTGGCGTCGCCAACGACAGCCCCGCGCGCTTTGCGCAGGACATCCAGGCCAAGGCCAAGGGCACGGCGGCTGCGCACCTGGTGGCGGCCTACACCGAGGCGATCGCGCCGGCGCTCGACACGCTGCAAGCGCGCCATGGGCTGCGGTTCGAACTGGTCGACGGGTTCTTGTACCCGGGCCATTCGGTACGGCGAATGCACACACTGCCGCAGCGCACCGGGGCGGCGCTGATCGCTGCGCTGGACGTGGCGGCGACGGATGCCGGTGCCATACCGCTGTATCGCACGCGCGCCCAGGAATTGTGGTGCGACGAAACCGGACGGGTGCATGGCGTGGGCTGCCTCAAGCCGGACGGTAGGAGCGAGCACATGGCCTGCCGGGTGCTGCTGCTGGCCTGCAACGGCTTTGCCGGCAACGCCGCGATGGTGCGCGAGCTGCTGCCCGAGATGCACGACGCGGCCTTCGGTGGCCATGCCGGCAATGACGGCAGTGCCATCGCCTGGGGCCGGCAACTCGGTGCGCGACTGGCCGACCTGGGCGGCTACCAGGGGCATGGTTCGTGGGCCGTGCCGCACGGCGTGCTGATTTCCTGGGCGCTGATGATGGAAGGCGGCATCCAGGTCAATGCCGAAGGCCGGCGCTTCCACGACGAGCGCGGCGGCTACTCCGAGGCCTCGGTGCAGGTGCTGGCGCAACCCGGCGGCATCGCCTGGAACGTGATCGATGAACGTCTGCTTGACATGGCACAACACTTTCCCGACTTCGTCGCCGCGCAGCAGGCCGGGGCAGTGCGGCGTGCCGACGGCGCGGAAGCGCTGGCCGCGCTGATCGGTTGTGATACGGCGACCTTGGCGGCCACGCTGGCCGGCACCGCGCTGCACACACCGTACTTCGCGATCCGCGTCACCGGCGCGCTGTTCCACACCCAGGGTGGGCTCGACATCGACGCGCGCTGCCGTGTGCTGCGCGAGGACGGCGCGCCGCTGCCGAACCTGCTCGCGGCCGGTGGCGCCGCCAGGGGCGTGTCGGGCAATGCGGTGTGGGGCTACCTGTCGGGCAACGGGCTGCTGAGCGCGATCGCCGGCGGCCAAATCGCCGCGCGGACGGCCGCGCAACTGTTGGGAGAGACATCGTGACGCTGGCCGGACGCTTGTCCGAATCTCGCCCGCTGCACGCGCCGGGCATCTACGACGCGCTGTCGGCGCTGGTGGCCGAACAGGTCGGATTCGAAGCGCTCTATCTTTCCGGCGCATCGATCGCCTACACCAGGCTCGGTCGGTCCGACATCGGCCTGACCACCTTCAGCGAGGTCGAGGCGACGCTGGCCTGCATCACCGAGCGGGTGCGCGTGCCGGTGATCGTCGACGCCGACACCGGCTTCGGCAATGCGTTGAACGTGCAGCGCACGGTGCGCGGCCTGGAGCGTGCCGGCGCGGCGATGATCCAGCTCGAGGACCAGAGCTTTCCGAAGCGCTGCGGCCATCTCGACGGCAAGGCCGTGGTGTCGCGCGCCGAAATGTGCGGCAAGCTGCGCGCTGCGCTCGATGCGCGGCGCTGCGCCGACACGCTGATCCTGGCTCGCACCGATGCGCTGGCCGTCGAGGGCGTCGACAGCGCCTTCGAGCGCGCCGAGGCCTACCTGGCCTGCGGCATCGACGCGCTGTTCATCGAAGCCCTGCGCACCCCGGAACAAATGGGTGCCGCCTGCGAACGATTCGCGCAGCGCGTGCCGCTGCTGGCCAACATGGTCGAAGGCGGCAAGACGCCATTGCAGAGTGCCGACGACCTCGGCGCGCTCGGCTTTCGCATCGTGATCCATCCCGGCGGCACCGTGCGTGCGGTGGTGCACACGCTGGCGGCTTATTACGCCAGCCTGCGGCAGCACGGCAGCAGCGCGCCCTGGCGCGGACGGATGCTCGATTTCGACGGGCTCAACGCGCTGATCGGTACGCCCGAACTGCTGCTGCAGGGCAAGCGCTACGAATCCGACGATCCAGGTGGGCAGGGCTAAGATGCCCGCCGCGTCCCCGGCCTTGCCAGCCGGGCGCTGATGCGCCAACCCCTCGGCCGCCGGAGTCCGACCATGCCCCTCGTTCACGACACCGCGCAGGCCTTCCTCCCGTATCCCGACGCACCGGTCGCGCACGCCTCGACCGGCCCGCTTGCCGGCCTGTGCTTCGCGGCGAAGGACCTGTTCGACGTCGCCGGCTATCCGACCGGCGGCGGCCAGCCTTTCGTGCTGGCGATGTCGGGAACCAAGACGCGCCACGCGATCGTCGTGCAGCAATTGCTCGATGCCGGGGCACGCTTTATCGGCAAGACGGTGACCGACGAACTGGCGTTCTCGATGTTCGGCGACAACGCTCACTTCGGCGCGCCGGTCAACGGCGCCGCCCCCGGGCGCATCACCGGCGGGTCGTCGTCGGGCTCGGCGGCCGCGGTGTCGAACCGGCTGTGCGACTTCGCGCTCGGCACCGACACCGGCGGCTCGGTGCGTGCGCCGGCGAATCATTGCGCCCTGTTCGGCATCCGACCGACCCATGGCCGCATCAGCCTGTCGGGTGTGCTCGACCTGGCGCCGAGCCTGGACACCTGCGGCTACTTCACCCGCGATGTGCAGACCTTTGCGCGTGTCTCCGACGTGCTGCTCGGCGCGGATGCCGCCGGCGCCTCGCTGCCCGAGAGCAAATGTCGCCTGCTCAAGCCGACCGATCTGTGGGCCCTGCTCGACGAAGAAGTCGCCGCGGCGCTGGCGGCGCCCCTGGCGCGCGTCGAAGCGGCGCTCGGGTCTGCGCGGCCGATGTCGGTCGTGCTCGACAACATCGAGGCCATGTACTGGGCCTTCCGCCACATCCAGGGCCGTGAGGCCTGGATGGTCGACGGCCCGCTGATCGAGCGCTTCAAGCCGCCGCTCGGGCCCGGCGTGGCCGAGCGTTTCGAAGCCGCCAAAGCCGTCAGCGACGAGCAGGTCGTCGCGGCGACGAGTTTTCGCCAGCGCTGCCGCGTCCACCTGGCCGAACGGCTCGGCGCCGACGGCGTGCTGGTGCTGCCGACCATGCCCGACATCGCGCCACTTCGCGGTGGTGTCGGCACCGACATGGAGCGCTACCGCGCCCGTTCGATCGAGTTGCTGTGCCTGGCCGGGCTCAGCGGTTTCCCGCAGATCTCGCTGCCGCTTGGGCAGCGGCTCGGTGCGCCGCTCGGCATGTCGTTGCTCGGCCCCGCAGGCAGCGACCGAAGCCTGGTGCGGCTGGCCGAGCGCATCTTGGCGGCGCATTCCTGAACTGGCCTGCCAGGCTGCGCTTCGGGCGGGTGCAAATCGGCCACGCCACACGCTACGATGCCGAAGCACCGACCCACAGCGGGGGCATCGTGCCCCCCAAACAAGCCGCCCGACCTCGATGCCATGACCACCTCTTCCATCGAACGCCTCGACGCTACCCAGGCCGCGCTGGTCGAGTTGAATGCCCAGGGTGACGAAGCCGGGCGCATCTTCACGCGCCTCTACATCGAAGAAGCCCGCGAAGCCGCCCGGGCCGCCGACGAACGAGCGCGGCGCGGCCGCTCGCTCGGCCCTTTGGACGGCCGCCTCGTCTCGATCAAGGACCTGCTCGACGTCGCGGGAGAGCCGACCACCGCCGGCTCGGTGCTGCTGCGTGACGCGCCGCCGGCCACGCGAGACGCGGTCGTTGTGCGCCGGCTGCGCGCCGCGGGTGCGGTGATCGTCGGCAAGACCAGCATGAGCGAATTTGCGTTCTCCGGCGTCGGCCTCAATCCGCACTACGGCACGCCGGGCAATGTGCACGACGCCACCCGCATCCCCGGCGGCTCGTCGTCGGGTGCGGCGCTGTCGGTGGCGCGCGGCCTGGCCGAGATCGCGATCGGCTCCGACACCGGCGGCTCGGTGCGAATTCCGGCGGCGTTCAACGGCCTGGTCGGCTTCAAGCCAACGCAGGCGCGCATCACCCGCGAAGGCGCGTTCCCGCTGTCGTACACGCTCGACACGCTCGGCCCCTTGTGTCGCAGCGTTGCCGACGCGGCCGCGACCGACAGCGTGCTGGCCGGCATCGACGACGAGGTGCTGCCGCGGCGCGCGCTGCGCGGCCTGCGACTGGGCGTGCCGCGCGGGCTGCTGTTCACCCAGGCCGATGCCGAGGTGGCCACGGCGATCGAACAGGCCTTGGCGCGGCTGGCCGACGCGGGTGCGCGCGTCAGCGACGAGGCGCTGGACGAATGGCTGACGCAGCCCTTTCGCCTCCAGGAGCGCGGCACCCTGGTGGCGGCCGAAGCGGCGCACATCCACCGCGAGTGGCTCGAAGCGCGCGCCGAGGCCTACGACCCGATCGTGCTCGGCCGCATCCGCCGCGGCACGACGATCGGCGCCGCCAGCTACATCGGCATCGTGCAGGCGCGCAAGGCAGTGATGGACTCACTGGACCATCGGCTGGCGGATTTCGACGCCTTGCTGCTGCCGACGGTGCCTGTGCTGGCGCCGCCGATCGCTGAGCTGCAGTCGGAAGCCGGTTTCATGCGCCACAACACGACCGCGCTGCGCAACCCGTCGGTGTTCAATTTCTTCGACCTGCCCGCGCTGACGTTGCCGGTGCCCACGGCTGGCCCGTTGCCTGTCGGCCTGATGGTGGTGGGGCGACGCGGATGCGATCGCGAATTGCTGTCGGTAAGTGCAGCGATCGAGGCCCTGTTCGGCCGGCGCGACTGAGAGGGCGCGGCGCCCGGATTGCTTCGAGTCGCGCAGGCGTGCGAGTGGCCATGAGCCATCGGTGCCGCGCCCACCGGCAGGCGCTGGCTGAGACCGCTCGGCGCAGCCGCATCGATGACTTCGATCGGACTCTGTGGTGAGGATCAGCGGACCTCGAGCTGGCGCGCCGACCACAGCGCGTCGAGCGACAGGCGTCCCGCGCCACCCAGCAGCAACGCCACCGACCCCGCCAGCAGGGCCAGCGCGAACTCGTAGCCGTTGTTCGACATGAACAGGCCCTTGTCGAGGTGCACGCTGAAGTTCGCGACCACCATCGCGAAGGCCAATGCCGCCGCCGCCGGCCGCACCAGCAGGCCCAGCAGCAGCGCCAGGCCGCCGAAGAACTCGGCGCTGCCGGCCAGCAGGGCCATCAGGTAGCCGGGACTCAGGCCGATCGAGTTCATCCACTGGCCGGTGCCTTCGAGCCCGTGGCCACCGAAGGCGCCGAACAGCTTTTGCGCGCCATGTGCGACGAAGATGATGCCCACGGGGATGCGCAGGGCCAGCGGACTCCAGCCGGCGTTCGTTGAAACGAGGCGTGTGATCAAGTTGCTCATTTGAATCTCCAAAGCTGATGCGTAAGGTGCCGCGAGGCATGGGATGAACTCTAGTAATCTTCAAATGAGAGATAAAGATCCTCTTACGTGATTGACTGTTTCTGGAATTGAGACAAATGGACAAGTTTCAGGAAATGCGGGTGTTCGCCGCCGTTGTCGACGCCGGCAGCTTCGTGAAGGCGTCGGACACGTTGGCGATGTCCAAAGCAGCGGTGTCGCGCCATGTCGCAGAACTCGAGGCACGTCTGGGTGTGCGGCTGCTTCATCGCACCACGCGCAAGTTGTCGCTGACCGACGAGGGGACGGTCTTCCATGCGCGCTGCGCGTCCCTGCTGGCCGATGTCGACGAGGCCGAGGCCGAGATCACTTCGCGCTCCGGCCAGGCCACGGGCTTGTTGAAGGTCAATGTGCCGGTCACCTTCGGCATCCTGCATCTGGCGCCGCTGTGGTCCGACTTCATGGCGCACAACCCCGACCTCAGGCTCGATGTCACGCTGGCCGATCGTTTCGTCGACCTGGTCGAGGAGGGTTACGACCTGGCGGTGCGCATTGCACGCCTGCAGAGTTCGTCGCTGATCAGCCGCAGGCTCACGTGGACCCGCATGGTGCTGTGTGCGTCACCGGCCTACCTGCGTGAGCACGGCACACCGTCGCATCCGTCGCAGATTGCCGACCATGCGGTGCTGGCCTACAGCCTGCTGGCCACCGGCGACCAGTGGGAGTTCGACGGCCCGGACGGGCGCGTGGTGGTCAAGGTGTCGCCGCGCATGCGCACGAACAGCGGCGACACCTGCCTGGCGCTGGCGCTGCAGCACCGTGGCATCGTGCTGCAGCCCTCGTTCCTGGTCGGCGCCGAATTGCGCTCCGGGGCACTGGTCGAAATCCTGCCCGGGTACTGCGCCGGCGAGCTCGGGGTCTATGCGGTCTATCCCAGCCGCCAGCATGTGGCGCCCAAGGTTCGATTGCTGATCGACTATCTGGCGCGTGAACTGCACCTGCCCGATTGGAACGGCTGAAGAACCGGCCTGCAGGCCACCGATTCAGCCGCGGCTCACCAGCGGCCCACCAGCCCCCAGGCCACGAGCGCGGCAAACAGCGCCCCATAGGCCAGCGTCGATGCCCACACGATGCCCCGCGCGCGCCGGGCGCCGAGTGTCGTCGCGGCGAATCCGATCAGCGGCAGCACCTGCTCGGCGTGGATGCCGACGAAGTGCGCCGGCCGCAGGTCGCCGCCGCCGAGCGACCAGCCGAGCAGCGGCAGCGCCGTGCCGCCGTCGGGCGGTTGCAGCCCCGACAGCAGGCCGCCGACGCTGGCGCCGAACAAGAACGTCAGCACCAGGCCGAGCAATATCGCCTGGCGGTAGGCCGCCGGCCGCGCCGGATCGGGGTGACGGTACAACTGCCAGGCCAGCATCGGCTGCGTCGCCGTGAGCAACAGCGCGCCCAGGCCCATCAGCGAATACATCGTCGCGTGCCAGGCGTCGCCGACGTTGTAGTGCGAGCCCTGGCCCAGCGCCGCCTGCAGCATGATGTAGGCCAGCTCGAAACTGCCGGCGCCGATCAGCAGCCAGACGATCCAGTCCATCGCCCGGCCGTTGCGCCGCGCCCCCGGCAAGTGCCCGGCGAACCAGGCCGTGGTCAACGCCAGCACGGCGATCGACAGGGCGAACTTCATCGGCTTGATCCACACATTGGCGCCGCGCAGCATGCGCTCATCGAGACCCCAGGCGAGGGCAAACGGCAGCAGCAGCGCCAGCAGTGCGAAGCCGTAGATCGCCAGGCGTCGCTCGCGGCGCAGCAGTTCTGCGGGCCATTGCCACGGTGCCACGTTGGTGCGGGTGCGCGCGACGGGGCGCGCGTCGAAGCTGAGCGTGTTCATGGGGTGTCCTCGGGTGTGCGATTCAGGCAGGAGACTCATGCAGGCAGCCTGGCCGGTGCACGGCGCAGCCACAGTGGGCGAAGCATGGCAAACGCCAGCAGGCCGGCAGGTCCGAAGGTGAAGGTCAACGCCAGCAGCGGCAGCACCAGCAGGTGCGGCATGCCGAGCGTGCCGGCGCGATCGGCGATCCAGGCGCCGACGAACAGGTCGAACGCCAGGTAGTGCAGCCAGCCGGCAGTCAGCAGCCCCGGCACTGCGAGCAGGCGCTGCACGGCCGCCAGCGAGTCGTATCCGCCGTCGCCCATGCCGTGCACGGCAAACAGCAGCACGTAGACGACGGCCAGCAGGAGCGGCACCAGCCGCCCGGCGATGAAGCGCACCCGCGGTGCCCAGCGCGCCTGCGTTGGAGACAATGCCAGGGCCAACCACGACAGCATGGCCAGGCCGCTGGCCAGGGAGAAGATGATTTCGGGATGGTTGGCGGGCAATTGAGGCATGGTTGCTCCGTGGCGTGCGCCGGTTGGGGAGGAAGAACGGGACGCGAAGTAAACAGTGTCAAGATAAAGGGTAGGCTATAATCTGAACAGTGTCAAGTCCCCCTGGGCTGTGACCTCAAGTCATTCCGGCAATCGCCGCCCCGCCATGCAGAAGCGAGTTCGCCCGTCCAAGGCCCCCGCCACCCCCGCCCGGGGCGAGCGGCGTGACGCCTACCACCATGGCGCGCTGCGCGATGCCTTGATCGAGGCTTGCGAATCACTGCTCGCCGAGCGCGGCCTCGAGGGTTTCTCGCTGCGCGAAGTGGCGCGCCGCTCGGGCGTGTCGCCGGCCGCGCCGTCGCACCATTTTGGTGACGCCGCAGGCCTGCTGACGGCCGTGGCGACGCTGGCCTTCGACGGCCTCACCGCTGCGCTCGAGGCCGGCAACGTGCGAGGCGGCGACGACCCGGTGGCGCGCCTGCGCGAGCAGGGCGTCGGTTACGTGGGATTTGCGCTGCGCTACCCGGGACGCTTCGGGCTGATGTTCCGCGTCGGCCTGCAGAAGGACGAAGCCTTGGAACGCAGTGCCAACGCCGCCTTCATGACGCTTGAACAAGCCGTGCGCCAATTGCTTGGCGTGGCGCCCGATCCCCCGTTGGCGCCCGAACAGTGGAATGCACTGCTGTCGATCTGGTCGGTGGTGCACGGCTTTGCGCACCTCGCGCTGGCCGGCCAGTTCGCCCACATCGCACCCCCTGGCGGGCGCCAGGCGATGCTGCGCGAGGTGGTTGCGCCGATGCTCGAACAGCATCTGGCGGCGCTGCACGCAGGCGCGGGCCGCGCTGCCTGAGGCAGGCGATAGGCGAGGTTGATCGGATCGCCGGCCAGGGCCGACGGCAGCGCCGCTGGCGCGGCTCCGGCCCCGCTTCAGCGCTGGCGACGCGGCGGCTGCGTCCTCGACTGCGTGCTCGACTGCGCGCGACCTCGACCGCCAGCGCGGGCGGCAACGGGCACGGGGGCCTGAATGGCCTGAGCGCCTTGAGCGGCCTGACCGGCCTGGCCGGGCGACGCGATGGGTGGTGGGCGGTCGACGCCGCGCGCCAGGCCACGTTGCGACACGGCGAGTTCGTCGAACAGCCACTGGCGCAGCGCCACCAGCGGTGGCCAGTCGACCAGCCCGGGCGGGAAGGCCAGCCAGTACGCGTCGGCCTCGTCTTCGTGCATCGCCGTGGACGACAGCTGCACCAGCCGGCCGTCGCGCAGCGCGTCTGCGGCGAGGATCTCGCGCGACAGCGTGAGGCCGAGGTTCTGCTCGGCGGCCTGCAGCATCAGTCCGGCGTCGTTGAAGGCCGCCACCGGGTTCACGCGTGCGCGCACGCCGTTCAGTGCAAACCAGCGCTGCCACAGCGCCGCGCTGCCCAGCAGCGGCTCGTCGGCCAGGGCCGCCGTGTCGCGGTCGCGCAGGCGGCGCGCCGCCACGGGCGAGCCGAGCGCGATCAGCGGCGAATCGGTCAGGCACACGGTCCGCAGCCCGCGCCATTGGCCGCCGCCCTGGCGCAGCGCGGCGTGGAAGCCTTCGCGCTGCAGGTCCACCAGGTTCTGCGAGGTGTGCAGTTCGAGGCCGATGTCGGGATGACGCTCGCGCCACAGGCCGATGCGCGGCAGCAGCCAGCGCTGGGCGAACGACGACAACAGCGTGATGCGGATGTGCTGCTCTGCACTGCCGGACGCCGCAGCCGCCGCGCGCAGCCCGTCGTCGAGCTGCGTCAGCGCCGGCTCGACCGCGCGCAACAGCGCAGCGCCGGCGGCGTTGAGCACCACCCGCCGGCCGCGCCGGTCGAACACCGCAAAGCCGATCTGCTCCTCCAGCAGCTTGATCTGCTGGCTCACCGCACTGTGGGTCAGGTGCAGTTCCTCGGCCGCAGCGCGCAGGTTGGCGCGTTGCGCGACGGCGCGGAAAGTGGGCAAAGTCTGCAGCGGCAGGCAGGCCATCGATGAATGTCCTGCTGGTAAGCATAGACGACCAGATTGCCCTTCACAAATCAATTTCATGGCGATCGTTGGGCATCTATTCTGACCAGAACAGACATCCCCAAGGAGTCCACCATGAACACCGAATTCTTGCCCGGACCGACCCATTGGCACCGTCACGAGTTCCCGCGTCCACTCGACGCGTGGATGGATCGCATGAGGCTGCTGCGTTTGCGCTCCGAGGCCTGGCGCGCAGTGCGCGCGCAATCCCGCCGCTGGGCCCGGACCGAACGCGAAATCGCCCACCTCAGCCTGCACACGTTGCGCGATATCGGCGCACCTGAAGGCCTGATCGGGCAGCGCCGCTGGCAGGACGAGCATGAGTCTGTCTACCGCGATCTCAGGCTGAACATGTACAGCTGAAGCGAATCTGCCGGCGCCGTCAATGCAGCAACCATGGAGAACCTGATGAAGACCCCGAGTTTGATCCGAGCTGCCGCGGGGCTTGCCGCCGCGACGCTGACCCTGGTCCTGTTCCACGCGATCGCGCTGCTGGCCTCGCCGGCGCCGGGCGAGGTACCACAAATGGCCCAGGCCGCCGTGTTGGCTTCTCCTCGCTGAGCGTTGCTGGCCACGGCCCTCGCACAGCGGCGGTGGCCACATCGGGCAGTCGCTGCCGATCCGGGCGCGCGTGG
>Ga0224496_10002617_pt1 | contig 10664 bp, 10 predicted proteins | sample SF_Jul11_sed_USG_2_FD_168127 | JGI IMG/M metagenome (GOLD analysis project Ga0224496, IMG submission 168127) | Sediment microbial communities from San Francisco Bay, California, United States - SF_Jul11_sed_USGS_8_1 | ecosystem: Environmental > Aquatic > Marine > Sediment | place: USA... | reverse complement strand
GGCGATCACCAGACCCCTCAGGTGCAGCGCCTTGCCCTGGCACGTCGCCAGCGCGGCGATGGGCACGTTGCAATCCCCTTCGAGGCGCGCCAGAAAGGCGCGTTCGGCCGTCACCCGGCGCGCGCTCGGCGCGTGATCCAGCGCAGCCAGATTCCGCACGAGCGGCGAGTCGCCGCGCGTCTGGATTGCGATCGCACCCTGCGCCACGGCCGGAAGCAGCACCTCGGGCGCGATCCGCTCGTCGATGCGCTCGCCCATGCCGAGCCGGTCCAGGCCCGCGCACGCCAACACCACCGCGTCGAGCCGCTCCGATTCGAGCTTGCCGAGGCGCGTCGGCACGTTGCCGCGCAACGGCACGATCTCGAGATCGGGTCGGTAGCGGCGCAGCTGCGCGGTGCGCCGCACGCTCCCCGTGCCCACGCGCGCACCGCGCGGCAGCTCCGCGAGCTGCGCGCCGCGTTCGCGCGCGACCAGCGCGTCGCGCGGATCCGCTCGCTCGGGAAACGCGACCAGGGGCAGATCCGGATGCAGCGCGGCGGGCAGATCCTTGGAGCTGTGCACCGCGACGTCGGCGCGTCCGTCGACCAGCGCCTCCTCGATCTCCTTCACGAACAGGCCCTTGCCACCCACCTTCGCCAGGGAGATGCCCTGCAGCCGATCCCCGGTCGTCTTGAGCGGAACGAGCGCCGTCGGCGCGCCGAGCTCCCGCTCAATACACGCGGCCACGTAATGCGCCTGCCACAGCGCCAGATCGCTGCCACGCGTCGCGATGCGAATCGGCGTCATGTCGGATCGGAATCTTCGGATTCGGATCGCGCGCCATCCGACTGTGAGTCGTCGCCCCCGGGCTCGTCCAGCCCGAAGAGCAAGCGCGCCACCTCCAGATAGGCCATGCCCTCCTCCCGTTCCGCCTCCTGGCGCAGTCGGCTCAGCGGCGTGTGCAGAATCTTGTTCACGATGGCGCGCGTGAGGGCTTCGACCGCGCTGCGCTCGGCCTCGGGCAGATCCAGGCGCGCCAGGGCGCGCTCGACCTCGGCGCTGCGCATCGCCTCCACCCGGGAGCGCAGGTGCTTGATGGTGGGAACCGCGCGCAGCGCGGTGAACCAGCCGTCGAAGCGCTGCTGCTCCTCGGCCACGATGGCCTCCGCGCGCACCATTTCCCGGCGTCTCTCTTCCGCGTTCTCGTTCGCGACACCGACGAGATCGTCGATGTCGTAGCGGTACACCTCGTCGAATTCGTCGATTGCCGGGTCGACGTTGCGCGGCACGCCGATGTCGATGATGAACATGGGTGAACTGCGCCTGGCGTGCAGCGCCGTCTTCACCACCTCACGTGTCAGGATGGGTCGATCTCCTCCGATGCAGGTCAGCACCACGTCGGACTCCACCAGCAGAGCGGGCAGCTCGTCGAGGCCGTGTGCCGTCGCGCCGAATTCGACGGCCAGGCGCGCCGCCCGTTCGGCCGTGCGATTCGCCACCGCCGCTCGCTGCAAGCCGTTGTCGCGGAGTGCGGCGAGCGCCATCTCGATCATCTCGCCCGCGCCGACCAGCAGCGCGCGCTTGTCCTCGAGCTCCTCGAAGATCTGGCGCGCGAGGCTCACGGCGACGCGCGCCACGGAGACCGAACCCTCCGCAATGCGCGTATCGTTGCGCACGCGCTTGGCGGTGGCGAAGGCCCGCTGGAACAGGCGATCCAGGATCGGGCCCGAAGCGCCGCACTCCACCGCCGCGCGATAGGCCTCCTTCGTCTGCCCCAGGATCTGCGGCTCGCCAACCACCATGGAATCGAGCGCGGAAGTCACCCGGAGCACGTGTCGCATCGCGTCGCCGTCGCGATGCTCGTAGAGGCTCTCGTCGAGTGCCCTGGCGATGGCGCCGTCATCGCTTCCCGCCAGATCGCGCCGGAAGAAGGACCCGAGCCGCATGCGCGCCGCATCGGCGTTGCGCGTCAGGACGACGACTTCGATGCGATTGCAGGTGGACAGCAGGACCGCTTCATCGATCTCTTCGCTCGCCAGCAGCTTGCGCAGCATCGGAGCCGGATCTTCGACGGCGAGTCGCTCTCGCACTTCGAGCGGCGCACTGCGGTGATTCATCCCGACGAGCAGCAACTTCACGTGAACAGCCCCACACCGATCACGGCAAAGCACAGAAATCCGAACCCGGCGATCGCACTCACGGCGCACGGGCGCGCGCCCTGGCGGATCCCGAAGCGCTGGACGACGAGCACCGCGTAGATGGCCCAGGCGATCCAGGTGAAGATCTCGTGGAGGCTGCCCTGCCAGGGCGAGCCGTGCAGCGCCTCGACCCACAGGGCGCCCGTGATCACGCCCAGCGTGAGCAGGGGGAAGCCCACCGCGAGGGCCACCGCGTTGACCCGGTTGAGCGCCTCGAGGGAAGGCAGTCCCGACTTGCCACCGAGGGCGCGCTTGCGCTTGATGCGCCGGTGCTCCGCCAGGAACAGGGCGCCCGACAGACCCGACAATCCCAGCAGGGCGAGCCCCGCGCTCGCGAGCAGCACGTGCGCGTGGGGCACGGACCCGGTCTCCGCGGCGGGTGCCTGCTCGACCCAGGACAGCCGCAGCGAAGCGTAGAACACCCCGAGGAAGGCCATCGGCGCCACCAGAACCAGCAGGCCGGCCAGCCGGGCGCGCCGCAGCAGAAGCAGGAACGCCAGCACTCCGATCCAGGCCATGAAGGAGATCGCGGACGGCGCGTCCGTCAGCGAGGGCGTGCCCTCGACCACGTGGATCAGGGAGAAGCAGGCGGCGTGCAGGATGGCCCCGGCGCCCAGCGTGGCGACCGACGCGCGCACCAGCCGCAGCTGCGAGAGCGCCATCCCCGCGCCCGCAAGCGCCCCGGCCGCCAGATACAGCAGCGCGGTCGCGTGGTGCAGGCCGACGATCCACGATGTCTGCATGCGCTCGGTCCTCCGTCCCGGCTCGTGTCCTCGACCGGTTGCGCGGCGCGCGGCGAGAACGTAGCGCGCCTCGCCGGAACCCTGGGCGCTAGCGCTTCTTCAGTCGCTCCATCTGCTCGCGGACGGCCACGGCATCGTTGACGCTCTCGAAGATCCGGTAGGTGGGCTCTCCGAAGAGCACGAAGCGGATCTCCTCGAGCGTCGTCTCGCCGCGCAGGTGTGCGCGGGCCTCGTCGATCAGGATCTCGGCGCAGCGCTGTGGCGACAGACCGCCGATGCCCGCGCCGATGGCGGGAACGGCAATCGTCCGGCAGCCGCGTTCGCGGGCCAGCTCGAGGCTGCGGCGCAGGGAGCTGCGCACGCTCGCTGCGTCCGCCTGGCCACCGGGCGGCATCCCGGCTGCGTGAATCACGAACTTCGCCGCGAGCGCTCCGGCGCCCGTGAGCGCCGCGTCCCCGACCTCGATCGGGCCGAGCGCATCGCACTCCTGCTGGATGGTCGGCCCGCCCCGCTCGCGGATGGCCCCCGCCACCCCCGCCCCGAGCACGAGCTGGCTGTTGGCGGCGTTCACGATCGCGTCGACCCGCTCCGCGCTGATGTCTCCCTCGCGCAGGATGATCCGGCCCCGCATCTACGCGCCCGGCGCCTCGGGAAACAGCGCGTCGTCGACGAGCTCGCACAGCAGATGCACCACGGTGATGTGGGTCTCCTGGATGCGCGCCGTCGCGTCCGCGGGCACCACGATCGGAACGTCGACCATCCCCGCGAGCTTGCCCCCGCCCCTGCCGGTGAGCCCGACGCTGCGCATGCCCTGCTCGCGCGCGGCTTCGACCGCTGCCAGCACGTTGGCCGAATTCCCCGAGGTCGAGATCGCGACGGCGACGTCGCCGGCGCGTCCGTGCGCCTGAATCAGGCGCGCGAAGACGCGCTCGAAGCCGTAATCGTTGCCGATCGCCGTGACGTCGGAGCTGTTCGCGGAGAGCGCGAGCGCCGGCAGACCCGGACGCTCGCGCCGATAGCGCCCCGCGAGCTCCGCAGCGAAATGCTGCGCATCGGAGGCCGAGCCGCCGTTGCCGAAGGCGAGGAGCTTTCCCCCGCTGCGGAACGTCTCGATGACGAGCTCGGCCGCGCGCACGATGTGCGCTTCGCACGCTTCGAGCGTCGCCCGCTTGACCGCGGCGCTCTCGGCGATGCCCGCGCGCACGCGCGCCAGCTTGTCCGGACCGCCGACCCCTCGCCTGGACATGGTGACCTCCGAGCCAAGTCCGGCGCCGCCGGACCCGAATCCACCGGGACCGTTCCACAGCTGCCCGCGCGGCGCGAGAGCTGCTTGAAGATTGGGCTCGAAAGGCTCGCAGCGGGGAGAAATGGGGCAGCACGGCAACGGCCGAAGCGCACCTCCGACGCGGTGACCGGACGCCGGATCGGCTACGGTCGATGGGTGCGCGTGACCCCGTCGCGGCGCCGGCATCCGAGCCCAGCGGTCCTCGGAGCGGCGACGCGAGAATCGGGGGTCAGCCTGGGAAGCAGCGCAAGCTGCCAGCAATCGAGAAGCAGCGCGGGGCACGACCCCGGAAGCGGAGCGCCGAGGCGCCCGCGAAGGAGCGACAGTTCATGGCTGATGTACTCGAAGTCACGGATCAGACTTTCGAAGCGGAGGTGCTTCAGTCCGACAAGCCGGCCATCGTCGATTTCTGGGCGGAATGGTGCGCACCGTGCCGCCAGATTGCACCGATCATCAAGGAGCTCGCCGCCGAGTACGGCGCTCAGGTGAAGATCACCAAGATGGACATCGAGTCGAATCCAAACACGCCCGGCCAGTTCGGGATCCGCGCGATCCCCACGATCCTCGCCTTCAAGGGCGGTCAGGTCGTCCAGCAGCTCCAGGGCGCCCGGCCGAAGGCCGACTTCGAGAGCATGGTCAAGAACCTGATCGGTTGATCGTCGGGGCGCGAGCCCCCACGAGATGGCGCGATCAGCGGCGCGCAGCGCGAAGCGGCGGATCGAAGAAGCGCACGGGCCAGCAGCGGCGCACGGCCTCGAGATAGAGCAGGGGATCAGGGTTCACCGCAACCGGATGCCCGATCAGGTCGAGCAGCGCGCGATCCGTGATCGAGTCGGTGTAGAACCAGCTCTTGGCGAGATCGATCCCCTGCTCCTCGATGAATTGCTGGAGCCAATAGATCTTGCCCTCCTCGAAGCAGATGGGCTCGATCACGCGGCCGGTGAAGAGCCCGTCCTCCACTTCGAGGCGCGTGTAGAGCATGTGCTCGATGCCGAGGCGCGCCGCCAAGGGTCGCACCACGAACTTGGTCGCGCCGGAGACGATCGCCACGACGTGCCCGGCGGCCGCGTGCTCCCGGACCAGCTGCTCCGCCTCCGGATAGATGGTCTCCGCCACCATCTCGTCGAACCACTGCAGCGCCTCCTTCTCCAGCTCGGCCTCACTCCGGCCGCGGAACTGCAACATCATGTTCTTGGTCCAGTTCCGGATATCCAGAATGCCGAGCTTGTACTGCAGGTAGGCGCCGATTCCCTTGAGGAGCTCCACGCCGTCGATCTCACCGCGCTGATAGCGGTGCTTCATGTACAAGCTGCCCGAATTCTCGCAGATCAGCGTCTTGTCCATATCGAAGAAGGCGCCGATGGGGGGTCGGGCGCGCACGACGTCCGCGGGAGGCATGCTTCGATCCTACCAGAGATGTGGGATCAGAAGACGTAGCGGCGCATCGAGACGTTCAGCAGCATGCCGATCAGGACGAACGTCGTCACGAGGGCGGAGCCCCCGTAGGAGAACAGCGGGAGGGGCACGCCGATCACGGGGGCCAGGCCGAGCACCATGGCCACGTTCAGCGCGGCGGGCCAGAACAGACAACCCACGACACCCACCGCGAGCAGCGCCCCGAACTCGTCCTTCGAGTTCCGGGCGACGACGAGTCCCCAGAGCAGGAGCAGACCGTACAAGCCGAGCACCACCGTGCTGCCGACGAAGCCCCACTCTTCGGCCACCACCGAGAACGCGAAGTCGGTGTGCTGCGTGGGCAGGAAACGCAGCTGGGTCTGCGTCCCCTCCATGTATCCGGTGCCGAGCAGACCGCCCGACCCGATCGCGATGCGCGATTGGTTCACCTGGTAGCCGGAAGCGAGCGGGTCGCGCCCCGGATCGACCACGGCGAGGATGCGCTCTTTCTGATACGGGGCGAGGGCGAAGGTCCAGAGCGCCGCGAAACCAGCCAGCGCGAGCACGATCACGGCGGACCAGGCGCGCCAGGGAATGTGCACGAAGACCAGATAGGTCGCGGCGATCAACAGCGTGAGCAGCGCGACGCCGAGATCTCTCTGGGCGACGATCAGTCCAATGGGCAGGGCCGCGATGGCGCCGGGCCAGATCAGATGGTGGAGTCGCGTGATCTGCCGGGGCGGGTTCCGGTGCAGGAAGCGCGCCAGCGCGAGGATCAAACCCACCTTCGCGAATTCGGAGGGCTGCACCCGTCCTTCGAAGAGCCAGCTCTGGCTTCCGCGCGTGACGGGGGCGAAGACGAGCGTGGCTGCGAGCAGCAGCACCGTAACCAGGTAGAGCGGGAACGCGAGCCGTTCGAAGTGCCGATAGTCGATGCACGCGACGACGATCGCCGCGATCGCGCCGATTCCGCAGGCGAGCAGCTGGCGGCGCATTTCTTCCGACATCTGGCCAGCAGCGTGCGTGGACGAGAAGAGGTTCACCAGACCCATCACGGCCAGCACGAGCACGAGCACGAGCAGCGTCCAGTCGAAGTTCTGGAGCAGACGACGGTCAATCGCGAACACGGGGTTCCTCCTGCGCGCTCGCCACTCGCGTCGCCTCCACGACGGGGTGCTTCTCGAAGTACCGGGCCAGCACCCGTTGCACGATCGGACCGGCCGACGAGCCCCCGTGTCCACCGTGCTCCACCAACGCCGCCACGACGATCTCGGGGGCCTCGGCCGGCGCGAAGCCCACGAACCAGGCGTGGTCCCGGTGCCGGAACTCCACCTCGTCTTCGTCCAGCCCCTCGGTGTGGTCGAGCGCGACCACCTGGGCGGTGCCGGTCTTGCCCGCCACGCGGACGCCGGGCACGCGCGCGCGCGCGCCCGTGCCATGGATCTCTCCAACGACGGCTTCGAGTGCTTCGCGCAGCCGCTCCAGGTGCTCGTCCGACACCGTAACGGTGCCGCGCACCTCGGGGGGCGGTGCGGGAATCACGTTCCCGTCGCGATCCGCGCTCTGCAACACGAGACGGGGAGCCAACACCTTTCCGCCGTTTGCGATCGCGGCGTAGGCGACCGCGAGCTGCAGCGGCGTCGCCAGATTGAAGCCCTGGCCGATCGAGGCCGAGAGGGTCTCTCCACGCAGCCAGACCTCGTCGAAGCGGCGCTCCTTCCACGCGCTCGTCGGAACCAGGCCGGGCTTCTCGTGCGGCAGTTGGATGCCGGTGAGGCTACCGAGACCGAAGCTGCGCGCATAGGAAGCCAGGCGATCGACGCCGATCTCGAGCCCGAGCTGATAGAAGTACACGTCGCACGACTCGACGATCGCGCGACGCAGGTCCACCCATCCGTGGCCAGCGCGCTTCCAGCAGCGATACGTGCGACGGCCCAACCGGAAGGAGCCGGGACAGAAGATCTTCTCCTCGGGATCGACGATGCCCGCCTGCAGACCGGCCGCCGCGACGAACGGCTTGTAGGTGGAGCCCGGGGGATACTGGCCCGAGATCGCGCGGTCCTGGATGGGGCGCCACTCGTCCGACAACAGCGCGTTCCACGTCTCGCCGTCGATGCCTCCGGCAAAGTCGTTCGGATCGAACGACGGCTTCGAAACCAACGCCAGAACGTCCCCGCTGCGAACATCGAGCGCCGCCAGCGCGCCGATCTTCGCCGGCCCGCCCAGGACTTCGGGCAGGAACGCCTCCTCGGCCGCGCGCTGCAGATCGAGATCGAGCGTCAGCGCGACGCTCCCGCCCGGGTCGGGATCGATCTCTGCCAGGACATCCACCACGCGTCCGGCCACGTCGACGACGAGATTTCGCCCGCCGGCGCTGCCGCGCAGCTGGGATTGCATCACCCACTCGATGCCCGCCTGACCGATCACATCGCCCTGCCGATAGTCCGCAAAGGAGCGCGTGGCCAGCTGCTGGCGCTGGATCTCGCCGAGATAGCCGAGAACGTGGGCGGCGAGCTGTCCACCCACGTAGTGGCGGCGCGGCCGCACGTCACTCACCACACCCGGGAGCGCGTAGAGGTGCGACTCGAGGCGCGCCCGTTGGTCGTACGAGAGATCGCCCGCGAGGCGCACGGGCTGGAAGCGGCCACGACCGCGCGGAGATTCGACCAGCTCGCGCAGCTCTCCCGATTCGCGATCGATCAGCATCGAGAGGAGCGCGTAGGTGAGCTCGGATTGGTGCACGTCGCTCGGAATCACCTGCAGCCCGAACGCCGGACGCGTGGTGGCCAGCACGCGTCCCTCCCGATCCAGGATGTCTCCGCGAGGTGCTTCGAGGCGCACCGTGCGCACGTAGTTGCGCTGGGACCGCCGGCGCAGGTCATCGGTCTGCACGAGCTGGAGCTGGAACAGGCGGGCAAAGAACACGCTGAAGATCACGACGATGAGCACCGCAACGAACGGAATGCGGCGCTCGATTTCGACGTCGCCACGCGCTCCCAGTCGACCGCGTCCGCCGGGCCCGATCACGCGGCCCACCCGCGCGGCTCGATGCGCACCAGACGACGTCCGCCGTCCTCGTCGCGCAGCCGACCGAGCAGCCAGCTCACCAGCCGCACCGTCGGGAGCGCGGCCAACGCGTTGATGCCCGCCATCAGCACGAGCGTGCGGAAGCCGATCCAGACGAAGCGGGCTCCGGGCGAGAAGAACGCCGTGAGCCCCCCCATCGCCAGGCCGTCGAGGAGCGTGAGCACGGCGACGAAGAGCGCGCGGCTGCCCGTGCCGACCAGGTTGACGCGCACGCTCGCGCTGCGCGCCGCCGCAAAGGCCAGCACCCGCAGCAGAACGTGCTGGCCCAGGAGGGAGCCGGAGAGCAGATCGGCGACGCAGCCCAGGAAGGCGGAGAAGATCAGGCCCCCCGCGACGCTGCGTCCACACAGACCGATCGCCACCGCCAGGAGCAGGGAGAGATCGGGGCAGAACGGGGCCGGCAGGAAGCGCACGAGCGTGCTCTGCAGCATGGGCACGATGCTGCCCAGTGCGATCCATGTGAGTGCTTGCCTCACGAGGACGGAGGCTCCGCGGATTCCGGCGCGTCCCCGTCCTGCGTCGAGTACAAGAGCTCCATGGTGGGCCCGCGGCGCAGCATCACGTACACCTGCTCCAGCCTGCCGAAGTCCACGGCGGGCTCCACCGTCGCCGTCTGCAGAAGTCGCGCGTCGGGGGCGGACAGCGCCGTGACCTGCCCGATGCGAAAGCCCTTGGGATACACGCCGCCGAGGCCGGATGTGATGATCTCGTCGCCCACCTGGACGTCTCCGCCGCGCGCCACGAACTCGAACTCGAGCGCTTTCTTGCCGCCGCGAACCACGCCGCGCGCGCGGCTGCGTTGCACCAGCCCGTCGACGGCGCTCTGGCGATCGATGAGAAGCATGACCTTGGCGGCGCGCAGCGAAGTCGTCGTGACCAGGCCGACGAGTCCGAAGTGCTCCGGCGAAACCACGGGCATCCCCGCGTGCACGCCGCAGCTGCGCCCGCAATCGATCAGCGCCGACCGGAACCACGCGGAGACATCGAGGCCCACGAGCTCGGCCGGCCGCATCGGGACGTCGAACGCGTCGGTCATCTCGTCGACGAGCGCGAGGCGGCCGCTCGCGACGAGCGCCTCTCGGAGCTGGAGATTCTCGTCCTCCACCGCGGCCAACTTGGAGCGCAGCGCCGCGTTCTCGTCGCGCACGTCTTGCAGCGCCACGTAATTCCACCACGTGCCGCGAATCAGATCGAACGGCACCGCGATCGTCTTCTGCACGGGAACGGCCGCGTCGAGCAGGAGTCCGCTCCACCACGAGAGCTCTTGATCGCCGGCGCCGAGCGCGCGGCGGTCCACGACCATATTCACCAGTGAAAAGCCGACCAGGCCCACCACCAGGAAGGCAATGAAGACTCGACTGCGATACTCGGTCATGGCATCCGCGCCGGACCGGGCAGCTCAGGAGCGAATCGCGACCTCGCGGAGAAGAGGCAGCTCGTCCAGTGTCCGCCCAGTTCCAATCGCGACAGCGGTGAGGGGATCCTCTGCCAGCATGACGGGAAGGCCAGTCGCTTCCCGAAGCAAGACATCCAGGTTGCGCAGCTGGGAGCCGCCACCGACGAGGACAATGCCCTTGTCGACGATGTCCGCGGCCAGCTCCGGAGGCGTGCGTTCGAGCGCAATCTTGGCGGCCTCCACGACGGCGTTTACCGGTTCGGAGAGAGCCTCATAGATCTCCTCCGACTTGAGCTCGAGGATCTTGGGAACGCCGGCGACCAGATCGCGACCCTTCACTTCCATCAACTCGTTTTCCCGCGGGAGCGTGGCCGTTCCGATGTTGATCTTGATCAGCTCCGCGGTGCGCTCTCCGATCAGAAGATTGTACTTGCGCTTGATGTAGTTGATGATCGCATCGTCCATCTTGTCGCCGCCCACGCGAGCCGAGTTGGAGTAGACGATCCCCGAGAGCGAGATCACGGCGACCTCGGTCGTTCCGCCGCCGATGTCGATGATCATGTTGCCCGACGGCTCGGTGA
>Ga0224496_10002616_pt1 | contig 10665 bp, 7 predicted proteins | sample SF_Jul11_sed_USG_2_FD_168127 | JGI IMG/M metagenome (GOLD analysis project Ga0224496, IMG submission 168127) | Sediment microbial communities from San Francisco Bay, California, United States - SF_Jul11_sed_USGS_8_1 | ecosystem: Environmental > Aquatic > Marine > Sediment | place: USA... | reverse complement strand
GAACCTCCGCACTCGCACTAAGGTTCTCTGCCAGGAAAGGCTTGCACGATCCCATGGAGATTTTCCGTATACGGATAACAATTGCTTCATAGGATCACACTTTAAATGTGCTCACGGTTTTCTGAAGATCGCTCGCTAAGGTACTCAGGAGATGACAGGCTTGAGCTGATTCCGCAATTCCACTTGACGTCTGTCTGGTGGTTTGTGTCATCGCCTCTAAATCACCGGCAATTTGCCTCGTCGCATTGGATTGTTCTTCGGCCGCACTGGCAATTTGTTGAATCATTCCGGCTGTAGAATTAATCATCGAATGAATTTTCGAAAGCGCTTCCCCTGTCTTATTGGCTAATTCCACTCCTTGGCCAACCTGATTCGTCCCTTGATCCATGGAAGCCACGGCACTTTTGGTATCATGCTGAATTTGCCGAATCATATCCCCAATTTCCTTTGTCGCCTTGGTCGTACGCTCAGCCAATTTCCGCACCTCATCCGCCACCACCGCAAAACCCCGGCCTTGCTCTCCGGCTCGAGCGGCTTCAATGGCAGCATTAAGAGCGAGCAGGTTTGTTTGATCCGCAATATCCTCAATCACGCGGACAATAGCTCCAATTTGATCCGATGATCGCCCTAAAGTTGTAATAATCGTTGCAGCCTGAACCACTGCCTCAGAAACCTGTTGCATCCCCGTCACGGTTTGCGTCATGACGGCTTGGCCATTTCGTGCGGTCTCCGCAGTTTCTTGGGCGATACGAGCGGCCTCGGTGGAATTGCGCGCCACCTCTCCGGCGGTCATCGTCATTTCCTCAACTGCAGATGCCGATTGAACTGCTCGGGCATCTTGCTGCTCCGCAGTACGAACCACATTATCGGCCGTGGACGACAATTCAACCGTCGATAGGGCTAACCGGTTCGTAGCCTGATTCACTAAAGACACCGCACCATGAATCTTTTGGATAAATAAATTAAAGTCTCTTGCTAAAGCCGTGATTTCATCCGACCCGCTCCCGACAGGTACGCGCTTCGTCAAGTCTCCTTGCCCTTGGGCAATATCATGGGCAATCCCAGCCAGGCCATGGAGGGGCTTCAACACAAACAGATGCATGAGCCAATACACAGCGACAAGAAAAACGACAATGATTCCAACCATCCACAAAGCCGAATACAGCACAGAGCTGTGCATCGAAGCCTGCGCTTGGGTCATGGGAATCGCGACTGATAGCATACCGATCACATCCCCTATTTTTTTCCCGGCATGGCAATTCACACAGGCTTCGACCGAGGCTCGATCCGAACTGGCGCGCAGAAATGTTGGCACACCATTGATGACTTGCACATCGCTAAAGCTAGCGGCCCCATTCTTAATCAATTCCATCGCCTTCACTTCAAACGCATCTTTTGGAGCATTAGCCGGATTCATCGGTTGATCACTCACTAAGCGAGCTTGATACATGCCGCGTCCAGCCAATTCCTGGCCAATTTCTTGAGTCGCGGTGGCTGGAAATGGTATGGCGTTTATATCCTGTTCATGGTCCCGTGACACATGCAAAGTTGGCCCAAGGGAAGATTTCTTGATCTTACCCACATAATTTTTGGCGATATAGGCACGGGTGACTTCAATTTGACTTTGAATCCTTTCGCCTTCTTCTTCCAAGAGGGTTCTCACGCGACTTTCCTCTTGTTGGTAAATTCCCAATATTCCACAGATAATGAGCACCGTAGCCATCACGCCTAAAGACAAAACAAACTTGGGTCCAATCCTCAGATTTCGCATATGTATTCTCCGCTAGGAAGGTTGCAACAACCCCGCCACCGTTTTAGCCTTTTAAGGTAAATCGACTCAGTGATGTCTGTAAGTCTGCCGCCAGACCTGCAAAATGTCGTGTGGCCGTGGCCACACCCTGCACATGTCCCTCATTTTCTTGGCTCAACTGGGCCACCTGGTGAATACTCGAAGACAATTGCCCTGAGACCTCAGACTGTTGGCGGGTTGATTCCGCAAAATGCTGAATCATACTCACCACTCGCTGAACGCCATTGACAATTTCCGTAAGTCGAATGCCAGCCTCCCGAGCCAACGCCATGCCGGTATGAGCTTCTTTGGTTCCGGCCTCCATTGAATGAACCGCCTCCGTTGTGCCCTTTTGTACCGATTCAATAACAGTGGCAATTTCCTTGGTGGCCTTCCCCGTTCGTTCGGCTAATTTCCGTACTTCATCAGCGACCACGGCAAACCCCCGACCCTGATCTCCAGCCCGTGCGGCTTCAATCGCGGCATTTAACGCTAAAAGATTTGTTTGCTCGGAAATGTCTTCAATCACACCGATGATATCCCCGATTTCTTGAGAGCGTTGTCCTAACGTTTGGATGCGCCCAGCCGACTCCTGCATTCGGCTGGAAACAGATTCCATCCCTTGAATGGAAGAGGCCACAATTTCTCCACCTCGAACAGCCGACTCATTCACCTCCATGGCGCTGGACGCCAGTCCTTGTGTGTTCAGAGCCATGCTCCCCGCCGTGGAAGCCATTTCCTCCACAGACGTGGCCACCTGAGTGGCTTGATTGAGTTGGGACTGACTCACTTGAACTACCTTCCGACCTACCACAGACAATTGATCAGAGGATTGCGATAACGAATGTGCCACATTTTTGGTTTGGAGAAGCATGGCATTTAATTGGTCTAAAAGGTGATTCAGCGCGGCACCCATCTGTCCCAACTCATCTTGCGTCGTGACCGGCACCCGATGCGTGAGATCCCCTTTCGAGGCTTTAGCAGCCACATCCCAAAATGGTTTCAGCCGACCAACAACCTTCCGGCCCATGAAGATTCCGATGGGAATAACAATGAGCAACCCTAGAAACATTTCTACAAGCGTTTTATTTGTAATTTCCGCTACTCGCTTAAACGCTTCGGCTTCAGGCACTTGCACTAACATGGACCAATGCAATCCTTGAAAACCTTTTCCTTCCTGAAGATGGCTAAAGCCAAGCACTTGAACCTCTGGCTTCCCAGGATGGAAGTTTTTTGAAAATCCTGAATGTCCCTGAACCGCTAACTGGGCCGCGTCCAAACCAAGTTGTGGCAAATTGCTTCGAAACAACACATTCTCAAGATCGTGGACAACCACTTCACTCTGATGCACAGACGGGGCATATTCTAAAATAGTGAATCCTTGTCCATTTTGTAAGATAAATTCTGCACTGGGGAAACCGGCCTTCTTCAGATTGATATATGCGTCTTGCACGATCGATTCGACCATTGAATACTTTAACCGCTGCGTCCAATAGCCTACAATTTCCCCATGGTCATAGAACGGTACAGACAACCCCACGGTCAGCCCGCTTTCTCCTGGGAAGACCGATTTCACTTCACGATCCACGGCTACATCCTCAACAAACACTCGTGGCTCAGCCGGTCCATTCGAGAATAGATCCGTTGTGCCTGAAGGAACACTTGCCTGTTGAAGGGCTTGGAACCACACGGTGGAACGATAGCTTTTTCCATACAGCTCGTTGGTGTGGATCGGCTGGCCTTGGCTATCTTGATCATTCACAGCAATGAGCTTACCCTCCGTATCCACCACTTGAATTAACGAATAGGCACCAGAAGACTTCACATATTCATTCAGAACCGCCACAATTCCATTCGCCTCATGCCCTGGCAGATACCACAAGGTACGATCCTGCAGGATCCGATTCCGGCTCATGATAGTGGCATCGGCATATCGTTCACCAAGATACTTTTGAATCGACTTAGCAAGACCCTCAGCCACCCCCTGGTATTGCACACCCACTTCCTCCTCCAATACCTTGGCCGTTTCAAATAGTGAGTAAATTTGAACACTCAGAGGAATAAGAGAAAAGAAGAGAAGAATGGCCACCAGCTGACCCGTAATTCCGATGTTCCGAAAGTAGTTCATTGCGTTCATGCGTAAAGTTTCCGTCTGGGTTCAATTGTACCGGGTGCCGTCTTAGGGGCCAGCCACCGATCTGTGCAACACACGACTTTTATCATGCTCTTACCTGAAAACCGGTTTACTCTGAGACCGGCCAAGATGTTTCACCAGTTTATCGCGAAGCTCAACGGGCTGAAATTTCGTCACATAATCCGTGACCCCCATCGCCTTTCCTCGATCAACATTGCATTCACCCGAGAGCGAGGAATGCATCAAAATAGGAAGTCCTTGGAAACGGGAATCTTCACGAATGTGTTTGGTCAGAGAAAAACCATCCATTTCCGGCATTTCAATGTCCGTGATGACACCCGCCAAATAGTCAAAAATGGTTTTTCCTGCAACGTCCGCCGCATCCGCATAATTCCGCAAACGAGTCAGCGCCTCTTTTCCCGTTTGAGTTTCCTCCCATTTCATGCCTAACCGTTCCAACGTCTTCATGATTTGTTTTCTGGCAACAATGGAATCATCCGCAATCAGAACCCGCATGCCAGCTAATTCTTTTACCATTTCAATGCCAACCAGCACTTCTTCATCCGCACGAGGATGCAATTCAGCCAAGACTTTTTCCACATCAAGAATCAGCACCATTCGCCCATCCTCGAGTTTGGTCACCGCCGTGACGGCCCCTTGTCGACTGGATTGCACCATGGCCGGGGGGATCTTAATATGTTCCCAAGACATCCGAATAATTCGATCGACTCCACCCACAAGAAAACCCTGTTTATTATCGTTATATTCGGCAATAATGAGCTTGGCCCCGGCAGTCTCAATACGTCCCAATCCAATCGCTTGCGCTAAATCAACAAGGGCGATATTTTCTCCCCGCAAATTCACGAGTCCCAAAATTCTCTGATCAGAGTCAGGGATCCTCGTTACCGGTGGCAATTGCATCACTTCACGAATCTTAAAAACATTAATGCCATAGATCTCCTCTGTGCCGAGATGAAACATCAAGAGTTCCATCTGATTGGCTCCGGCTAAGCGAGTCCGTTGATCAATTTCCGCCATCCATTTCGCCATTATATGCTCCTTATGGACGTGAGAAGTACGGAGTCACAAGTAAGAAGCAAGAAACGGAAATATCCAATCTTTTTATTTCTTCGATCTTGCTTCCCACTTCTCGCAAATTCCCTTCTCACTTTCCCCCTCGTTATGTTCCCCATCTGATATTTGCCCCATCACCCTACCGTCTCCCCCACAACGAAGAGGGCCAGACCACCACCCGCCTTACTTCTCACTTTTCGCTTCTCACTCCAAATGTCATAATCAAATCGAGGCAAATGACGTACCCGATACATTTTGAACTAAATTGCCCATATCCAAAATTAACACCACTTTCCCATCGCCCGTAATCGTCGCCCCCGCCACGCCTTGCACATTCTCTAAAAAATCACCCAAGGGTTTAATCACCACTTCTTCTTGCGCTCGCAATCGATCCACAACCACCCCGAATCGTTGTGCCCCTATCGCCACAACCACCACATAACATTCATCGATGGAACGATCTTTGGGAATCTGAAAAGATTGTGCCAAATCCAGGAGCGGAAGAATGCGCTCCCGAAGGTTCAGGACAGCTTGCCCATTCACGCTTTTAATATCCTCTTTGGTGATTTTCACGGCTTCAACCACTGAAGCCAAGGGAACCGCAAACATAGAACCTTGCACTTCGACCAGAAGGGCCTGAATGATCGCCACGGTTAAGGGAAGCTTAATCGTCACTTGACTGCCATGCCCCGGTTCGGAATCTAATTCCAAACTGCCATTCATTCGGCTGATATTTGTCCGAACCACATCCATCCCAACGCCACGACCGGACAAATCACTAACCTGTTCCGCCGTACTAAACCCTGGAAGAAAAATAAGATTCATCACTTCTCGGGGACTCATAGAGGAAAGCTCGGCTTCACTGATCAAACCCTTCGCCAACGCACTCGCCCCGATTTTCTCGACTTGCAAGCCTCGACCATCGTCTTCAATTCGAATAACAATACTATTACCTTCCTGATACGCCGCTAATCGTACGGAGCCTTCAGGGCTTTTCCCTGTTCGTTTTCGTTCTTCCACCGTCTCCAATCCGTGATCCATGGAATTTCGCACCAAATGGACTAAGGGGTCACCAAGTTCATCTGCCACGGATTTATCCACTTCCGTCTCTTCCCCAATAAGTTCCAATCGAACGTGCTTCCCTAACTTGCTTGATAAATCACGAACCAAACGTGGAAACCGGGAAAACACTTTCCGGATGGGCACCATGCGGGTCTTCATGACAGCCAACTGTAAATCTGATGTCACTAAATTGAGTTGCGCCAAGGTCACGCCAAGTTCCCGAACAAGCGGATTGGTTTCAAATTGGTCTTCAAGTCCCAACCCAAGTTTCATCAACCGGTTACGCCCCAGAACCAATTCCCCAACCAAATTCATGACATGATCCAGCCGTCGGGTTTCCACCCGAACAGTGGTCTCTTCTTCTTTCCCTGCAATTTTGGGCGGTCCAGAAGCAGCGGCTTGAACAGTACGCGATGCCGCCTCTTGCATTTTACCGCGCATATAGGAAAGAGCTGTTGGGCCCTCCGTAACGGGTTCCACCTCCTCAGCATCCGAAACAGACAGAGAACCCACATCTTCATGGCCCTCTTCTGGCTTTTCCAAGGAGGGAGCAGGCTTGTCCAAAATCTGCGGTGCTAACACTAGCGTTTCTTCTTTAGCTTGGGGTTCCGGTTCAGACGAAGAAATTTTGACTTTAGGCGCCGACGGCATCACATCATTTAAATCATCCGCACTATCCATCGTGAGCGTGAGTTTATTAACAATCAAGGCCGTATCAACATGCGAGTCTTCCCCGGTCTCCCGAATATCGGCATGCAAGAGTTTGACGGCGTCCACCGCCTCAAGAATGATATCGATAATAAAAGGAGAAACACCGATTTCCCCTTGTCGCACTTTATTCAACAAGCTTTCGCCTTGATGCGCGACTTCAACGAGATGAGTAAATCCGAGAAAACCCGCCGAACCTTTCATGCTGTGCATACATCGGAAAATTTCATTCAACAACTCGGCGTTCGTCGGCTCGGCTTCCAGCTTGACAAAATGCTGGTCAAGGGCCTCCAGCATTTCTGAGCTTTCAGCTAAGAAATCGCACAATATCTCTTGCATTTCATCGTTCATAGATCACCCTTTTCAACACAAAAGGCATCAGTCTTTGACGGTATCTTCCCTGACGTCATCAAGGATTAGGAAAAACCAAATTCGGACATAATATCATCCACAAGATCTTGCTGAAGCGCGGTGGTTTTAGACTCTTCGAGTTGGCGTAACATCTCATAACCACGTCCACCATCTGTAGCCGCCGCTCCGGCTTTTTTTTGTTTAATGCCAAAAATGACGACAAGCTTCAGCAGTTTATGCTGAACTTCGTTAAGAATGGTCACAAGCTTCGCCACACGTTGTGCGACAAGATCTTGGAACGACAGGGCCACATGAATATCCATGAGGCGGCGTTCATCCTCTTTCATCAATTGCAATATTCGCCCGACCTCAGTGGCTTGTTCCCCACCTAATTGTTGCTGCAATTGGTCCAGGGCGGTTTGCATGGTGCGGCGATTCGTTTCAATCCTTTCGGTCAAGGTCAAGACTTGATGGGCTCCGTCTTCCGTCATCTTGGCTAAATCTTGCAAATGCGCAGTCGCCTGAGGCAGTTGATCGGACGTCGTGGTGACGGGAGATTCCATGTCACGAATTGTGCTGGTAATGACTTCCACATATTTCGTCAATTCAGCTAATTCATTGTTAATCGAATGATCCTCTTCGGGTGCTTCCACTATACGCTCTTCGATATTACGATCCACTAACATAGAATTCTCCTTATTTCCGTTAGTCGTCTACATTTGGAAATGCCAACATGGCTCATCCTCAGGCTTTCACAGGTTGCGTCTTGGCGAAAATCTTCTCGAGCTTCCCTTGTAACGCTTCCGCCGTAAATGGTTTCACCACATAATTGCTGACCCCCGCCTGTACGGCTTCAATAATATTTTCCTTTTGGGCTTCAGCTGTGACCATCAGAAAGGGAAGATGTTTCAGCTCAGCATCAGCGCGTACGGCTCGCAAGAGATCAATGCCTTGCATCACCGGCATATTCCAATCCGACACAACTAACCCAAAATCCCCCGCGGCTCGTAATTTATTCAACGCATCCTGCCCATTTTCGGCCTCTACCATGTCTGAAAAACCGATTTGCTTTAACACATTTTTTACGATTCGCCGCATCGTGGACATATCATCCACCACTAAGACTTTAAGACTGGTATCAATCATATGCTGAACTCCTTACAATTCCGGGCAGAGGTCCTCAATGGGAAATCCCGAAAGAATAATAAACGGGTGTAAGAATAATTGGTGAGGTTTCATAAGTAGCCGACTCATTCAGTAAGTTGAAATTCGGTCATTATCTCCTCATTCTTTAGCCGTCTTGTTAAAAAGTTTTTCTATAGGATTTGTTCACAAACATATTCGTTACACCAGTTCCCTTATCCGGAGGGCGATCCTCCCATTCCATCATGTTCCTGCAAACACAGGGGTACGGAACCAAAATATTCTGAAAGAAATCTTGGCATAGACTCATGTGAAAGGAACGAAGAAGTCACCCAAGGAAAACGCACAATCCAACAAGCACCGATAATTGGAGAAAGCGTATTAACGAAGGGGGAAACAGAGGAGAGGACGTTTCAAGACGGAGACACATACGGGCTACCAATCCTGAGGCATCCTCTCCTCAGAATCGGAGCCGTCAATCCTACTAACGTGAGATCTCCACTCAATCGTACCAGACGATTGGTGGAGTGATGAGACCGGAGGGAAGATGCTTAATTCAAACTAAACCGATCATGCCCCCCGTTCCCGGAAGAAGCCCCGACCATCACCTCATCGGCCCCGGCATTTTGGACCCAAGCTTCAATTTCTTCCCGCACAAACCGCCAATGCTTCCCAACCTTATGACCCGGGAGACGGCGTTCACGGGCTAATTTGTAGATGGTCGATTTTGGGACTTTTAAAAATGTCGAAACTTCACTTAACGTCAACAAATCTTTCATTGTAATACCCTCGTTAGAGTTTGACTAATAATGCTTCTCGTATCGGACTGATTTTTAAAAAACTTGAGACTTCCTTGCAGATAATAGGAAATATTTCAGCCTAAACTTCATGAAACATTCTTCGTGATCTTCTGAAAACTACGCCAGAATCTTGCATTCGGCTATGTGATACCTACCCGCTCGATCCATGATCGCGAGACGTCATCAAGCTCACTCATTAAGGCATCCACCTCATGCTCCATTTCCCGCATCAACTCGTGCAACTGGTCATACGAACATCCCGCGGCTAAGGACTCAAGACGCTCAGCCATTTTCACCTGATGGGTTGCAACTAGCACTCCCAGCGAACCCTTCATTTGGTGGGCAAGGCGCTGAACATGGCATCGTTCTCCCATGGCCACGGCTTTCTTCATCTCCTGAATTAGCTTGGGCGCCATATCGAGAAATATTTTGACCAGCGAGTGCAACAAGGCTGCATCCCCATCCACGACCTCCAGAGCCACAGAAAAATCGTATCGGCCATCTGTCTGCCGATCTCCCACATGAACATCCATGACATCACAAGAACTAGCGGGCCGCACCTCAGCCAAAGGCCCTGGCCGGAATATTGTACTGGAGAACGGTGGCGAAACCAGAACCTCTGACTTGAAACCGATCCATCGTTCAAGCACCTGAGCCAAATCCTTCAAATGAACAGGCTTAGACAAACAATCATCCATCACTCCAACCCAACGATGCTGGTTCTGCTCCGAAAGCCCATGAGCCGTCATCCCCACAATGGGAATATGTCCAACGGTGGAGGCAAAGACCGGATCTCCTGCCCATTGACGGGGAACAACACTCCCGGATTCCTCCAATTTCCGAATGGCATGTGCGGTTTGGAAACCATCCAACTCGGGCAATTCCCAATCCATCATAATAATATCAACGTCTTGTTCCTGAATAAGGCGTAATGCCTGGGTGCCCGACTCAGCGACAGACACCTGACAGCCCAATTTGCGGAACAATCCGACGGCAACTTTTTGATTGACCACATTATCCTCAACCAACAGGACAGCGGGGCTCAGACACCCTTGTTCCGGCAGAGCTTCGTTGAGGCATTGATTGGCGACCGCATAGCTCTCTGAATCCCGCGCCTGAGGTTCATGGGATTCACGGCTATGTAAAGGATCGATCCGCTCCGACTCCTGGAACACACAATGATACAGTTGGTCTCGATGAATCGGCATACTAATCATGCCGTCAAACACGGCAGAAAGATCGTGATTCTTCTTGCGCAACCAAAATGGAGTCAGACCCCAAAGGGGTATCGACGCAAACGGAGATGTGCGAACGGTCGCCAGCCATGATCGCCAAACCTCATCCTTTGCCTCTTTTCCCATAATGATTCCCAGGAGATCAGACGGGCAGGTTCGTTGGCTCTCAAGAAACGTATCCGCGTCTTCGACGTGTTCGACATGCAACACTCGTACATCCACGTCTTGAAGGTAGCGAGAGACCACGTCGACAGATACATCCCGTGAACCGCACATCAAGATTGATCGATGGTCCCCGCGTCTCAACGCACCTGGATGATTAGTTTCCAACAATGGGGGAACGGTAAATGGGAGCACACACCAAAACGT
>Ga0224496_10002615_pt1 | contig 10668 bp, 9 predicted proteins | sample SF_Jul11_sed_USG_2_FD_168127 | JGI IMG/M metagenome (GOLD analysis project Ga0224496, IMG submission 168127) | Sediment microbial communities from San Francisco Bay, California, United States - SF_Jul11_sed_USGS_8_1 | ecosystem: Environmental > Aquatic > Marine > Sediment | place: USA... | reverse complement strand
TCCATTAGCAGAGCGATCTTCAGATATAACGAACTTCTAAACCGGTTTGGAGGTGTCATAATCGGCCTAACCGGACTGTATCTCATCGGTCTCCTGACAATTAAGGATCAACCGAGGAGGGTGACGTTGTTCGGTGTTCCGGCGGTTCTCCTCCTTTTCGGCGCTTCAATGGCGGTCGCGTATAAACCTTGCGTTACCCCTACACTCACTTCGATATTTGCCTTGAACGGCTCTGCTGAAACTGCAGGTATCGGGGCTGTAATGCTTGTCTTCTACACTCTCGGTACAACCAGCGCTATATTTGGAGCGGAGATACTTCTACTGTTTCTTTGCTCCAGGACGAATTCTGATAGCGGAAGAGATATAATAAGGAAATTGAGCGGCGCTGTGGTTCTTGCCGCATCAATCTTGATCCTTAGCGGCCAAATGACTAATTACAAGAGCTTTCTTGTTGGAAGATTCGTGCCTGATGCTACCGGACACAACGGTCATCATCACGATATGGGAAACATGGAGAAGGAATGAGCAACAAATTTTCCACAATAGTTCTATACGCAGTTTTGTTCCTCGCCTGCTTGGCTCTTCCCTCTTCTCTATCCTACGCGGAAGATATCCTGAAAATTGGAAGAATGAAGGTTACAATCATGCCCGAATACGATTCACAATCGGTGCTTGTCGTCCAGGAAGGGAAATTTGCCGATCGTACCATGTTTCCAAAGCATGTTACTTTCAGCATTCCGCAAGGGGTGGATAAATTGACTGACGCATGTAGCCTGTCGCCGGGCGGTCAGCACTTCTGTCAGCTTTACGATATCGCCAAAGGGGATGCAAGGAATTTCGTCAAAATAGGCCTCCCCTATTCCGACTTTTTCATCGACTATAAATACTCTCCATTCCCGATAAAGGAAAATGCCAAAAGGGAATTCACCTTTTCCGTTTTCACTTATTACGATATCCAAACGCTGGAAGTGGATATCCAGAGGCCTTACAGGGTAAAGGACTTCACTATTACCCCGTCTTCCGAAGAGACATACACCAAAAAGGATTTTGAATATACAAAATATACTTTTAATGATGTTAAAGCGGAAGAGGAAAAGGTATTCAACATCTCCTATTTCAAGGAAGATACCAGACCATCGGTAGACATTAAATATGAATCGATGTCCACGCAAGGCTTCTTTGATGGAAATATCGGTGAGCTTCTGCTTGGCGCCGGGGTATTGGCCCTTGCCGCATTGTTTTACTTGCGCAGGAAGAAGAATTAAATTGCAATTAATTATCAACTGACATGAAACTTAAATTCGCCATCTTTACAATCTCATTGTTCGCTACGATTTCATACATGAGTTCCAAGTTCATATTTTCCAATCCCGCGTCGGACAATACTGTTATGGGTGTATCACATGATCTTGCCTGCCCGTGCGAATGTCCGATGGTGCTAGAGGATTGCCATATGAGCTGCGGCCTTGATTGGAAAGACAATATTGGAAGTAAACTTAGCAGCGGCATGACCAAAGATGAGATAATCGCCTACTTCTATAAAAGATACGGACGTGAATCACTTCTTACTCCAGCGCAAAGAGTATCCGGCAAATGGTACCAGGTGACGCGCGGTGGATATCCTTTAAAGGATATCGTCCTCTTCATACTTATCGTGGCGGTATGGACCGTACTTATCTACACGGTTCTAATGCTTGTAATTGAAAGCTTGTTCTTCAAGAGATCGAAATGAGAACAATAATAACTCTGGTGGCGGCATTCATCCTGATACATGCCGCCTCGTCCGCCGCTGTCGACAAAAAAGTAGCCGTCGCGGCCTTTAAAGCAACTGTCGGAACCGATACCGAAGCCTTAAAGAAACAGATGGTAAGCACGAAAGCAAAATGGGACTGGTATAAAAACGAATCGCCTGAGAGAAAAGTGGAAATGAATAGTTTTAGAATTGATGCTATGGAAGTGACCAACAGCGCTTTTTCCTCCATATTTCCAAACTTTACTTACCCGCTGAACCTCGCGGAACACCCGGCAGTAAACGTAACCTGGCAGATGGCCAATGACTACTGCAGAAAGGTGAATGGACGGCTGCCATCTGAAGAGGAGTGGGAAACCGCGGCGCGTGGAACGCGAGGCACCGTATACCCTTGGGGAGATGAATTCAGCAAGGATAACGCCGTCTATAGCGGTTCAGGACTTGATAACTCGCTAAAGGTTGGCTCCTACGAGCTTGAAGAGAGTATATCCTCCAAACTTGGGGGGACGCGGAAAACAGGTTCAATCGAATCGGGGAAAAGCGAATTCGGGCTTTACGACATGGCCGGTAATGTGTGGGAATGGGTTGACGGATGGTATGATGCCGAAAAAGGGCTGAGACTCCTTAAAGGGGGCTCATGGCTCTCCCCGGCGGAAAGCCTCCGCTCCGCAACGAGGCTCGGCGATGAGCCCGAGAGCAAATTCAATGATTACGGCTTCCGCTGCGCGTATAATATCGACTAATGAAACTTATCTGGAACTTCTTTTCGCTTTTATCCTATCTGCTGGGCCTTTTCATGGCATTTTTCCTGATCTTCTATTTTTCCTTTTATAATTCATTTCAAGACTTCAGAAACGATTTTGACTCTCTCAAACACAATGCGCGTCTTTTCCTCTTTAACACCGGACAGATCACCAACCTTACACACGACGAAATTCGGACAGTCTACCAAAACAACTGCTACAGAAAGTGCCACGGCGAAGCGGCCATGATCACAGCCGTTCTCTCTCCCGCCGGATGGTTCCAGGTAGTCGAGAGGATGCGTCTGAAGGAGAATGTGGATATATCCGCACGGGAAGCGGAAATGATCATTAAATATCTTGATGAAATGTACCCTACTACCAAATCCCGCTTTTCTTTTGAAGCCAGAAAAAAGGTTCATGAAGCTGTATGGAGAAACGATCTAGGCCAAGGGGATATTTATTGTGACGTCATACACGCAACTCCAGAGTACCTATATTCAATCGGAGGCGAAAACCTTATCGAAACTTACGAGCTGGATAAATACCATGTGTTTATCGTCAGTTTTTCAGTGCATGAAGGGGAGGTTGATCTTTTCGACCTCGATAATCTATCTTTCCTTGCCAACAGCCAGACTACGATTAAACCCGCCACCCATTGGCAGTTGAGGTTCCAGACCGCCGACAAACACCACTTCGAGTCGATAGTACGTTTTGACAAAAACAACAATCCCCCCATCATAGGGAAGGATACGGAATGGTTTGAGCTTCGCTTAAAAAATATCGGGGGTACCAAAGACAGGATATTCCGCTGGAATCTTCCCATCGTTTACCCTGAGAGTTTTCTGGAGATGCTAAATGGCTAGGATCTTGCATCAATTCGTCTTTCCAATTATCTCTCTTGCGCTTCTCCTTTTCTTCGCGCCCGCATGCTTTGAAGGTGAGATGAAACCCCCGCCTCCGCAGGAACCTAAACCGGCGCCATCCTTTTCGCTAGTCGACCTGGATGGCAAACACGCCACGCTTGAAAATTTCAAGGGTAAACCGCTGGTAATAAACTTCTGGGCAACGTGGTGCTTCCCATGTAAAAAGGAGATGCCTGAACTCGAAAAGGTTTACCGGGAAAGAAAAGGTGAAGGACTTGCGATGGTACTGATAAACGCCAAGGAGAAAAAAGATGTCGTAAAGGATTTCATAGATAAAAACGGTTATACATTCACCGTTCTCCTCGACGAATCGGGTGACGTAAATAACAAATTCGAAGTGTTCGGCCTTCCGACAACTTTCTTCATAGACAAGGAAGGGGTCATAAGATACACCTATATGGGCGAAATGACCATGGGAGTCATGAAAATGGGGCTAAAGCTGATACTCCCAAAAAAGGAATCGTAACGCCCTATCCGCCAGTAAAGTAATTCAGCTGACCGGCAATTCAAGGTAAACCGATACCCCTTTTCCCGGAGTGGATTCCAGCCGGACGTCGCCGTTATGATTGTTCATGATATTCCTGACAATTGAGAGCCCAAGCCCAGTCCCTTTCGCCTTTTTTGTAAAAAACGGGTCGAATACATATTTCGCGTCTTCGGGACTTACCCCGTCACCGTTATCTTTGACTGTTATCCTGAATTTATCATTGGCAGGCTCAACCAGCTCCGTTTTAATCTCGATTATTCCGCCGGGCTTTGATGCCTGTATGGCGTTAATAAGTATATTCAGCAAAGCCTGATGTATTTTTCCCTTGTCCATCAATATCATTGGAACCTTGGAAATAAAACTTTTCTTAATAGCAAAATCATCCGTACTCCCTGGGGGGCTCAGAAGCGATATAGTCTCCTCGATCACATTATGCGGATTATGCCTGTGAAGATCCAATGGGGCCGGTTTTGCGTAATCCAGAAGCTCTGTTACTATCTTTTCCAGGTGAAAGACTTCATCCTGCGCGATATTGAAATGCGTAAGATCGTCTTCCTTCGGATTCAACCTGCTTTTCAAGATTGAAAGATTCATTTTCACCGAGGAAAGAGGATTTCGTATCTCGTGGGCGATACCTATCGCAAGCCTCCCTAGCGACGCGAGCTGCTCTTCCGTTTTCAATCTTTCCTGGAGCTTCTGGTTCTCAGTCACATCGCGGATAATTCCCATTACGCCGACTATCACGCCGTCGTCGTCCTTCAATGGCGAGGAGCTGACAATGACCCTGTGAATCTTTCCGTACTTATCAAGCGTTTCCATCTCATAGATCTCTTTCGTGTCAGCCCCAAAGGTTTTATGATCCCTTTTGATTATATGCTGAGTATTGAGTATGTTGAGCAAAGGCTTTCCGATCAACTCGTCCTTGTCGTAGCCCCAATCCTTGATATTGTCGTTTATATAGGTAAAACAACCTTCCATGTCTATGGACCATATCAGGTCATTGGCATTATCAAGGAGTCTTTTAAAGAACTGCTCTTTCAATTTGCCTCCTTGAACAGCATATTATCAATAAACATATTGTTGAATTCAGGATTATTCGCCAGGTTCACATGCTCGGCAAATGATGCTATTTTTTCCGCTTTCTCCCTTGCGTTCATGGAAAGTAGGGCAAGGCGCGAGCCTACCCCGGCTGAGTTCTTTATCGAATTGAATTTCGCTTGCGGGAAATGGGGTATCAGCCCAATAGTTTTGGCATTTTTCTCGTCGATGCATATCCCAAATGACCCTGATATGAATACATTTTTGATCATGTCGGGAGTTACCCCCATATCTTTCATCAGAAGGTCTATCCCTGTTCGAATTGCCGATTTTGCCTTTTGGATCTCCTCAATATCCTTGGCGGAAATATAGATTGGAGAGAAGGTGGCTGCCTTCTGTTTTGGCACTAGTATAAAACGGTCCCCTTTTACCTGAGGCCACTTTCCGTCAGTGGTAAAGCGTCCCCGCTTGTCAATGATCCCTTTTCTTAAAAAACCTGCTATGGCGTCAATTACACTGGAACCGCATAATCCGAATGGAACCGCACCGCCAAGCGTATTGCAGAATATATTCCCATCATCGTCGAAATTGATTTTGTGTATCGTGCCATTCTGGCACGCCCGCCCGTGTGAAAGGTGGGCTCCCTCAAACGCCGAGCCTGCCGCAAGAGAGGTGCTTACAAGTCTTTTGGAGTTGCCAATCACAACCTCGCCGTTCGTCCCAACATCTATAAATATTGATAGTTCTTCTTTTTCATGCATCCCGGTAGCCATTACTCCAGCGACAGCATCCCCCCCGACAAATCCGCCGATCTCAGGCATTACATTAATCATGCAACACTGGTTTACTGAAAGATGAGCCAACGCCGGCTTATAGTCGAGCGGAACAGTCGTCCATCCCGATAAACTTGAAATGAACGGCGATTCCGTAAGTTGTTTAGGATCTATTCCAAGGAACAGGTGTGTGATGACCGGATTTGCCACAGCTACGATCTCGTAGATGCAATCGTTCGAAATGGAATAATCCCGGTGAAATCCCGATATTAGCGTGTTGATCTCTTCGACAAGCCTCTCCTGCATTTTTTCCAGAAGTTTCGGATCCTCCGCTATTTTTGCGGCCCTTGTTATTATGTCCGCCCCCCACTGGTTCTGCCCATTTGCCGTAAAGCCGACGCACTCCAGCTTTCCATCGTTCAGGTTATGAAGGTATGCGGATATTGTGGTCGTACCTATGTCAATCGCCAGTCCATATACCCTTTTGTTGTTGGTAACATCCATAATAAGTTTCTCATGATTATCGATGACCAGTGACGCCTCTTTGTGGCCGTTTCGCTCATAAAGGGGGAACTTCTTTCTTGCCTGTTCACAGATACTGAAGCCGGGAAATTCATCCTTCAGGATTTTTTCCAGAGGAATACCCCTTTTGCCGTCAGTTCCAAGTGACAGGTTGAAAATGGAGATATTCGGCTTGAATTTCTGCTTTTCCAACTCCTGTTTTATGGAACTTTTATACATTTCAATCGGCACGTTTGAGTAGCCCCTGAATATTCTGGTTTTATAAGGTATGTAGATCTCCATCGGCGATTGCACCCCTATACAACAGGCGAGCCTTTCCTCTTCACCACTTTTCTGCGCAGTCAACTGGAGTTTTTCGATTTTTCCCGGAGGTTTTACTTCACCGTTTTTCAATGTTACGACGCACTTTCCACAGGAACCTGATTTATCACAGTAGCTGGTTATCCCGATATCGGAATTATGAATAGTCTCAAGGAGGCTGCTCCCCTTCTTCACATATATTTTTTTTCTGTGAGGGAAAATCCTCACTTCCTGAAAACCATCCATTTCCGTGTTAACCGCTTCCACCATTTCGGATTCCTCTTTCACCGCATCCACCATTGCGGTGATATTCTCAATTTTCGAATAGAGCGGTATTTCGCAACCGCTCCCCAGGATGAAGCGCTCCATCATCCGTGTTGCCTTGAGCAGGCTGGCAGACTCCTTCCTTATCGCATCGGGAGTCCCCTCAAGAAAGAGGTATGGCTTAATATTTCCGTTCAATACCGTCGAACCGCAATATTTCAACGCTGTTTCCACGGGAACCACATAATCAAAAGTGGAAATATCTGCGGCTACCGCATTCAGTATCGAGAGATTGGTCTGTAGCGGCCCTGCCACCGAATACCATGTAATGATCTCCGGATTTATCTCCCTGATCTTTGAGAACATTCTTTGCAGCATCCCAAGCTCGAACTGCGTGAATATTTTCGCCGGCAGGACCGAAGGGGATGCAGTTGGATCAAATACGATGATCCCGTCCGCACCTTCCTTTACGAGAGCTGATGCAAACTCCGTCGATACGCTAAGGCAGAATTCGAGAATTGCGTTGAACTTTTCTGGATTATCCACCATCATGTAGAGCATTTTCTCGATATCCATGATCCGCGACGCTAGTGTCAGCGGTCCTATCGTGTGAGCCATGACGGGGATCTTCCCCCCTACCTTCGCTTTCATGAGCCTTACGGCTTTCAGCATTTCAGGCATTCTTCCGTCTTTAGCAGGATCGGGAATTACCAATCTCTTCAGCCCTTCAAGGTCGCTTAATATCGTTTCTTTTACATAGGGATAATTATCTTCGGGGAATTCGAGTTTGCAGCCGAGAGCCTCCGCCTCAACGCAGAGATCTGCCATAGCGAAGACTGCATCATGCCCAATCCGCTCCTGGGCGGATAGCTGGCATTCTGCAACTATGTCGCCCGATCTAGCGTACTCTCTTGGTGATACTCCAGCTATAGTCGCCGTAACGGCGATCATTTCCGGTATTACCGGGGGGCGGTCGGTTTGCTGGAAACGGACAACCGACCTGATCCTCTCTAATGATTCCAATCTTTTTCCGGCATGCTTAGGTTCATGAAATCTAGGCCTTCAAATGCGTCGAACGCCAGGAAATCAAGATTGAGAGACTCCGCTCTGCTCTGCTGAACTGCCGAGCCGCCGCCTATTACCTTGATATGCGATGCCCCCTTCTCCAGCAGACTTTTCTTTATCTGGCTAATCCTTGGAAGGCATACCGTCATTAAACTGGATACCCCGATGAACTCGGCATTCTCGGCAATAGCCGCTTTGACAAAATTATCCACCGGCACATCCTTGCCAAGATCGATGACATTAAAATTGTTGAATCTGCACAGGGTTGCTATTATATGCTTCCCAAGATCATGCACATCCCCCTGTATTGTCCCTATCACAAGAGTCCGGTTCTTTTTCTGCTTTCCCTTCTCTTCAAATTCATCTGCAAGGCGATCCATTTCATTTTGAAGTTTTCTCGCTATGCACTCATCGACGACTTCAACCATCGCCCTGCTGGCCAGGAGGACGTCCAGCAACTGAAAGTTTTCGACGGTACATTTGTTTCGAAGAATTGTAAGCCCTTCCGATACCGCTTCGATAATCTCTTCGACAGTGACGGATTTTTCAAGAAGATCAGTGGCGCATTCAACTGCCTCGACGTTTTCCCCCTGCTGTACAAGGAGCGATAGTTCTTTCAGGGAGCTCATCCGGTTTGTCTAATCTGCGCAGGGATGCAAGGGATCCGCCAGCCTGCTATTCTTCATCTGCGTACGGCTGGCTAGGTTTAATGCCGTATTTTTTGATTTTTCTGTCAAGTCGAGGACGGCTTATTCCCAGTATCTCGCACGCTTTACCCTTGTGCCATTTGGTATGCTCAAGGGTTCTCTTAACCATTTCGCCTTCAACAATATTCAATGATACCGGCGAGTACGCGCCATCGGAACCGTTTCCGTTTGCCCCTTTTTCATTTTGGGTATCGTCTGATCTTGAATAGGCGTTTACAGGTGCCGGACTTACTAAATGCGTGAAATGTTTTTGAGACAAGGTATCCTCTCGCGACATGGTAGCCACATGCGTGATAACATTTTCAAGTTCACGGACATTCCCTTTCCAATACTGCGCCGAAAGAAAGTTTACCGCTTCCTGTGAAATATATTTGACGTATCGCCCGTTCTGGTTTCCGATCTTTGCCAGAAAGTAAAGGATCAGGTCAGGTATATCCTCTCTGCGCGCCCTGAGCGGGGGGATATGGATATTGACGACATTCAGCCTGTAATAGAGATCTTCCCTGAATTTCCCCTCTTTTACCATTCTTTCAATATCTGAGTTTGAAGCAGAGATAATTCTGCAGTTCACTTTTACCTTTTCTTTTCCGCCTACCGCGTAAAATTCCCGTTCCTGCAGAACCCTCAGAAGTTTTGCCTGGAGATTGATATCCATTTCACTGATCTCGTCGAGAAAGATGGTTCCGTTATTTGCAAGGGTGAATTTTCCTTCCTTGTCGGTTATCGCTCCGGTAAACGAACCTTTTGTATGTCCGAAAAGTTCCGATTCGAGTAGAGTTTCGACGATCGCGGAGCAGTTGATGGAGATGAACGGGGCGTCCTTATCCGGGCTGTTCTGATGGATCGCTTTCGCAACAAGTTCCTTGCCAGTTCCGCTCTCGCCAGTGATATGAACCGTAGCCTTCCCCATTGAGACCATACCTACCGTTTTAAAAAGCTCTTTCATAGTCGAACTTTTGCCGATGAACTGGTCGCTCCATGTATCGTATACCGGAATCGGCACTAGGGAAACCTTCGTATCCTTTTTGCTGGCGAAGAAATCCCTGGCCTTTTCCATTGCCACATCAATTTCCTGAATATCTATAGGTTTATGGATATATTCCCCAACGCCGTTCTGCACAGCTTTTATGGTGGAATCCATATTCGGAAATGCGGTGATTATTATGGAATAATAATCACCACCCTTACCCTGGATCTGCTTCAACAGCTCTATCCCGTCCGCATCCGGCAGCTTGACATCAAGGATAACGATTGCTGAGGTGAGTGAATTCAAGGTATCAATCCCCTCTTTGGCAAGGTTCGCTGTGATTACCTTCGACCCCTGCCTTTCAAAATGCATCTGCAATGTCTTGCAAATTGACTTGTCATCATCAATAATGACAATCGGTTCTACCTGCATCTATCCTCCTCAAAACGTACTTTCCAGGCCGATTCTACAAGATTTGAACGAAATATTCCACTATATGACACGAATCGCTCATTCTGCCCCGCAATTTTCCGATTTTTTAACGGGTTTGAACCAGAATTAATACTGATGGAAAATGAAACTACTCTATTCTTAACGTGAAAGCGAATACCAAACCAGCAGTACAGCGACCACAAGGTTTATTGCCACGCCGAAATGAATAGCCCAGTCCAAAGCTGAAAATTTTTTATCTTTCATTTCTCTCTTCTCTTTTTTATTCCCAGATAACGGTCAATCCCTGGTTATTATCCCGACCGGAACCGCCTATTTACACGCCTGGCTGTACTTGTTCGCACACGCCTTTATATAATCTTTTTCCGCTCCTTCCATGTCTCCCATGATCTCACTCATCTGCGCCCTCAGGAAATATGCCTCGCCTATTGTTGAATCGAGTTTTATAGCCATATCCAGATCCTTCGTGCCACTTTCCATGTCTCCAAGGCCCATTGTCGCCTTTCCCCTAAGGGTATAAGCTTTCGCATGTTTTGGGTCGGCTTTTATCGCTTCGGTAGTCAACTCAACAGCCTTCTGATATCCGGCGCTTCCATAGGCGTTCATTGCCTGTCGATAAAGCTGTTCAGCCTTTTGAGAGCCCCCCCCTTTTGAGGGTTGAAAAGCTTCAGAAGTAGTA
>Ga0224496_10002614_pt1 | contig 10668 bp, 11 predicted proteins | sample SF_Jul11_sed_USG_2_FD_168127 | JGI IMG/M metagenome (GOLD analysis project Ga0224496, IMG submission 168127) | Sediment microbial communities from San Francisco Bay, California, United States - SF_Jul11_sed_USGS_8_1 | ecosystem: Environmental > Aquatic > Marine > Sediment | place: USA... | reverse complement strand
ATTTGGCGAAGATTATGAATTATTAAATTCCTTGGGAGACGATTTACGATTTGTCATGATTACTTCTGAAGTTCATTTGACACATGTCGGTCGTTCTAGCGAGGCAGGTATTTTCGTAGTGCCTTCAAAACAGGAAAAATGCGAACGCTGTTGGCATTATCGACAAGATGTTGGTGGTCATGCCGATTATCCGACGCTATGTAGTCGATGTGTGACTAATCTTTTTGGAGTGGGTGAGGTGCGGCATTATGCTTAGAGAAAGCCCTTTGTTATTGGCGTTTATTTCATTATGAAGTTATATGTAAGCCTGAGTATTGCATTCATTGTCCTTGTGCTTGATTTGGTTACCAAGGGATGGGTCGAATCTACTTTATTTTATGGTGAGCGGATTCCACTCACTGGTTTTTTCAACCTAGTGCTGACCTATAACACAGGCGCTGCATTTAGTATCCTGAGTGAGGCTTCCGGTTGGCAACGCTGGTTCTTAAGCGGCATTGCTGCAGGTGCGTCGATATTTATTGTTTACCTGCTAACCAGGCATGCTGCTAATAAAATGTTTTGTCTGGCACTGAGTCTTATACTTGGCGGTGCATTAGGAAATTTGTGGGATCGTATTACGCTAGGCCATGTTGTGGATTTTCTGGATTTTTATATTGGTAGTTATCATTGGCCAGCGTTCAATATTGCTGATTCTGCAATATTTATTGGCGCAGCATTATTAATTATCGATAGTTTCCGTCAGAAAAAGCAATAAAGATTTTTGGTTTTCACGTTGATAAATTAAAACCAGTCGATACTTTAAACCTTTGCTAGATCGAACAACCTTGACGGTGTTATTATGCCGCAGCTTAATTATTAAGAAAGATGTACCCGGATTTTGATTGCTAATAGAAATTAACCATTGGAGTAAGAGAATAAACGCGTATGGAACCAGATAACTTTCTTCTTAGACCAGAGAATTTACTCTTTGTTATTGCTGCGATTGTAAGTGGCTTAATGTTAATGTGGCCGTTGATATCACGCAAAAAAGTCACTGAGATCGATACAATAGCGGCGATCAAGCTTATTAATTATGAGAATGCGCAGGTAGTGGATGTTCGCGATGACAGTGAATATGCTGCTGGACATTTACCTAATTCAAGGCACATACCTGCGGAAAAAATGAGTGAACGTTGGCATGAGCTGGAGAAATATAAAGAAAACCCGATATTGGTAATTTATAAAAGTGGTGTTCGATCAGGCAATCCCAGTTCGATATTGCATAAAAATGGATTTATGCAAGTACACGATCTCAAGGGTGGAATTGATGCCTGGCGACGCGCAAATTTGCCAATAGTAAAACGTTAAAGGAAGTTTTGCACATGCCTAGAGTAATTATGTATTCAACTGGATTTTGCCCTTATTGTGTGCGGGCTGAAAGTCTGTTGCGTTCCAGAGGAGTGGCCGAGATCGAAAAAATTCGTATTGATCTTGAGCCTGAGCAATTAACGACTATGATGAAAAAAACAGGTCGGCGTACGGTTCCCCAAATTTACATTGGAGAAACGCATGTAGGCGGTTATGATGATTTGGCAAAGCTTGATCATAAGGGTAAATTGTTAGCGCTGTTGGCATAGCTGACTAAAAAAGAATAAGAATGGGTTTTTTCGATAATTGTATAGCATCATTCAATTTTAAATATTTTATAAAGCGGTACTAACTATGAGCGAACAGCAGCAACCGGTTTTTAATATCCAAAAAATTCATGTCAAGGATTTGTCACTTGAAATTCCACATGCCCCAAGTATTTATCTTGAGCGCGAAGCGCCTGAAATAAACGTACAGCTTGATAACAAAAATGAATGTTTTGATGAAGGTATGTATGAGGTATTATTGACGGGTATCGTTACTGCAAAGATAAAAGACAAGGTTATGTTCTTGGTAGAAGTGCATCAAGCTGGGATTTTTCAGATACGTAATATACCGGAAGCAGAAATGAAGCCAGTGCTGGGTATAACTTGTCCCAATATATTGTTTCCTTATTTACGTGAAACGGTGTCGGATATTGTTACGCGCGCCGGATTTCCCGCGGTTCTTTTAAATCCAGTTAATTTTGAAGCGATTTATCAGCGTAATCAACAACAAAACCAACCAAGCGCTGCTGCTGAAGAGAAATCTGATTAGTCAAGAAATGATTGCTGAAAATGAATAATTTTCTATTTTTGAAAACTCGTATGTGGCAGCACCAGTGCCTTCTAATGGTAGTGCTGATTTCTTTATTAATGCTTCATGGGCGTGCTTTTGCTGGAATTGATTTTTTATCAATATCAGATGATGCAGTCATCATGTATGACGCGCCGTCACTTAAAGCAGAGAAATTGTATGTGGCCAGCCGCTTTTTGCCAGTTGAAGCCGTGGTAAATGTTGAGGACTGGGTTAAGGTCCGTGATAGTAGTGGCACTTTTGCTTGGGTGGAAAAGAAATCATTAAGCAGCAAACGCTATATCATTGTTACAGTGCCGCAGGCAGATGTTTTTCGGACTACGGATACTGATTCAGGTGTTGTATTTCAGGCCGAGAAAAATGTTGTGATGGAATTGCTTGATTCAACGCGTACAGGGTGGGTTAAAGTGCGCCATCTTGATGGACAAATTGGTTATATCAGGGTTGGTCAGGTCTGGGGTATATGAAAATTGCCATACTCGGTGCGGGAGCTTGGGGTACGGCGTTAGCGATTAATCTTTCTTCGCGTCATCAAGTGACGTTATGGACCAAAGACCCGCAGCATCTTGCTGAACTGTCCGCGCAACGTATTAACCAACAATTTCTTCCTGGTTTTTTTCTGCCTGAGTCGTTACGTTTAACTTCTACGCTTAAAGTTGCCCTTGATGCAGCGGAATTCGCGCTAATTGTTGTTCCAGTTGCTGGGTTGCGTGAAACTTTACGTGGAATTGTTGCGGCTGAGATCGAGGTGCCCATTGTATGGGGATGTAAGGGATTTGAGTCGCAGCTTGCAAAGCTGCCTCATCAGATTGTGCAAGAGGAAATTGGTCGTACTGCACCAAGTGGCGTTTTGTCTGGGCCCAGTTTTGCACAGGAAGTCGCTCAGGGGCTTCCCACCGCATTAACGTTGGCATCGCATGATGAGGCGTTCTCTCAAAAAATAGTGCGTCAATTACATAGTGCTCGATTACGCGTGTATTCTAGTAAAGATGTTATTGGCGTTGAGGTAGGTGGCGCTATTAAGAATGTGATTAGTATCGCCGCGGGCATTTCTGATGGTATGGGGTTTGGACACAATGCGCGTGCTGCATTAATGACTCGTGGACTGATGGAAATTACCCGGCTGGGTATCAAGCTGGGTGGTTGTTTGGAAACCTTTATGGGGTTATCTGGCGTTGGAGACATGATTTTAACTGGTACGGGTGATTTGTCACGTAACCGACGGGTTGGTTTAATGCTGGCAGAAGGCCTATCTTTGTCAGAAATTCTGCAGCAATTAGGCCATGTTGCTGAAGGTGTACATGCCGCAGAAGCGGCAAAAAGCTTAAGCAGAGAGCTAGATATTGAAATGCCAATTACGCAAGCCATCTACAGTATTCTTTATGAAGGATTGCCGGCTAGGGAGGCTGTGGAAATATTGCTCAATCGTGATCCAAAAATAGAGCATTTTTAAATTCATGATAACTGTTACTTATTGATTTGTTAGGTTTATTTTATAGTGCTGCTTATTTTTTAATGGATATAAATAACAATAAAATATTACTTCAAGGTGTTGTAATGGCATATATTTATTGCCGTATTTAGCAACTTTTTCGCGAATTACACTCCTAGAAATGTTTATAATTGCTTGACCAAGTAAGAATGGCTTGATATAACGAGGGCTGTAGTAACTGCTTGTGTGTTAATTACCGATAACATTAAAGGGGAAATTCATGAACAAATCCGAACTTATTGAGGCTATTGCAAAATCCGCTGATATTTCAAAGGCTGCGGCAGGAAGTGCGCTGGATGGCGCGCTTTCTGCGATTAAAGGAGCCCTTAAAAAAAATGACAGCGTGACTCTGGTCGGATTTGGAACCTTCAAAGTAGGCGAGCGAGCTGCACGGACGGGACGCAACCCTAGAACAGGCGCCACCATAAAAATAAAGGCGGCCAAGGTTCCTAAATTCAGTGCTGGTAAAGCATTAAAAGATGCAGTAAACTAGCGCCCTTTCAGGCAGGGTGCTTAGCTCAGCTGGTAGAGCGTCGCCCTTACAAGGCGAATGTCGGCGGTTCGAACCCGTCAGCACCCACCAGTCTAATAGTTTTGGAGTGGTAGTTCAGTTGGTTAGAATACCGGCCTGTCACGCCGGGGGTCGCGGGTTCGAGTCCCGTCCACTCCGCCACAATATTTGGCTAAACTAGGGTGAACAATTGTTCACCCTTTTTTCTTATTATTTCTGTTGGAATTTTAAATAGTGTTTGATTTTGTCAACCGAAAAAAACGTGTTGTCCAAGTGATCATGCTGCTGGCAGTACTGCCGTTTTTATTTTTTGGACTCGAATCGTATCGTAGAGATAGTGGTGATAGCACCATTGCGGTTGTCGATGGTGAAGACATTCAGCGTCGAGAATTTGAGCAGGCATTGCGCGATCATCAAGAAAGAATGCGTGGTATGCTCGGTGAAAATTTTGATAGCTCCATCTTCGATAACCCGGAAGTGCGTTTTTCAGTTTTGGAAAGATTGATTCAACAGCGGCTACTCAGGAAAGAAGCGCTAAATATCGGAATGACAGTACTGGATTCTCAGTTGATGCGAACAATTGCTGATATTCCAGAATTTCAACAAGATGGGCAGTTTTCTAGTCAGCGCTATGAAGACTTGTTGCGAGCTCAAGGACTCAGCCCGTTAAACTTTGAGTCACGTATAATAGAAGAGTTAATGTTGCAACAGTTATTGGATGCTTATAGTGAAAACGGTTTTGTGTCAAATACTGTCGCCAAAAGAATTATGTACTTAAGTGAAGTGCAGCGAGAAATTAACTTGTTTCAAATTGAGCCTGAGCAATTTTTATCACAGGTTGAACCGGATGATGCAGCAATAGAATCCTATTATGATAAGCATCAGAACGATTTTCGTTTGCCCGAACGAGCACGCGTTGAATATCTTGTTTTGTCGTTGGATGAATTAGCCGTACAACAAGATGTGATGGACGATGAAATTGTTCAGTACTATGATGACCACCAAAGTGAATTTGGTCGGGCGGAGGAGCGGCAGGCCAGTCATATTTTGTTTCAGGTTCTGGCTTCGGCATCGGATGAAGAAAGAGAAAAAGTTCGAAGCAACGCAGAAGATGTGCTGGATCAACTAAGGCAAGATCCAGAAAAATTTGCAGAGTTTGCTGAGCAGTATTCAGATGATCCTGGATCAGCATCTCAGGGTGGCGATCTTGGTTTTTTTGGCCGGGGTGTTATGGTAAAAGAATTTGAGGATGAAATCTTCCAGATGCAGCCAGAAGAAATTCGTGGGTTGATTGAAACTGATTTCGGGTTTCATATCATTCAGCTTTCCGCCATAAAAGATGCTGAGACCGCTGACTTTAGCGAAGTAAAGGAACAAATCGCGCAGAATCTGAAAAAACAAAAAGCCGAGGCCATTTTTGGCGATATAGCTGAAGATTTTAGCAATATGGTTTACGAACAGAGTGACACGTTGCAAGTTGCTGCGCAACAATTTGGCTTGTCAGTACAAGAAAGTGATTGGATTGACAGGCAGTCTACAGAGCCGGCTATTCTCGCTCATGAGCGATTATTAGAGGCTGTATTTTCAGATGACACCATTGAAGATAAGCACAATACTCCGGCAATTGAAGTGATGCAGGACACATTGGTTTCCGCGAGAATATTAGAGCACCGATCGGCATCAATGCAGTCGTTACCGATAGTGAAAGATGAAATTGTTGCGCATTTAAAGACGCAACAGGCGGCTGAGATGGCGCTTGAAGACGGGGAAGAGAAACTTGCGCAATTACAAGAAGGCGACGAAATAGAGATTTCATGGGGTGAGTCGCAAGAAGTTTCTTATATTGAATCACAGGGCGTCGATAGTACAGTTTTGCAGGCAGTATTTAAGAAAGAGTTAACTGAAGGCCCAGCCTATACCGGTGTCGAAGATCCTCAAGGCGGCTTTACCTTGGTACGTATCAATCGTGCCATTGAACCAGATATGACCGCAATGATTGAAGATGAATCAAAGTACAGAAGTTTTAGGCAACAACTGCAGCAGATGCTTACTCAAGAAGAGACGGCGTCTTATTTGGCAGGGTTAAGGCAACGGTACGATGTGAGCATCAGGCAGGGGCAGGAAGAATTTTAACGTGTGTTCGTTATTCGTTGAGATCAAAAGCAACTGTATTAAATCCTGCGTCGACATAGGTAATTTCGCCGGTAATGCCGCTGGCTAAGTCGCTGCATAAGAATGCTGCTGTGTTACCAACTTCTTCAGTGGTTACATTGCGTCTTAATGGTGAAACTCGCTCAGTGTAACCAAGTAATTTACCGAAATTACCAATACCTGCTGCTGCTAGTGTTTTGATCGGTCCTGCGGAAATGGCGTTGACGCGTATGCCTTTGCTGCCAAGGCTGGATGCCATAAAGCGCACATTTGTTTCTAAACTGGCTTTGGCGAGTCCCATGACATTGTAGTTTGGCATTACTCGGACTGCGCCAAGGTAAGATAGTGTCAGGAGTGCAGCGTTTCTACCTTGCATCAAAGACAGTCCTGCTTTTGCGAGCGCCGAAAAACTGTATGAGCTTACATCGTGTGCGATACGAAAAGCATCACGGTTTACACTTTCTAAATAATCTCCGCTAAGCGCTTCACGAGGTGCAAAAGCGATAGAATGGACGATGCCATCAAGACCATCCCACTGTTTTCCCAAATTTTCAAAGCAAAGCGTAATTTCGTCATCATTTGTCACATCGCAGGGAAATAATAAATGGCTGTCAAATTCGGCGGCAAGTTTTTCAACGCGCCCACGCACATCTTCTCCCTGATAGGTGAAAGCAAGTGTTGCGCCTTCGCGGTGCATTGCTTTGGCGATGCCATATGCAATAGAACGATTGCTGAGTAGACCCGTGATAAGAATTTGTTTGTTGGTAAGAAATCCCATATTAATTCCCTTGTAATGTGTATATTTGCTAAATTATAACGTAAGCTTGTTGAGGCGTGGAAGGCTACAGCAGATCTTATCTGGTGCTAGATGCTAGGTTGTTGATATTGGGTATTTAATAAAAAGTAAGATGTTGATGAATAAAAATATCTATGCGCGATTGATTTTATCGTTTGCGATAGTGTTATTGCCGGCATGTAGTGGTGATAGCTGGAATAGTCCTTATCCAGCTGCGGATGCAGGAAAAAATATCCTCTATAATGTTTTTATAGAGCGGCCCAAACATCTTGATCCAGCGCAATCTTATAGTTCTAATGAAATTCAATTGACAGCTCAGATCTATGAGCCGCCGCTGCAATATCACTATTTAAAGCAGCCTTATGCGCTTGTTCCATTGACTGTCAGTCAAATGCCGGTTGTCAGGTATTTCAACAATAATGGTTATCGGTTAGCAGATAACGCCAATGTTGCTGAAATTGCATATACCATTTACGAAATTTCCATCAAGCCGGGTATTTTTTTTCAACCGCATCCAGCATTTGCGGTCGACGAGCAAGGCTTATATATTTTTCATGATTTGTCAGATAAAGAAATTTCAGAGATTTATCAGTTGTCAGATTTTCCGCTCACATCAACACGAGAACTGACCGCAATGGATTATGTTTTTCAGATAAAACGTTTGGCTCATCCAAAGCTGCATTCACCAATTTTTGAGTTAATGGCGGATTATATCCTGGGTCTCAGAGAATTTGCAGTAACTCTTGAAAATGTGGTTGATGAACAGCTTGAGGATAATTCTTATCTTGATTTAAATAAATTTTCTCTGAAAGGTGTTCAGGTCATTGATGATTATACCTATCGCATAAAGATCAAGGGCAAATATCCGCAATTTATGTTTTGGTTAACGATGCCTTTTTTTGCGCCTATTCCTTGGGAAGCAGAGCGGTTTTATTCACAGCAGGGATTGATTGAAAAAAATATATCGTTGGATTGGTATCCGGTTGGTACCGGGGCTTATATGCTAACAGAGAATAATCCAAATCAAATTATGGTGCTGGAAAAAAATCCAAATTTTCACGGTGAGTTTTATCCAACCGAGGGAATGCCTGATGATGAGAAAAATGGATTGCTGGTTGATGCAGGCCAGTCTTTGCCGTTTATTGATAAAATTGTCTACAGCCGTGACAGGGAAAGTATTCCGCGCTGGAATAAATTCCTGCAAGGGTATTATGATGCATCTGGAATTGGTTCCGACAGTTTTGATCAAGCGATACAACTCGTTGGACAGGGAGAAGCGGCAGTAACTGAAGCGATGGTTGCGCAAGGAATACGGCTGGAGGCCGCGATAGCTCCTTCTACGTATTATATGGGGTTTAATATGCTGGATCCAGTTGTTGGGGGTATTTCAGGGCAAGCACGCGAATCAGCAAGAAAGCTTCGACAAGCCATTTCAATTGCAGTCGATTATGAAGAATATATTTCAATATTTGCGAACGGTCGAGGCGTGTCAGCACATGGTCCTATATCTCCGGGCGTTCCCGGTCATCGAGATGAAGAGGAAGGTATTAATCCGGTTGTATATGATTGGGTTAATGGGCAAGCGCAGCGTAAGCCAATTGAGGCAGCCAAGGCGTTGCTTGCTGAAGCGGGCTATCCTGATGGAATCGATAATAAAACAGGTGCACCATTAGTGCTGTATTTTGATGTTACCGCACGTAGTTCGGAAGATAAATCCACGCTCGATTGGATGCGTAAACAATTCCAGAAACTAAATATACAGTTGGTGGTTAGAAGCACCGATTACAATCGTTTCCAAGATAAGATACGTAAGGGTAATGCGCAGATTTTTGAGTGGGGCTGGAATGCCGATTACCCGGATCCAGAAAACTTTCTTTTTCTGCTATATGGACCGCAACGAAAAGTGGGGAATAACGGAGAGAACGCTGCTAATTACGACAATGCAGAATTCAATCAGTTGTTTGAGCAGATGAAAAATATGGAGAACGGTCCTGAGCGCCAACAAATTATTGATCGTATGGTTGACATCCTGCGTTATGATTCTCCCTGGCTTTGGGGCTATCATCCAAGAATTTATGGTTTGTATCATGCTTGGTATAAAAATGTAAAACAAAACAGAATGGCCCACAATAAGATCAAATATCAAAAGATTGATACAGCGTTACGTCAACAGAAGCGGCAAGAATGGAATAAACCTGTTTTATGGCCATTGATATTGTTATCGATCGTATTGGTATTGGGATTGGTTCCGGCGATCATAGCGTATCGACGCAGAGAGCGAGGTTTGGGAATTGGTATTTAGTCGTTATGATTATTGAAAGTAGAAGCAATAATGCTTAGATACATTGTTCGACGACTTCTGTATGCGATACCTATTCTCATTGGTGTGAATCTCATCACATTTATCTTGTTTTTTGTAGTTAACACCCCTGATGATATGGCGCGGATGCATTTGGGTGTTAAGTACGTAACACCGGCAGCGATTGATAAGTGGAAGCAGGAACGCGGTTACGATAAACCGTTGTTAGTTAATTATGAAGAAAATGGCCTGCCAAAATTCACCAATACCATTTTTTTTGAAAAATCATTGGCAATGTTTGCATTTGAATTTGGTCGTGCTGATGATGGACGTGATATAGCATATGAAATCAGAGCGCGGATGATGCCAAGCTTGGCAATCGCGTTACCGGTATTCATACTTGGGCTAGTTGCCTACATTACATTTGCCTTATTAATGGTATTTTTCCGCGCAACATATATTGATTTTTGGGGAGTGGTAATATGTGTTGCGCTAATGTCTATATCCAGTTTGTTCTATATCATTGGTGGACAATTTCTTATCGGTAAGCTGTGGCATCTGGTGCCCATTTCTGGTTATGCGAGTGGGTTGGATATGGGTAAGTTTTTATTGTTGCCGGTTGTTATTGGTGTGATTAGTAGTGCGGGCGCTAATACACGTTGGTATCGCACCATTTTTTTGGAGGAAATGGGTAAAGAATATGTTCGGACTGCACGAGCCAAAGGATTGCCAGAGAATCTCGTATTATTTAAGCATGTGTTGAAAAATGCAATGATCCCTATTTTGACGGGTGTTGTAGTGATTGTTCCGCTATTGTTTTTGGGTAGCCTGATTGCTGAATCATTTTTTGGCATTCCAGGGCTGGGTAGCTACACAATCGAAGCTATAAATTCACAGGATTTTGCAATAGTTCGCGCGATGGTATTTTTAGGTTCGGTGCTTTATATTATTGGATTGGTGCTAACAGATATTTCCTATACGTTAGTCGATCCTAGGATACGGCTCGAGTAAAAATGGGTTTTCTGTGAGTCAAAATATCAGTTTTCACCAAATGTGCTATGAAATTGTGCCAATGAAGGCATAAAAATAAAATTGTAAATTGACTTATGGGTGAAAAATATACATAATCCCCGGTTCCGTTTGGAGGGGTTCCCGAGCGGTCAAAGGGATCAGACTGTAAATCTGACGGCTCAGCCTTCGAAGGTTCGAATCCTTCC
>Ga0224496_10002612_pt1 | contig 10674 bp, 7 predicted proteins | sample SF_Jul11_sed_USG_2_FD_168127 | JGI IMG/M metagenome (GOLD analysis project Ga0224496, IMG submission 168127) | Sediment microbial communities from San Francisco Bay, California, United States - SF_Jul11_sed_USGS_8_1 | ecosystem: Environmental > Aquatic > Marine > Sediment | place: USA... | reverse complement strand
CCCGTTCCCGGTCATCCACCAGTTTCCGGAGCATCAGATATCCGCCAAGGATCAGCAAGAGTACACTAAAGGAGACTAGACGAGGATCCCAGGTCCACCAGGTGTTCCAGGTCGGTTTGGCCCAGATCGAACCCGTAATGAGGGCCAGGCCGGTAAAAAGTGCACAAATACCAGCAGACGCCTGGCACATGTTATCCACAAGCGGGTCGCGTTTCCACAAATACCAAATGCTGCCAAAAAATAAAACGGAATAGGCTAAGGTACTGGTGTGCGCCAGGGGAACATGCACATACATGATCCGGACGAGTTCCCCCTGATAATAATCGGGCGGTGAGGCGAGTAGGCCGGTATAGAGGCCTAAAAAGATACAGATAGCCGCTGCTCCACCAAACCAACCTTTATAGCGTTGAATATATCGAATAAACCGATTAAGCATATTTGGTATTGTAAACGGACAACCCGACGGAGGAAAGGGCCGACTTGTTCAATTCGTGAGTATAGCTTCTGGGATGTTTTAAGGAAAAAATGGGCGGATGTATTTTCGGAATTAGTTCAGTGAGGTGTTGTTCTATGCTTAGTGACGTTCTGTCGCCCCCCGTATCACGCTTTCTTTGATTGCCTGCAACGCAGATGATCAGAATAAGCCTTTCCAATTGTCTTTTGCCGATGGTTCCTACGGATACAAGCTGAGCGTAGGTCACTTGCCGTGCTTGCTGGTCGGGTTGGCCTTTGTTACGCTCAATCACGTAATATTTTGGAGGATTGAATTTCGAAAAAAGGAGCATGATATATGGGAGAAGTTGATGCAGGTCCAGCGGCGCCAGCGAAGCCAATGCCGGATTTGACCGCCCTTGAGGTTGATCCTTCTAAAGGGGAACGGTTTTTTAAGGCCGTCTTAGTCCATTCCAAGCAAGGGACGACCTATCGAATGGTGGCCAAGGCCATGGCTGATGGACGGCTCGATCTCGTGCACTTTGTGTGCGATCTGAGTGCTGATGGCACCATGAATGGGAAACGGCGAATTCGGCGGATCGAATCCCAACGCCCTGAGCGATGGGATAAAGAAGTCGAAACCATCCAAAAGGAAATCACTGATAAGGGTGAAGAAGTCCAGAAAGTGTGGGCTCATGATTTAACGGGCATTCAGGATGTGGCGGAGCAAGTGGCGAGTCTGGATGCCTGGATGCTTCAAACCGCAAAAGAGGTTGTGCCGGCCTAACTGAGTTGGTGGTTCCAGATTTCTCCAGGTGTGAGTGACTAGCGTTTTTTTTGAAATCGTAGTTCGGCGAGTCTCCTCTCCTTAAGGGGAGGACTAAGGTGGGGTAGAGTCCTGGTGTCATCTGAAAGCCATAACGGGCTCAGAGCTATTGAAGGCTGGGAAGAGCCTACCTCCCCTCCTTACAAAGGAGGGGGATACTAGAAGGCGCAACTCCTCCCTTTTACTCATGCCAATGTCTGAAGAAACAAAATTTTAGACGCGGAAGATTCTTTGGCCACCGGCGCTCGAGGTTTGGGGTTTCATGACCACGGTTAACCGTCGATGGGATTCTCGCAGGGTTGCTTCTACTTCTTCTGCTTGTGCTCCTCTGGCCATAATAAATCCAAGGTAGCGTTTGCCCTCTGGCAATGGAATGAGCTGGTCACCCGGTTTTGCCGTCATAACCAGCTCTTCTACGCCAGGAACTCTTTGCGCTTCCTCTTGCCCCTCGACTCTCTCTAAGATTCCTTCTTGGGGTATGGGGATCATCATGACGCCACCGGCCCCCGTTACCAACTCCAAGGAGGGAAGGTCCCGGCCCAGGGCATGAAGCAGGATCAATTCCTCTAGTGACTTGCCTGTTCCAAATTCCAACATTCGAGAACATTTCCCGCCGATGCTTCGTGCAGCCACTTCAATGACCCAAATGTCTTGATCGTTGATCCGTAGCTCTCCATGGACCGGTCCTTCCCGGAGCCCAATGGCTCGTGCCGCCTTTGCCAGTGATTCAGTGATTCGTGCTTGTGTGTCATTTGGAAGACGTGACGGCGTCACATAAATTGTTTCTTCGAAATAGGGCCCGTCGAGTGGGTCAGGTTTATCAAAGAGGGCCAAGGGATGAAACGTGTTTTTAGTGAGTAATCCTTCAAGCGCCACTTCGATTCCGGGAATAAAATCCTCAATGAGCATTTGCCGACCTGCCACTTCTTGTTCTGGTCTCTCAAACGTTTGTAACAGATGGCTAATTCGAATAAAGGCGTTTTTGAAGCTCGCCTGATCATCTGCACGAATGACGCCACAGCTTCCTGAGAGGGTGAGAGGTTTGAGCACACAGGGGAAGGTCACCCGCTGAACGACATCCTCTGGTTTTTCATCGATTCCCACCATGATAAAGCCTGGACAGGGAAGCCCTGCTTTCTGTAGCAGGTTCCGCATCGTCAGTTTGTTGCTGGCTGCACGGACCGAGTCAATGGAATTTGCTGCGAGTCCTAAGGCTTCCGAAATGGTCGAGGCCAAGACGGCAGTCTGATCGTTCACCCCCAGCACCACATCAATGGGAGAGCTTTTGGCAAATTCCATGACGGTGGGAATTGCCGTGCTGGGGGTGTAGAGGTCGAGGGTCAAGAAGCGATCAGGCGACTGTTCAAGAAAATCTGGTGGGGCGTCTCCTGCAACGGTCAGTGTTACACCGACCTTGTTGGCTGCCCCCAGAAATGCCTCACCTCTGTAACTCATGGAGGGAAGCAGCAGCAGAAGATGGGCCATGGTTAATGGGTGAGGATAACCGTGAGGGGTGAAGAACGACGGGTCGTGTGTTCTTTCTTACTCATGACGGATCAGGTTTTTGAAGTGCATTCAACAGAATGAAATTGATCGGTCGTCGGTTCCGCACAACAAAACCAGGGTTCGGTCATTCGTGGCGGTCGCACCCGATCCGGATTCAATGACGCTTTTTTATGCAATGATTCGAATTCGAGCCCTGCGGCGTCATAGACCAATTCCCATAATCGATAAAAGGTCCGTTCTGGATCTTCCTTCGCTTTGGTGCTGCTCTCCACGACTTTCGACACCGCCTTTTGCAACGCATCCATCCGTGGATCTGGGTGGGCCCAGGTATGTTGAAATTTCTGTTGGTCCAGCGAGCCCAGGAATTGTGCCATTGGTGTGGGGTGGGTCTTCGGCGGGGTCAATAAGGCTGAGCCAGGAGGGACCAAGAGTCGCACGCTATATTGTACCGGATCGATGCAGTCGATCAGCCCATGCTGCTCAACCAACTCAAACATTTCCGCATAGTCTTCGAATGTGGTCCATGGGGTAAACGCGACCAGTGAGGGGCGAAGGGTGATGCCGACCGACTGAAGAATGGCATGTGCGTTAAAAATGTCTTGGCGGGTATGGCCTTTGTCTAAATGAACAAGCACAGTTTCGCTGAACGACTCCACTGCGGAAATGACGTACAGACATCCCAGCTGACCAAATTCTTTGAAAGTCGATTGATGCTTCAGGATATGTTCAATTTTGGTCGTGAAATCAAAGGTGATGTGGGGGAACTCTTCATGCATAGCCCGAACAATGCTTAGAGAATGGCCAGGCCCGTTCAGAAAGTCTGGATCGCCCAAGGTGATATGGACCGCTCCAGCCTTCACCTGTTGTCGAATATCGGCCAATACGACCGGAGCCGGGAACAAGAAAAATCGACCTTGATACACCGGAACAATGGGACAATGTAAGCAGGTATGTAGACACCCCCGACTTGCTTCCGCGTATCCCACAACATGCTCCTGCCCCTGGTATTCTAAGCGCGCGTATTCCGAAAGGGCAGGAAGCGTGGCGCGTGTCGGGATTGGAAAGATCGAATCACCTGGCGAATTGGGTGATGAAGGGTAAGATGGCCAACTGATCTTCTTCAAAAATGGCGACATAATTGACTCTGAGCAACTCACGCCTTCTATCTGCGCCACAAAGCCTGAATCGGTGTCGGGTGGTGCATTCGGAGATGATTGAGATTTAGCCAGTTGGTCGAGGAGATTCACCAACGGCGTTTCGTATTCCCCACCGATGACGGAGTCGGCGAGGTGCTCAAGTAAATACTCCGCATTCAGCGAGGCATACAGCCCATAAAAACAGATGTGAGCGTTGGGATTGATCTGACGAATGCGTTCGGCCACCTGGCATCCCAACGAGAGCGCCGTATGCATGGGCACGGAAATTCCCACTACGCATGCCTGTTCAACGCGCTGCGCATCAAACTCTTCTACCGACATGTCTAAGGTGAACGGTGCATAACCTTTCTGCTCTAGGAATCCAACTGGCTGTGCCAGGCCAATCGGTTGATGCCCCAGTTCATAACAAGAAATAAGAAGAATGGCTCCCGGTTGCTGAAGAGGGGCGCCGCCGCTATTTTTAAGTGATGAAGTGTCGCTTGTCACGCTTTCATCTTTCCCAGCAACCCAATTAGGTTTGCTTCTTTGTGAATCGACGACCATCAGCGTTGGCATAACTTGCCACGCGAGCATTGGCCTCACGCCGAACCTCCAGTTTTTCGACCACTTCTGTGAATCGACTCGCGGGTATCGCACAGGTCATCTCATCTGGGGGCATCCCGGTGCGGATACGGCTGAGTGTACATCCCGTACTCATCGCAATCTGATTTTGCTCCTTCGCCAGAGGAATAATATGGCATTGCGGTTTCCCGACAATCGGCATGTCACTAAAGGCATCATTCAGCACCATGCCTTGAAAGGCACTCAAACGAAGGAGGATCACATCAGGATCGATGCTCGTTTGGGAGACAGGGCCATAAGTGACATACTTGTACCGAGTTTTGATGACTGGCAGTTGCATCGCTTCTTCAGGAGTCACCCATTCACTTTCCAAAAGACCACGGACATCTTCGTTTTGCATCACCTCATTCAGCGTCTTCAGCCCGTGTGTGACGCTTCCTACGCTACAATTAAAATGATCGTCAGCGTTGGTGGTGAAGGTCCGCTCTTCAGATTGGATCCAGAACACACAGCCTGCCGTCACTTTTCCGGTGCGTCCATCCGCACTCGGATCAGGAATCTTCCCCTCATGTAACGGAACTCCTGCCGGTGCTTCTTTTGAAAAGGTGATGGCAATGGGCGTATGCGAGAGCCCTAACGCCTGTTTTAATCGCGTTTCAGTTTGTTTCCAATTAACAGATACCATTTTTATGCCTCCAATATATCAATAACATCATGCTTCGCATTGTAAACGGACCACCCGACGGGCGAAAGGCCAGATTGACCAATATAAGAAGAATGGGTCTGGCATGATCGAGTGAATGCTTTGTGTATAAAAGGTGAATTTCAATCAAGGAGGAGAACCAGCCCGTAGTATGGGGTCGAGGAATCTCAATATCGGTCCCACGAACTATCGATCAAGTAAAAGGAGGCACAGGCGGAGGTTGCCCTGGGCCTCAGGCTTGAGCGTGGTGCAAATTATGGGTTTGGAGGGATAAAGATTCCTGGGATATTGCCGGCTTAGGCGTTTCACCGACTTACCACATCACTTGATCGGGCAATGGAGATTCTGCGAAAGAAGGCTAAAAATTCCCACCATCATTTAAGCTTCTGATTCTTGGGACCGAATGAATGAACTGATATAGTGGGAGTAGAGAGTCTAAAAAACTTTTCCCTGTCGACAACCAATTTTCTAACGGATGGTCCAATTTGCCATTAGAGCATTGTCGCTTTCCAAAATAGATAGTTATTCCTCGTAATTGATATTCTCTAACATGGCCACCCCCTTACAATGAAAAAATCAATTTCTGCCCATTTGCAACAGTTAGAAGCCGAAAGCATCTATCTCTTTCGGGAGGTCGTGGCCGAATGTGCCCATCCGGTGATGCTCTATTCCATAGGGAAGGATTCGTCTGTCCTGCTACATCTCGCCCGGAAGGCCTTTTACCCCTCCAAGCTGCCCTTCCCTCTTCTTCATGTCGATACGACCTGGAAGTTTTCGGAAATGATTGAGTTTAGGGGAAAAATTACCGCCGACTATGATCTGGAACTCATTGTGTATACCAATCAAAATGGCCTTGAACAGGGTATCAGTCCTTTGACTCACGGTTCGTCGTACTATACGGATGTCATGAAAACCGAAGCGCTAAAGCAAGCGCTGGATAAGTATGGCTATGATGCGGCGTTTGGCGGGGCTCGGAGGGACGAAGAAGCCTCCCGCGCCAAAGAGCGCATGTTGTCGTTTCGGACGTCGACCCACCGATGGGATCCCAAGAATCAGCGTCCAGAGTTGTGGAATATCTTTAATACTCGCGTACGAAAGGGTGAAAGCCTTCGGGCTTTTCCGTTGTCCAACTGGACTGAGCTCGACGTGTGGGAGTATATCCAACAAGAAGAGATTCCTGTCGTGCCGCTCTATTTTGCGAAAAAACGGCCAGTGGTTGAACGAGATGGCATGTTGGTGATGGTTGATGATGACCGTCTTCCCCTCCGGCCTGATGAACAGGCTGTCATGCGGTCTGTACGGTTTCGGACGCTTGGTTGCTACCCTCTGACGGGAGCGATTGAATCAACTGCTTCAACGTTACCGGAAATCATTCAGGAGATGTCCTTTTCCCGCACCTCGGAACGTCAGGGAAGACTGATTGATCGCGATGCGATCGGCTCAATGGAAAAGAAAAAACAAGAGGGGTATTTCTAATGCTCCCTTCCTCTCGTGATAAAGCTTACCATTCTGATCCGCCTGGCGTTGCAGTGGCCGCACAAGGTTTGCTGCGCTTTATGACGTGTGGAAGCGTAGATGACGGCAAAAGTACTCTGATTGGACGATTACTGTGGGATTCCAAATTGGTCTTGGACGATCAATTAGTCACATTGGAATCTGAAAGCAAGCGGGTTGGGACGCAACAGGGCGAAATAGACTACGCGCTGCTCGTTGATGGGCTGCAAGCAGAGCGCGAACAGGGCATCACGATTGATGTGGCCTATCGGTTCTTTGCCACTGACAAGCGGAAATTCATTGTGGCTGATGCGCCTGGTCATGAACAATATACGCGCAATATGGCGACCGGGGCCTCTACTGTTGACCTGGCGGTCATCATGATAGACGCTCGAAAGGGTGTGCTGACACAGACGATGCGCCACAGCTATATCCTGTCCTTGTTAGGGGTGACCCACGTGATTCTTGCCATCAATAAAATGGATTTGGTGGACTTTTCGGAAGCCCAATTTGACACCATCAAAACCCAGTATGCTGCCTTCTCCGGGCCCTTAGGTTTCAGGGAAGTGGTGGCGATCCCTCTGTCGGCTTTGAAAGGGGACAACCTTCTTCATGTGAGTGTGAACATGCCTTGGTACCAAGGGCCGACGCTCATGAGCTATTTAGAGACAGTCACGATCAATCGAGACGTGACGATAAAGCCTTTCCGAATGCCGGTTCAGTGGGTCAACCGACCACATCTTGATTTCCGTGGCTTTTCCGGCACCATCGTGAGTGGAGCCGTTCGGCCTGGAGATCAGATCGTCGTGACGTCCTCCGGGCAAATGAGTGCAGTTGCGCGGATTGTGACATTTGACGGCGAAATTGACTATGCCGTTGCAGGCCAAGCTGTCACGTTGACGTTACAGGATGAGATTGATGTCAGTCGTGGCGAGTTGCTCAGTGACCCTCGCATGCGTCCAATTTTCGCTGATCAGTTCGAAGCCAAGCTTATTTGGATGCACGACGAACCCCTGTTGCCTGGCCGACAATATCTGATCAAGATGGGATTCCAGACAAGAACTGCGCAAGTCAGTGCGCTGAAATATAAGGTCAATGTGAATACCCTGGAGCATCTGGCGACAAAAACCCTGGAATTGAACGACGTGGGCATCTGCAATCTTTCTTTGGATCATCCCATGTCATTTGAGCCGTATCAGGACAATCGCCACACAGGCTCCTTTATCCTGATTGATCGCTATACTAATGCGACTATTGCCGCGGGAATGATCGACTTCGCCTTGCGCCGCGCTGATAATATCCATTGGCAAGCCGTCGATATTCATAAAGCGGCGCGTGCAGGAGTGAAAGGGCAGAAGCCTTTCGTCTTGTGGTTCACCGGCTTGTCGGGTGCCGGCAAGTCCTCGATTGCTAATCTGGTGGAAAAGAAACTGCATTCCCTGGGTCGCCATACGTATTTGTTAGATGGCGATAATGTGCGGCATGGTCTGAATCGGGATTTGGGCTTCACCGACGCCGATCGAGTGGAGAACATTCGCCGGGTTTCGGAAACGGCCAAATTGATGGTAGATGCTGGTTTGATTGTTTTGGTCTCCTTTATCTCACCGTTTCGGAGTGAACGGGAGATGGCCCGTCTCATGGTTGAAGAAGGGGAATTTCTAGAAGTGTTTATCGATACCCCGCTAGAGGAGTGTGAACGTCGGGATGTGAAGGGTCTCTATAAGAAAGCTCGAGCCGGCGAACTCAAAAACTTTACGGGCATTGATTCCCCCTATGAACGTCCGGACGATGCAGAATTGATTATTGAGGGAGCAAAAGTGACAGCAGAAGAAGCAGCTTTAATTATTGTTCATGAATTGGAGAGCCAGGGGCTCTTAGCGCTTGGCTGATGGAATGTCTTCTTGAGATAGAAAATCTCTGCAAATTTTAATAAATAATGGGAAAGTTCGAAGAACCTATGAGTTGCCAATTTGAGCCTGAATTTTCTGACAGACGTACTCAGCAAAGGGTAAGGAACAGGTAAAAGCCGGCGACACGGCATTTAAGACATGCATGGATCGAGAATCCCCTTCGAGAACAAAATCCATTTCAAGTTTTCGTTTTTTGGTATCAAGCAATTGCGCACGAATACCGGGCTTTCCCCAGGTCTGGTATCGTTCAGGGGTGATGCCTTCCATTAAGGAGGTGGCAAGCTTGACTAAATGAGTTCGGGAATACTTTTGAATTTCTTCAAACGCCAATCGTTTAAAATCAAATTCTGAAAACATGAATAACCCTGCCTGCCGCATCAGGACATCGATGAGCTCTGAAAATTTAAAATTTCCAAAACTTTCATATTGTTCTCGCCAAAAGGCGGGAATGGCCGTTGGCCCAATTTTGGCTTTTCCCTGAGAGGTTACGGTCACATGCACTCCCAAAAAAGGATTTCTCAAATCGGGCACCGGATAGATATTGGTTCGAATAGTTCCTGGCGATTCATTGGAATAGAGATAGAGGCCCTTAAATGGGAGGATCCGATAATTCTCAGAAAATCCGAAATCTCGAGCAATATGATCTGCATATAACCCCGCGGCATTGACGATATACCCCGCCTCATACGAGTCTTCAGAGGAATGGACCACAGCACCCTGTCGTGATTGGTATCCACTGTCATAGTGGATTTCTACCCCTTCGTTTTGAGCATCTTTCACCATGGCGGCCACCACCTCAGTAGGATCCACTGTGGCTGTGGTTGGGGAATACAGGGCCCGCTCAAACGTTTTGACCCGTGGTTCAATTTCCTTGGCTTCAGTCGCGGTAATTTCTTGTAAGGAAATGTTATTGGCTTTTCCTCTTTTGACGAGCTCATCCATCGCCGAAAGCTCAGTATGGTCTTTTGCCACCACCAGCTTTCCGCACTGATTAATTTTTATGTTCTTTTCTCTGCAGTACTGGCGAAGCCGCGCATTGCCCTGTCGCGTGAGCTGGGCTTTTAAACTATCTGGCGAGTAGTAAAATCCGGCATGAAGCACACCGCTATTGCGGCCACTGGCATGCAATCCGCAGGCTGATTCTTTCTCAAGAATGACGACGGATGAATCTGCATAGAGATGTTTTAATTGCCGAGCGATACTCAGTCCGATAACACCTCCTCCAATGATTAGAAAATCCGTTTTACGCATCATGATTAATTCTCTCCCCCTTAACCTAACGGTGGATGATTTTTAGGTTCTTTGAGCGCGACATCGGGAGTAAATAGTTAATGTGAAAAATGCGTAGAGATGAATTTTTAACTATCTAAGATGAATTCGAAGAGCCAGAACGAGACGACGGTAAAGATGATGTCAAAGATGACCAGCAGATGCAGCCATTGGGAATAGAAATTATAGGGGTCACCATTCAGTGCGCCTCTAGTGGCTTCGACGGCCGCGATCATGACGGGAACTGCCAGAGGTAACAACAAGACGGGGAGCATGACTTCCCTCGCGCGAATTTGCACGGTTAAGGCGGAAAAGAGTGTGCCGACGGCAGATAATCCCAACGTAGCTAGGAAAAAGACGAGGAATAGCATGCCGACGGCTTCTACGACTTCCAAATTAAAAAAGATCACGAAGAGGGGGAACAACAGAATTTCCACCGCGAACATAAAGAGGAAATTGGCTACCACTTTTCCGAGATAAATGGCTCCCTTGGGAACGGGGCTCATTTGCAGCGATTCTATGCAATCGTTTTGTAATTCTGACGTAAAGGATTTACCAATGCCAATAATGCCCGTAAAGGTAAACGCAACCCAGATAATACCAGCGATGAGTTGGCGGGCGGCATCTTGGTCCATGGAAAAACTGAAGCTGAAGACCAGAATGACAATGAGCGCGAAAAATAACATCGAGGAGATAGTCTCTCGCGTTCGCCACTCGCTGATGAGGTCTTTCCAGACCACCCAATGAATCGTGTTAAGAAAGGACATGGGCCTGTAATTGTTCCGGAGAAAGGAGTTGGAGGTGTCCCGCTTGGAG
>Ga0224496_10002611_pt1 | contig 10675 bp, 9 predicted proteins | sample SF_Jul11_sed_USG_2_FD_168127 | JGI IMG/M metagenome (GOLD analysis project Ga0224496, IMG submission 168127) | Sediment microbial communities from San Francisco Bay, California, United States - SF_Jul11_sed_USGS_8_1 | ecosystem: Environmental > Aquatic > Marine > Sediment | place: USA... | reverse complement strand
TAAGGGAAACATTAGAATATTAAATAATTATTTATTTGTTATATTATTGATAATTAAATATCCATGATCGTAACTTGTGTCGCCATTAACTGTAGGTCATAGGATAAGTGTAGACAAGGCATTATTGAGTATAATTCTTAATAAAATTAGTGTTGTTATTTTAAATAGGATTTTATTTTTTCGGCGATCTCAGTGGCTGTCTGGTTGGAGGCAAGGCGCACAATAAAGCGGCCGTCCGGAGCCATGAGGAAAAAACTGGCACTATGGTCCATTTTGTAATTTTCAGGGTGCGCGGGATCGTTGATCACTTTTTCATAGCGGACACGGAATTTCCTGGCGGCCTGTTGAATCATAGCCGAGCTACCCGTTAGTCCAATAATACGCGGGTCAAAATAGCTGACATATTCATGCATGACTGCCGCCGAATCACGTTCAGGATCGATCGTTATAAAATAAGGCTGGACTAATTGAGCCTGGGAACCCAGTTTTTTCAGTGCCTGAGTCATGAGGTGCAATGATAAGGGGCAGACGTCGGGACAGGAGGTATAACCAAAGTTGATCAGCTGATATTTGCCGAGTAAATCCTTGTCATTAAATAGCCGTCCATTATGATCCTTTAATATAAAACGGGCATCCTGATTGGTTTCCAGTTCTGGTGTCTTTTTTGCCTGCGTATCAGCACTGGGTATCTCAAGACATTCTCTGATGATTTGGGTGTTATAACGCATGAGTTGTGGATAAAGCTGGGGACCGGGTTTGAACTGAAAGCCAAGACTGTCCAGTTTACCTGTGTTGATTGCCGCACTACCCCGGATAAGCTGAAAATATTTTTGTGGTAATCCACTTTCAGTCAGCAGGCATCGGAATTCGCCATTATTAAGTTGCCTGCGAGTTTCAAGCAAACGGCGAGTGTCAACCTGGCTCCCCGGCTGATGAAGTAATACACCTCGAATTTTAAGTGCGTAGGCCTGTTCAAAATATTGCAGGCTATCGTAATAAAGATAGCCTACACCGGCTTTCATTCCGCGATAGCCGTATTCCAGCTCGCGGTCGACTTGAGAGAGTATGGTTAACATTTTGAGGCGGTTGTTGATATAAACATGTGATCGAACAGGATCAATATCAATTAATGCATTAGTCAGTATATCCAGCATAATAAGGGTGTTGCGGCTGTCCAGCCAGAACCAGGGATCACGGTATTTATCATCTGTTCGACCGGGTAGTACTTTAATCTCTGGATGGGATAATAATTCAATAATATGACTTGAAGAGCTGGATTTAGATAATGTGCCGGCCAGAAAGGGTTCCATTTCTGGGCCTACCCAGATAATAAGATCGGCCCGTTTTAAAGAAGTTGTCTGATTAGCGGTCAACAGGTATTCAAAGGGAGAATTTTGGCCATCGACCAATAATTCCGGTTCGCCAATACCCTGCATCAGGCCGCTGACAATAGAATGGATGGGTTTAATGCTGACGACAACATGCAGTGAGTTTGTTGCAAATACAGGATGGCTAACGGCAAAAATGCCAATTAGCAGCAGGATAGAGCGGATTGTATTAGTCATCAGGTCTTAGTTAAGTCGGATCAATTATTGTTTGTTATAAGCTTTTTCTAAAGTGGAGATAGCTTCATTTACCTGAATTGTGAACGCTGATTCAGCCGGACAACTCGAGCCCTGTTTAATAAACTCTAGAAAGGATTCATTAGTTGAATTATCAAAGAGTTCCCCTAGCATACGTTCTTTGGGCAGATTGTCCACCAGGGCCTGTTTTATCTGTTGGCCAAGCGCCAGATATTTACAATGCAGGGCGATGCCGTTTAACTGTCCCAGATTATTTATGCTTTGTTGTTTGTCATCGGCGTAAGTTTTAACGGGCAAGATCAAGCTTAAAGCAAGTACTATATAATAAGTGACATACCTGAATTGGGTCATGATGGGTTCCTTTAATGTTTAAAGAAGCGTATTTAAGTTAGTTAATCAGTATATATTGCTCAGTGTGTATAGAGTAAAAAAAATTTTAATAACATTAAAACTGAAAGGTTTATTTATGAATTACTGTGTTTAGTTAAGATATAATTTTGGGTGATTGATCAATATCAACCCGTTTTTAGGCATCGCCGCGCAAAATTGTTCGTTTTTAGTTTTTGCCTATTATTGCGTCAAATGATTATTTTTTTGGATATACACAGATGAAATTAGTTCCTGTCACAATTAGCTCGCTGGTTATTTTTATCGCTGGAATTGTTTTCTGGGGTGGTTTTAATACGGCGATGGAATCGACCAACACACTGGAATTTTGTATTTCCTGTCACGAGATGGAATCGACGGTTTATCAGGAATATAAACACAGTGTGCATTATAAAAACAGCTCTGGCGTACAGGCCGCCTGCCCTGATTGTCATGTACCAAAAGAATGGTTTCCAAAAGTTGTTCGAAAAATACAGGCTTCGGTCGAGGTCTATCACTGGCTGGTCGGCTCGATTGATACAGCGGAAGAGTTTGAGGCAAAGCGGGGTAAACTGGCGGAAAAAGTCTGGCAGACCATGAAAAGTACTGATTCCCGTGAATGTCGGAATTGCCACGATTTTAATAATATGGCGCTGGCGCAACAGGGCCTGTTTGCTCAAAAGAAACATCAGGGAGCCCTGGCGAGTGGCGAGATGACCTGTATAGATTGTCATAAAGGTATTTCGCATCAATTGCCCCGGAAAGATGTTTCTACGGTGGAGGGGGAAAAAACCGAGCTGGACGTTAGTTATGCGGAAGAAATTAATGAAACTTGTGCGGCCTGTCACGGCGAATATGGTGAAGGTAAACCGGATGGAGAATACCCACGTTTAGCGGGTCTACCCAAAGCCTATATTGCCAAGCAACTGGGTGATTTTAAATCACGAGAGCGGTTGAATATTCCAATGATCCCCTATGCCAATGAGCGTGAATTGCCTGGCAATGATGTTTTTACTATAGCAGCGTATCTGGAAAGTATTAAATTACCCAATAAACTGGAACCTGTTGAAGTTGTTGATAAAGGCTTCAGTGCATTAGGCCGCTTGCAGGATAGTCAGCTGGTGGTAAATATTGCCCGTATGGACGGGAATATTGAGGCAGGTAAACGTTTTTATGAACGGGAATGCGCGGGCTGTCATGCTAAGGACGGATATGGAAAACCTGAAAAATTAATTCCTCCTTTAGCCGGGCAACATTCTGAATATTTACGCCGTCAGATAACCAGGTTTCAGAAAGCAGAGCGCCTGCATGATAGTGATCCTGAAGATCAGAAGATATTCGAAAAAATTAGTGATGCTGAAATACAGGATATATTGAGCCACCTGTCAGTGCTCGACGATGGCTGATTTGAACGCTATTATGTACTGCTAATAAGTATTCATAATTTGATCGCGAATTATTGCCAGTATGTACAACAGAATAGATGTCAAACAACTGCCTGAGAGTCTGACACATCGAATTAGAGATGTCGTATATGATATGGCTGAAAATTATGTTAAAAACAGCCATGAAACCAGTGATACCCCCAATTTATATACACTTAGTTTTAAGCTGAATATTGCAGCAGGCGTTTCACTATCCGGATTACAAACAAAGCCACCATTTTATTACTGGGCCAGACCAGAGCGTTCATATTACAAGATGGGGCTTGGACGGGCCTGGCAGTTTGAAACAAGAGGTGCTTGTCGTTTTGAAGAATTACAAGCGGCTTATCAGGAATTAACGCATGGCTGGCATCATCAGTCTCTGGAGTACCATGATGCCGGAACAGATGGTGGAACTGAAGCAGCCTCCGCACCTGAAATATTTTGCGCCTTCGCATTTGATGAATATGACACGATGGAAAATTGCTGGCAGGAATTTCCTAATAGTTTGCTGACATTACCTGCGGTCATGATTCAAATACAGGGTGACCAGTATACATTTAATTTTTCAGCCAAAAGTGAAATTCTAAGTAAGCATCCGGAAGAAATATTAAATGAATGGTTTACTTATACCGGAACGTTGTTGCAGCAATTATGTTCTTCTGCAGAAAAGACAAATATTAAACAGGATCTATATCTTGAATTGAGTGAGCCTGAGGATACCGACTGGTTAAGTCTTGTGAATAAGGCCTGTCACGCGATTCATGAGGGTGAATTTACCAAAGTAGTTCCTGCGCGCCATCTTCGTTTGCGTGGCAAATATTTGTTTGAGACAGGTAAAATATTACAGCAACTCAATGAGACTTATCCTTCATGTGTACAGCTTGCCTGTTGTTTTTCTGAGGCAACATTAATAGCAGCGACTCCCGAGCAACTGATCAGCAAACAGGGCCATGAAATTAAATGCGATGCTCTGGGTGGCACGATACAGAAAAGTCTTAATGTTGAACGTGATCAACAATTAGCAAAAGAACTCATGCAAGCCTCAAAAACACGACGTGAACATGCCTTGGTTGTTGATCACGTAGCCAGAGCGCTTGTTGATATTTGCAGTGAAATGGATGTGCCAAGAACCCCCTCGATCATGTCGTTACCTCGACTACAACATTTGTTGACAGCGATTACCGCAAAAGCAGGACCAAACGTTACTGTATTTGATTTGTTGCAACGTTTACATCCCACGCCAGCCGTTGGTGGAACACCTTCTAAAAATGCCCTGCAGTGGTTAAAAGATAATGAATCTTTTAATCGTGGCTGGTATACCGGCGGTATTGGCTGGCTGGATTTTGATGGTAATGGTGAGTTTGCCGTTGTATTACGTTGTGCGCTGTTAAAGAGTGATCAGGCCGATGTTTATGCGGGTGCAGGGGTTGTGGCTGACTCCAATGCAGGTGAAGAGCTGGCTGAGACAGAGCTTAAATTATCAGGGCTGATAAACATTCTGATGGATAATGAACAAGCTCCTGAGATGCAATCTTCCTGTGCTATTCAGCAATGAGCATTAAGGGTATCATTACTTATAAAGAAAAACAGGCTCAGTTCAATCTGCAATGGGCGCAGTCTTTGATTCAAGGTCTGGTTGAATCCGGATTACAACATGTCGTCATTTCTCCCGGTTCCCGTTCAACACCATTAACGCTTGTCTGTGCACGGCATAGTGAACTTAAAACCTGGGTACAGGTTGATGAACGCAGTGCCGCTTTTTTTGCCCTGGGTCTTGCGCGGGCAACAAACCAGCCGGTTGGAATAATATGTACATCGGGTAGCGCACCGGCGCACTGGTTGCCAGCCGTTATTGAAGCTAATCACAATCTTGTACCACTTGTTTTGTTAACGGCAAATAGGCCCGCAGAACTCTGGGGCTGGGGGGCAAACCAGACCATTGATCAAAGTCAGTTGTTCAGTGGCTATATACGTTCATTTTATCAATTATCCTTACCGGAAGATGATGTGCATTTACTACAGTATGTACAGCAGGCAGGGCGGCGTGCATTTTCTGAATCACAATGGCCATTACCCGGCCCGGTTCATCTTGACATCCCTTTTCGTGAACCCTTTATAACAGAGCAGACATTTGCAAGTTTGCCTGAGCCGCGTAAAGATAATCGTATTTCTTTCCTGCCGCATAGCATGCCAGACAAAGATCAGATCGCGAATATAGCAGAACAACTGTCCTCTTCCCGGGGTATCATTATCGCCGGGCCGGAAACAGGTACCATAAATCATGCCTCCGCACTGGCTGACCTTGCCGAACATTTACAGGTACCTGTGTTTGCTGATCCGCTTTCCGGCTTGCGATTTGGTCAGCATAAATTAAAACCTGTTATAACAACGTATGATGCATTTTTGCGAGACATGGATTTTGCTGACACGCATCGACCTGACTGGATACTTCGATTCGGTGCTATGCCGGTGTCAAAGACTTTAAATGAATATATGAAAGCATGTTCTAATGCTTGCCATATTCTTATTGATCCTTATTCACGTTGGCTGGACCCTCTGTATCAGACTACAGAACGAATTGTTGGGAATGCGCGCATTGTCTGTGAACAATTACAGAAGCTGAATAAAGTCTCTACATTATCAACATGGTTTGGTGATTTTTATCAACAGGAACAACAGACACGTAAAAGAATGAAGTGTGCCTGTGATGAATCTATATTGGTTAATGACCTGATAGCAGCATTACCCGATGACAGCCTGCTTTTTTCCGGAAACTCTATGTCAATTCGGAATATCGATAGTTTTTCAACAAGTGCAAATAAAAAAATAGGCGTTCTCGCCAATCGCGGGGTAAGTGGTATCGATGGTAATGTATCTACTCTTGCTGGGCTGGCGGCAATAAGAAACCAGACTCATGCACAGGGCATGGTGGTGGGTTTAATTGGTGATCTGGCCTGTTATCATGATATGAACGGTTTACTGGCTTTACGTGAACAGGATGTATTGCTGATTGTTATTAACAATGGCGGTGGAGGGATTTTTCATCATTTGCCGCAGGCAACATTGGCCGAGTTTAAACAGTTCTGGCAAACTCCGCTTGGTCTGGATTTTGAGAAAGTAGCAAATCTGTATGATATGGCCTTCTATCGAGTCGATAACATGAGTAAATTTGATTCAAGCTTCAAACAGGCATTGAATACCACAGGTGCTCGAATGCTAGAGGTTATTATCGATCCAAAGTTGAGTCATGAAAAACATCTGGCATACTGGGAACTCATCAAGTAATCAAGGTATTTAAAATAATGCAATGGCAAAGTATTAATAGTTTTAAGTTCGAAGATATTCTTTATCATCACGGAGAGGGCATTGCCCGGATCACTATTAATCGACCCGAGGTGCGTAATGCGTTTCGTCCGGAGACCGTGCAGGAGCTGAGTCAGGCATTTCATCATGCGCATCTGGCAGAAAATATTGGCGTGATTATTCTGACCGGCGCGGGTGACCAGGCTTTCTGTTCAGGTGGTGACCAGAAAGTGCGTGGTAACGAGGGAGGCTATAAAGACAACAAAGGTACCCAGCATCTTAATGTACTGGATCTGCAACGTCAGATCCGCACGCTTCCGAAACCCGTTGTTGCAATGGTCGCCGGTTATGCGATAGGCGGTGGTCATGTACTGCATTTGATCTGTGACCTGACTATTGCAGCAGACAACGCGCGATTTGGTCAGACCGGGCCTAAAGTCGGTAGTTTTGATGCGGGGCTGGGCGCAGGATTAATGGCGCGCACCATTGGATTAAAAAAGGCCAAGGAGATCTGGTTTCTGTGTCGTCAATATGATGCTCAGCAGGCTCTTGATATGGGGCTGGTCAATACAGTCGTACCCCTGACTGAACTTGAAACAGAAACAGTTAAATGGTGTAAGGAGATGCTGGCACTGTCGCCAACGGCATTGCGCGTATTAAAGTCAGCCTTTAATGCTGATACTGATGGCTTATCCGGCATTCAGGAACTGGCCGGTAATACTACTGCCTTGTTTTATATGACAGACGAAGGACAGGAAGGGCGGGATGCCTTTCTGGAAAAACGTGATCCGGATTTTAGTAAATTTCCAAGGCGGCCTTGAATATAGTCGTTGAATATTAAAGGGGCAGATTGTCTGAAGCAAAGATATAATCATTTTTTAAATATTACTTATAAAATTCAGCCGAGCTGAGCCCTTGACGATGATGATAAAATACTGGCTGCTTGCGATGCGCCCAAAAACATTAACCATGGCCATCATGCCGGTGTTAACGGGAACGGTGCTGGCATGGCACGAACAGCATTTATTTGATCCCCTGCCATTAGTGTTAGCCCTTCTAGCGGCGCTTTTAATTCAAATCGGAACCAATTTACATAATGATGCGGCTGACTATGAGCGTGGTGTGGATACCGCAGAAAGGCTGGGGCCCAAAAGAGCGGTAGCGCAAGGCTGGCTGAGCGCTAAGAAAGTAAAAGCTGCGGCACTGGCAAGTTTTGTTCTGGCTTTAGTGTGCGGGATATATTTAGTCTGGCTTGGTGGCTGGCCAATATTATTAGCAGGTTTGTTTTCACTGGCCGCCGCATTTTTATATAGTGGAGGCACACATCCGGTTGCTTATTCACCATTAGGCGAAGTTTTTGTTCTGATATTTTTTGGGATAATTGCTGTAGCAGGCAGTTATTATTTGCAGGCTATAGCAATCTCGGGACTGGCTGTTGTTGCGGGGATTATTATCGGCCTGCCCGCCGCCGCTGTTTTGCTGGTTAATAACTATCGTGATCTTGATACTGATGTTAAGGCGGGAAGAAGAACTTTGGTCAGTATAATCGGACGAAAGTTGTCGTGTTACATCTATGCTGTTTTATTAATCCTGCCGATTATACTGGCGCCATTATTAACAACCAATCCCATCCGTATGTTGTCCTGGTTTGCCTTGCCGGCCGCGATTTATTTAATCAGAAAATTATTTCAAAATTCTCCAGGACTGGCGTTAAATAGTTTATTAGCGCAAACAGCGCAGTATCAGGTTTTATTATCAGTGTTGTTAATGACAAGTTTATTGTTTTTGAGATGAACATTAAACAGGTTGAACTTGTCTCATATACGTTGCCATTGAAACAGATATGGCAGACCTCCAGTGGAAAATTCAATCAACGGCAGGGATTGTTAATAAAATTACAAACTGAGCAATATACGGCTTATGGTGATTGTGCCCCTTTGCCGCAGGCGGGAACTGAAACACTGGAGCAGGCACAAAGCTGGCTGATAGAAAAAACAAAAAACATAAGGCATGTTAATGCTCAATCCGTTCTTTCTGAGATTAAACAGTATAATTTTTCTAATTCAATTAACTGTCCGGCAGCATATTGCGGACTGGAAACGGCACTGCTTGACTTGATGGCGCAAACAGACAATATAAGTCTTGCTCGGTATCTTGATAATAATGCCGTGACTCGCATAAAGGTGAATGCCAATATCGGGATACTGCAAAAAAATAAGGATACAAATTTCCTGGCAGAAGGTTTTGAGGTCATAAAAATCAAGGTGGGTACAGGTTCAGTTGAACAGGAATTGAAACAGATTGATAATTTGGTTAAACAACTGCCAGAAAATATTTTGTTACGGCTGGATGCAAATGGAGCCTGGTCTTATGATAAAGCTTTAATGTTTATTGAAGGCTGCATAGATTTTCCAGTTGAATCTATAGAGGAACCTGTTAGTAACCCGCAGCTTAAACAACTGCAACAGTTACAGAATATTGCCCCCTTTATTATTGCTATAGATGAGTCGTTAACACGGTTTGATATAAATACTATTCTGGATTCACAGGCAGTGAAAAGACTGGTGATTAAACCGATGCGAGATAAAGGCCTGCTATTTTCACTGGCAATGGCTAAACAGGTTTATAATGCCGGAATGGATTGTGTGATTACGACAACGGTTGATAGCGCTGCCGGTGTCTGGGCAGCAACGCATTTAGCCGCTGCACTGGGAACTGCGGGCGAGAACGTTGCGCATGGTCTCGCTACTTCAGACTGGCTGCTTGAGAATACAGGTCGTCCTCCTGAAATTATAAATGGATCAATTATTCTTGATGGGATCAGAGGACTGGGATTTAATGAAGATATTTTCTAGGTTTAATTTCATGTGTGCTTCACAATAGTAGTTGAAATTATGTGATTCATACAGGTGATATTTTACAACGGGGCCAGGCATGTCTACTCAAACTTTTATAAAAAAAATAGTGATTCCATTTCAGGATGTCGATGCTGCTGGTGTCGTGTTTTTTTCGCATCTGTTTCGTTATGCTCATGAAACCTATGAAGACTTTATGAAAACGATTGGTCATCCTTTAAATAACTATCTGGGGAATAATTATTTTATCCTGCCTTTAAAGCACGCTGAAGCCGATTATGAGATTCCTATAATGTATGGTGACGAGCTGGAAATGACATTGATAGTCAAAGAGCAGGGTAATAGCAGTTTTACAATATTTTATAAATGTATTAATCGTAGTGGCAAACTGTGTGCAGTTATTAAAACAGTGCATGTGGCGGTGAGTACTGAGAGTAATAAGCCGGTATCAATCCCGGATGATTTACGAAAGGTTTTATCAGATTATAGCTGACTAAACTAATGGTGAACTGTTAAGGGTTTTGCGATCAAGTTTTCCATTAGCCAGACGGGGCAAGGCATCCATGCGTTTAAAGGCGCGAGGTCTCCAGCTGCCCTTGAACTGTTCTCGGCACCATAATTCAACCTGTAATTCATCAAACTCACCGACGTGGATGGCCATTAGTGTATTGCCCCAGGTTGGATCAGGTTGACCAATTACCGCGACTTCTTCAATTCCTGGACAGGCCCTCATCAGTGATTCGATCTGTGCAGGATGAATTTTCTCGCCGCCACTGATAATAACTTCATCAGCGCGTCCGATAACAAACAGATTCCTGCTCTCATCAACATGCCCCATATCACTGGTTAATAGCCAGTTATCCCTGTCCAGTCCTTTATTGTCCTGTGTGCCTGAATTAGCATAGCCGGACATGATCTGTGAACCGCGTAAGGCAATATGGCCAAACCCTTTGCTGGGTTGGCCTTTTTCATCCCTAATCTGAATGTCTATATTTTCATATACTTTTACGGAGATCAGATTTTGCGGGTCTTCAAGTTCATCTAGTTCAAGTCGACTGCTGGCAATTTGAGAAGCTGTTTCGGTCATGCCATACGTCATGTACAAGGGCCAGCCCAGTTTAACCGCACGTAATGCCAGTTT
>Ga0224496_10002609_pt1 | contig 10678 bp, 7 predicted proteins | sample SF_Jul11_sed_USG_2_FD_168127 | JGI IMG/M metagenome (GOLD analysis project Ga0224496, IMG submission 168127) | Sediment microbial communities from San Francisco Bay, California, United States - SF_Jul11_sed_USGS_8_1 | ecosystem: Environmental > Aquatic > Marine > Sediment | place: USA... | reverse complement strand
CGGCGACCTGACGGTCAGCATGTTCAAGCGCACCGCGGGCATCAAGGACAGTGGCAAGCTGTTTCCCGGCCATGGCGGCATCCTCGACCGCATAGACAGCATTTCCTCGGCTACACCGCTGTTTGCACTGGGTGTCAGCTGGCTGGGGCTCGTCGGGTGAGGTGTTCAGCCGGCATTCAGGGGCAGCGACCTAGTGTGGTGGCTGCGTTTGCGGGAACTGCCGCGGTTCCAGTCAGTCCACTAGGGAAGATGGTAATCAATGACTAGTTTCCTGACCAACCTTATCGCGTTCATTGCGCTGATCAGCATTCTGGTCGCCGTGCACGAGTACGGGCATTACATTGTCGGTCGCTGGATGGGCATGAAGGTGCTGCGTTTCTCGATCGGTTTCGGAAAACCGATCTGGAGACGCAAAAGCGGCGCCGATCAAACTGAGTATTGTGTTTCGGCGATTCCGCTCGGCGGCTACGTCAAATTTCTTGATAGCCGCGAAGGCGCAGTAGACGAGGCCGATGCCGGCCGGGCTTTCGACCATCGGCCTGTGCCTGCTCGCATCGCCGTGCTGCTGGCGGGGCCCGCGTTCAATTTCCTGTTTGCCATCCTCGCATACTGGGTATTGATGGCAGGTGGCGTTATGGTCGTGACGCCAGCGGTAGGCGTGGTGGAAGCCGACTCCTATGCGGACAGGGCAGGCCTCGAGTTCGGTGACAAGATTCTCAAAGTCGGCGACGTACCGGTCAGCCAGTGGGAAGCTACCCTGGTCGCGATTCTTGGCGAGATGGTCGACGATGGCCGTGTGCCGCTGACGCTGGAGAGCAGCGATGGCCGTCAGCGCATCGCGACGCTGGACGTTGGTGGCGACAAGACGCGCCTGACGGAGCCCGGCGTACTTTTTGACGGACTCGGCTTCGTGCCCTGGCAGCCGCCGGCCGTGATTGCGGATTTGCCGGAGGATGGTGCCGCCGTGAACAGTGGCCTCGCCATCGGCGATCGCATTACGAGTATTGCCGGTATCACTATAAAGAATTTCGATGACCTGCGAATTGCCGTGCAACCGCGTGCCGGGCAGGAAGTGACGATTGAGTACGTCCGAAACGGGCGCGCGGAATCGGTCGATGTTCGTCTTGGCGAGCGGGTGGTGGATGGTGAAGTGACCGGCTACCTCGGCGTCGGCTGGACCACGGACGGAGCCGATGCGTACTACCAGCGACTGGTCTATTCGCCACTCGAGTCACTTTATGCCGCTGCGCAGCGGACCTGGATGTCGACCGTATTCACGGTTGAAATGCTGGGCCGTATGGTGACCGGCGATGTATCCATCAAGAACATCAGCGGTCCCATTAACATCGCGCAGATTGCCGGTGAATCCGCGGAACGAGGTTGGCGTTACTTCGTGGGCATCCTGGCAGTCATCAGTATCAGCCTCGGTGTACTGAACCTGCTGCCGGTACCGGTGCTGGATGGTGGCCAGATTGTCTTCCAGGTCGCCGAGGCACTTAAAGGCGCTCCTTTGACCGAGAGAACGCAGATTATTGGCCAGCAAGTTGGCATACTCGCGTTGCTGTTACTCATGAGCTTCGCCTTTTACAACGACATAGCGAGACTATTCGGCTAGGGCTGTTCGCCAAGCCGAAACAACGGAATAATTTGCAGATGAGAAAGACCTTATTCACCTTGCTGGCACTGCTGCCTCTGACGTCGATGGCCGCTGGCGATTTTGTCGTCAAGGATATGCGTGTCGAGGGCCTGCAACGTATTTCTGAAGGTACAGTATTCAACTACCTGCCCATCAATATTGGCGACACAATTGATACCGTGCGCATTGGTGAAGCGATACGCGCGCTGTACGAGCAGAATATGTTTGACGATATCGAAATGCGCCGTGACGGCGACGCGCTGGTCATCGTGGTCAAGGAACGTCCTTCAATCGAAAGTTTCACGATCGACGGCAACAAGGACATAAAGACGCCGGATTTGATGGAGTCATTGCGCGGTGTCGGACTTGCTCGGGGGCGCACGTTTGACCGTTCAGTGCTCGACAACGTGGAAATGTTTTTGCGTGAGCAATACTACGACCGCGGCAAGTACGGTGTTGAAATCGATACAGTCGTTCTGGACCGTCCCAACAATACGGTGCAGATCAAGATTTCCGTCAAGGAAGGGGATCGCGCAAAAATTCGACAAGTAAACATTGTCGGTAACGACGCTTTCAAGGAAAAAGACATCCGCGAGGACTTCACGCTCGATACCGCGAACTGGTTATCCTGGATTCGTCAGGACGATCGGTATGCGAAAGAGTCGCTTGAAGGCGATCTCGAGATTTTGAAATCCTTTTACATGGATCGCGGCTACGCCGACTTTCGTGTCGAATCCACGCAGGTCGCAATTTCGCCGAACAAGAAGGACATCTTCGTGACCATCAATATTCACGAAGGCGATGTCTATACTATTAACGACGTTAAGGTCGTCGGTGAAATGGTAATCCCGGAGCCGTTTTTGCGCGCGCAGATCATGGCGCAGCCCGGATCAATATTTAACCAGGCCGCGCTCACCGCGTCGGCGGATCGAATGAAGTTCCTGCTCGGCGCAGAAGGTTACGCGAATGCCGAAATCGAGCCGGTTCCGGAACTTGACCGCGAGAACAAAGAGGCATCGGTAACGTTTTACGTCAATCCCGAAAACCGGGTCTATGTGCGCAACATAAACTTCAATGGTGTTAACGAGGTTGAAGACGAGGTGCTGCGACGGGAAGTGCGCCAGATGGAAGGCGCGTATCTGTCCAACTCGCTGATGGATCGCTCGAAGATCCTGTTACAACGATTGCCGTATGTAAAACCCGGCGTCGATTATCAAATGACCCCTGTGCCGGGCAGCCCGGATCTCGTAGATATCGATTTCGATCTCGAATATACGATGCCGGGGCAATTTTCGGGTGGCATCGGCTATTCGGAATCACAGAAATTCATGCTCAACGGCAGCGTAGTGCATACAAACTTTATGGGCACCGGCGATCGCGTCGCACTGGAACTGAATTCCGGCAGGTTTCAAAAGCTCTACAGTATTTCGCACACGGATCCCTATCGAACCATGGACGGCATTCATCGAACGATAGGCGTCAACTATCGCGACATAACACAATATACTTCGGCCGCTTCGGACTTCTCGACGACGAGCGCCGGAGCGACGGTGGATTACGGCTACCCGATTTCTGAATACCAGCGCTTGTCCTTTGGCCTGAACTTCCAGCACTCCGAGCTTATTTCTTCGCCGAACAGTACACGGCAGGCGCAGGACTGGGTGGCGAATAACGGTAATCCGTTCGTCGAGGACGTGGGCAATGGCCTTTCCATTACCGGGACAGAGTTCGATACGGTGGAAATGATCGCCGGCTGGTCCTACGACAGCCGTAACCGCTCATTGTTTGCGACACGCGGTATGCGCCAGTCGTTGTATCTGGGCTTCGCAATACCCGGCAGCGATGTCGAGTACTACCAGGCACGATACAATTTTACGAAATACTTCCCGATCACTTCCAAATGGGTCATATCGTTCAACGCGGAGCTCGGTCTCGGCGAGGCAATGGGCGATACCTCGGCGCTGCCGCCTTACAAGCAGTTTTACGGCGGCGGACCGCAATCGGTGCGTGGTTTTAAAGAGTCCTACCTTGGGCCTCGCGACACTTATGGCCGGCCCTATGGCGGCAACATGTTGGTGGCCAGCCAGCTTGAGCTTATAATCCCGCTGCCTGAAAAGTTCGCCAGTCAGGCCCGAGCGAGCATTTTTTATGATGTCGGCAATGTCTTCAACACGGGCGAGGTGCGGTTTACCGACAAACTGGGCAGCCCGACGTTGTACAAGCCGGATTTCGATGAGTTGCGCACTTCTGTCGGTATCGGTGTGCAGTGGCTCGCGCCGCTTGGATTGTTCCGATTCAGTTACGCGTACCCGCTGAACGAGTACAAGGGAAATGACAGGTATTACGGAGACGAACTGGAGCGATTCCAGTTCTCCATTGGACAAGCGTTTTAAGGAATGGAATACATGAGTTTAATGAATAGGCAGTTGATCAAAGCAATCATTGGCGTAGCACTGGTATTCGGAGTTGCGCTGCCGGCAGCGGCTCAGACCACGAAAATCGGCGTAGTCAGTTTGCAGGCTATCGTCGAGCGTGCACCGCAAACGAAGGCGGTCATGGACGCATTGCGCGAAGAGTTTGCGCCGCGTGAACGTCAGATCGTTGCGAAGCAAAAAGAGATTGAGGACTTGCAGGCGAAAGTGCAAAAAGATCTTGCCGTGATGGGCGAAGCCGAGCGCCGGAATGCCGAGAAGAATCTGCGTGACTTGAGTCGCGACTTCGAACGCATGCGTACCGAATACCAGGAAGACAGCAACCTTCGCCAGAATGAAGAATTCGGCGTATTACAGCGCTCAATTCTCAAGGAAGTTCAGGAGTACGCCCAGGCACAGGGCTACGATCTGATCATTGGCGATGGAGTGCTGTATGTCAGCGGTACGGTCAACATTACCGAAGCCGTTCTAAACGCAGTTATCGCCAATTTTGACGCGTCGAACAAATAAACTGGCGCAAGGCGACTCAAGTGCCGATCAGTCTTGGAGAGCTCGCTGCCAGGTTTGGTTGCGAGTTGATCGGCGATCCTGACGTCATCGTCAAGGGCGTTGCATCCTTGCAGAACGCAAACGCTGAGTCGCTGAGTTTTCTTTCCAGTTCGTCTTACAAGAGCCTGCTGCCTGCATCGAAGGCGGCAGCGGTTATTCTGCGTGCCGATGATGCCGCCGAATGCCGGGTCGCAGCACTGATCAGCGACAATCCCTATGCCACTTACGCGCGCATGGCGACGGCGATCTGCCCGGAACCTCTCCACGAGCCCGGAAGACACGCGAGTGCCACGATAGCACGCTCGGCCAAGGTGGCTGACAGTGCACACATCGCGGCGCAGGCCGTCATCGGTGCCCGCTCGTGCATCGGCGAGGGCTGCTATGTCGGTCCTGGAACGGTGATCGGGGACGATTGTTCCGTGGCCGATCATTGCCGCTTTATCGCCAATGTGACGATCGTAAAAAGGGTCAGGATCGGCGCACGCTGTATTGTTCATCCGGGAGCGGTCATCGGCGCCGACGGATTTGGCAATGCGATGACGCCGGAGGGCTGGGTCAAAGTCCCGCAACTGGGCGGTGTGCTGATCGGCGACGATGTGGAGATCGGCGCCAACACGACGATCGATTGCGGCGCAATCGGAGACACGGTTCTCGAGAATGGTGTGCGTATCGATAACCTGTGCCAGATCGCACACAATGTCCATATAGGGGAACACTCGGCGCTGGCGGGAATGACGGGCATCGCCGGTAGCACGATCATCGGCAAGCGGTGTATGTTCGCAGGCGGCGCGGGCGCGGTCGGCCATATCAACATCTGCGACGATGTGGTCGTGATGGCGAGAAGCTTTCTGTCCAAGGATGTCACCGAGCCAGGTGCCTACGGTGCCAGTTTTCCGGCCGATAACGCGAAGTCGTGGACGAAACAGGTCGCTCGATTCCGGCGCCTGGGAGCTTTAATCGACAGGGTGAAGAAACTCGAAAAATGATTCATGCAACGGCCATTATTTCAGCTAAGGCGAAGATCGCGGACGGTGTCGAAGTCGGCCCTTACTCGGTGATCGGCGATCATGTCGAGATCGGCAGCGGTACCACGATAGATAGTCACGTAGTCATCAACGGTCCAACGATCATCGGCAAAGACAACCACATCTACCAGTTTGCGTCCATTGGCGACGACCCGCAGGACAAGAAGTACCGCGGCGAGCCGACGCGCCTTGTTGTAGGTGACCGGAATACAATTCGCGAATTCTGCACGATCAGCCGCGGCACCGCACAGGATACCGGGGTAACGGTCATCGGCGATGACAACTGGATCATGGCGTATTGCCACATCGCGCACGACTGCGTAGTGGGCAATCAAACCATTCTGGCCAACAACACCACGCTCGCCGGCCACGTGCGCCTTGGCGATTGGGTGATCTGCGGCGGCTTTAGCGGCGTACACCAGTTTTGCAAGGTCGGCGCGCATGCGTTCCTCGGCATGTACGCGGGCGCCAATCGGGATGTGCCCGCCTACACGCTGGTTTCGGAGCAGCCCGCAATTCCCAAGGGCATCAACAGTGAAGGCCTGAAGCGTCGTGGTTTTTCGAGCGACCAGATTCGTAATATCAAGAATGCCTACCGCCTCGTCTATCGCAAAGGTCTCAAGCTCGACGACGCCATCACGCAGATCGAAGCGGTGGTGGGCGGGCAGCCCGAGCTGCTGCCTTTTCTCGAGTCACTGCGTTCGTCCGAACGCGGCATCGTCCGCTAAGGCCTGTTAACGCCATGCGGACACCGAGCGTTGGCCGGCCGCTGAAGATCGGGCTGGTTGCCGGTGAGTCATCCGGCGACGTGCTGGGCGCAGGGCTCATACGCGCCGTGCGGAGCCGCCATCCCGATGCGACGTTCGAAGGTGTCGCGGGACCCCTGATGCACGCGGCAGGTTGTGAGCAATGGGAGCCGGCCGCGTCCCTCGCCGTATTCGGGTTGATCGAGCCTCTCAAGCATTTGCCGCGCCTGTTGCGCCTGCGCAGAAGCCTGGTAAAGCGCTGGCGTCAGGAGCCCCCCGACGTTTTTGTCGGTATCGATGCGCCGGACTTCAATCTTGGCCTCGAGAAAAGACTGCGTGCGTCGGGGATCAGGACGGTGCACTACGTCAGTCCCTCGATCTGGGCCTGGCGCCCGGGAAGAATCAAAACGGTTGCCGCAGCCGCCGACCGGGTGCTGTGCCTGCTGCCGTTCGAAGAAGCGCTTTACGCAGCGGCGAAGGTCGATGCCCGCTTCGTAGGACATCCGCGGGCCGACAGTATTCCCGCGACGATGGACAGGATGGCGACCCGCAACGCGTTGGGGCTGACCGCCGATGAGATCGTTGCCGTATTGCCCGGCAGTCGTGCGAGCGAAATCAAAATGCTGGGCGAAATTCTGATTGCCGCCGCGGCCCGGGTCGCCGGGTCCCGGCGAAGTGTGCAGTTCGTAACGCCGGTCGCAAGTCCCGCGCTGCGACCGGCCATCGAAGCCCGCATCGTTGCTGCGGGAATGCAGGACAAGTTCGTGCTGCTCGAGGGTGACTCGGAGCGCGCGATGATTTCGGCGGACGTCGTGCTTTTGGCCTCGGGAACGGCGGCGCTGGAGGCCGCGCTGCTGGCCAGGCCGACGGTCGCCGTGTATCGCCTGGGACGCATCACCTACGCTATCGTCGTCGGCATGAAATTCCTCAAGCTGACCCATGTAACGCTCCCGAATTTACTCATGGATACGCCGCTGGTGCCGGAATTCCTGCAGGACAACGCGCAGCCAGAGCTAATCGCGAGGGAAATCATAGAGCTACTCGACGACCCGGAGCGGAGGCGAATGATCAGCGACAGATTTGCTAGACTGCGGGTCGAGCTGGCACAAAACACGGACCAGCGAGCAGCCGACGCGGTGATCGAGCTGGCAAATCAATAGTCAGGAAATGCAGCAGGCAAAATTATTCGAATTTGACGGCCTGGTGGCCGGCGTCGACGAGGCCGGTCGCGGCCCGCTTGCGGGACCCGTTGTCGCATCGGCCGTCGTGCTGGATCCCCGCGCGCACATCCCCGGGCTGGCTGATTCCAAGAAATTATCGGCGAAACGCCGGAACGAGCTTGCCGGGCAAATCCGGCAACAGGCGTTGGCCTGGTCAGTCGCGTGGGCCGATCCCGCCGAAATCGATGCCGTCAATATCCTCGCAGCGACCCTGCTGGCGATGCGCCGGGCTATTCTTGGCCTCGCCGTGATGCCCGACCGCGTGCAGGTAGACGGCAATCGCCTGCCAAATCTTTGCTTCGACAGAGTGACTCTCGCGGGCGAGGCCGTCATCGGCGGCGACGATTTCGTGCCTGCGATCAGCGCCGCGTCCATCATTGCCAAAACCACCCGTGATCGCATGATGATTGCGTTGGACAAGATACATCCGCACTACGAATTCGCGCGGCACAAAGGCTACGGCACCGAGGCACATCGCGAAAAGCTGCGCGAATTCGGGCCGTGTTGCGAACATCGACGGACTTTTGCGCCTGTCAGGGCGGCTTCCTGATGAGCGCGGGTTTCGTCCATCTGCATGTGCACAGCGAGTATTCGCTGGTGGACAGCACGATTCGCATTCCCGAGCTCGTCAATCGTTGTGCGGCAGAAAAGATGCCGGCCGTCGCCCTGACAGACCAGAACAACCTGTTCGGACTCGTGAAGTTCTACAAGAAAGCCATCGCAGCCGGCGTGAAGCCGATTATCGGCGTCGACCTCAGGATCGCGAACGACGACGACCCGGAACACCCTTTCACATTGATACTGCTGGTGCAAAGCAACGATGGCTACCGGAATCTTTCGAGACTGATTACACGCAGCTATATCGAGGGGCAGGTTCGCGGTGAGCCGTTGGCACGTCGCGAGTGGTTAACAAAGGATGCCTGTGCCGGGCTGCTGGCCTTATCAGGTGGACGGCAGGGTGATGTGGGTCGTGCGCTCGTAAGCGGCAACGCCGCCCTGGCTACCCGCTCGTTGAAACGCTGGCTAAGGGTGTTTGGCGATCGCTATTACCTCGAGCTCGTACGCACGGAGCGTGCCAACGAGGAAGAGCTTGTGCGCCAGAGCCTGATCATGGCGGCCGAGCACAAGATCGCCGTCGTTGCGAGCAACGACGTTCGTTTCCTCGAGAGTGACGGCTACGAATCGCATGAAGCCCGCGTGTGCATACATGACGGGCGCGGGCTCGCCGATGTTGACCGGCCGAGAAATTACAGTGACAAGCAATATCTCCGTTCGCCAGAGGAAATGTCGGCCCTGTTCGCCGACATTCCGTCAGCCCTCGAGAACACGGTGGAGATCGCGCGCCGCTGCAACCTGGATTTGCAACTCGGTGGCAGCGTGTTGCCGGAATTCCCGGTGCCTGCGGGCCAGTCAGAAGCCGAGTACCTGGCATCGGAAGCAGAGAAAGGATTGACGGCCGCGCTGGCCGAAAAGTTCGAGCTGGAGAATATTCCGACCAAGGAACGCGCGGCCGTCGCCGCACCGTATCGCGAACGCCTGCAGAGCGAACTCGGCGTCATTCAGTCGATGGGTTTTCCGGGCTATTTTCTGATCGTCGCGGACTTTATCCGCTGGGCGCGGGAGAACGGCGTGCCGGTCGGTCCGGGCCGCGGCTCGGGCGCAGGATCGCTGGTTGCCTGGGTACTCGGCATTACCGATCTCGATCCCCTGCAGCATGTGCTGCTGTTTGAGCGATTCCTGAACCCGGAACGCGTATCCATGCCCGATTTCGATATCGACTTTTGCATGGAGGGGCGCGACCGGGTTATCGATTACGTAGCCGAGCGCTACGGGCGCGAGCGCGTGTCGCAGATCATCACATTCGGAACGATGGCCGCCAAGGCCGTCATCCGCGACACGGGACGGGTGCTCGGACAACCGTATGGATTCGTGGATCGCATCGCGAAGCAGGTGCCTTTCGAGATAGGCATCACGCTCGACAAGGCGCTCGAAGATTCTGAAGAACTCGCTGCCATGTATCGAGACGATGAAGAGGTCGCGGCGATCATTGACCTGGCAAAATCATTGGAAGGCCTGGTCAGGAACGCGGGCAAGCACGCGGGCGGCGTCGTCATTTCACCAGGTCCGCTGACCGATTTCGCGCCGTTGTATTGTGAAGAGGGCGGAACCAACGTCGTAACCCAGCTCGACAAGGACGATGTCGAGGCCGTTGGCCTCGTGAAGTTCGACTTCCTGGGTCTGAAAACGCTGACGATCATCGACCGGGCCGTGCAGATCATCAACGACACCAATCCGGGTAGCCGTTTTTCGATCAAACGGATACCGGAGAACGATCCGAAAACGTTCCAGCTGCTGCGCAGTACGCGTACGGCGGCCGTGTTCCAGCTTGAATCGAACGGCATGCGTGATCTCATCAAGCGCTTGCGGCCGGATCAGTTTGATGACCTCGTCGCATTGGTGGCGCTGTTCCGACCGGGCCCGCTGCAGTCAGGCATGGTGGACGATTTCATCACGCGCAAGCATGCAACCAACAAAGCGGACATCGATTACCTGCACCCGGACCTGAAACCGGTGCTCGAGGAAACCTACGGCGTCATCCTGTACCAGGAACAGGTAATGCAAATTGCGCAAGTGCTCGCAGGTTATACGCTGGGCGGCGCCGATCTGTTGCGCCGGGCCATGGGCAAGAAAAAGGCCGAGGAGATGGCCGAGCAGCGCGAAATCTTCGTAACCGGCGCGACCGAGCGCGGCGTCGCGGAAAGAACGGCGACACATATCTTCGACCTGATGGAGAAATTTGCCGGCTACGGATTCAACAAATCGCACTCCGCAGCCTACGCAGTCCTGTCCTACCAGACGGCCTACCTGAAAGCGCACTATCCGGGTGCCTTCATGGCGGCCGTAATGAGCGCCGATCTGCACAACACGGATCGACTCGTTACGCTCAAAGACGACTGCCGGCAACTGGGCCTCAAGCTTCTTGCACCCGACATCAACCAGTCGGCCTACCATTTCAGCGTGGCCGACGAAAAATCCATCCTGTACGGGCTCGGGGCGATCAAGGGAGTCC
>Ga0224496_10002608_pt1 | contig 10680 bp, 7 predicted proteins | sample SF_Jul11_sed_USG_2_FD_168127 | JGI IMG/M metagenome (GOLD analysis project Ga0224496, IMG submission 168127) | Sediment microbial communities from San Francisco Bay, California, United States - SF_Jul11_sed_USGS_8_1 | ecosystem: Environmental > Aquatic > Marine > Sediment | place: USA... | reverse complement strand
ATAAAATGGTTAAAGTTGTTTATTAGTCTATTTAGCGCATCATAATAAAGTGTATATAATCTGTTCAATTCTGTCGGATTACTGTCAATATGGTTGTTGTGGATCATTAACTTCGCTGTTTTTATATTTTTGACACGTCTTTACGTGGCTGATGGCAATATAATTATCAGTGTTTTCTGGTATTTCAGAAGAATATAGTCTATTTACTAAGCTGAATGAACAGATAGATGGGGCAAAATAGTCTCGTACCTCTATGTTTCTCCAAATGTTGTAGTTAAAACATATCTTCATGATGTAATAAATGTTTACCCTCGAGGGCAAATTAGCTGTAAACAGTACGCATATATAGTGTGTGCCTGTCTTTACAGGTATTTCCTGTTAAATGTACTAATATTTAAAGCGGATTGTTCTAACATATTAAAAGTAAGGGCAAATTACAGCTGTATTAATTCATACTGATCATGTCCTTTGTTTATTTTTTATATGCTTGAGCATGGTTGAAAGTAGATTGGATAAAAATAAAAATTATATTACTACTATGACGAGTGCATTAAGATTGCTAGTTGTTGACGATTCGAAACTCATGCGTGAAGCCATAATTGGTATGTTTGCAGATGATGAGAACGTCATGATGGAAGAAGCGGCAGATGGTCTGGAAGCCCTGGTATTGCTGGATAAATTTAAACCAGATGTGGTTACACTGGATATTAATATGCCGGGTCTGGATGGTATCGGTACTCTTAAGCGCATGATGATAGAGCACCCGGTGCCCACGATTATGTTAAGTAGTTTAACGCAGGAAGGTGCAAAAATTACCTTTGATGCCCTTCGCTATGGTGCTGTTGATTTTATTTCCAAGCCTTCTGCCATGTCAGATATCAGTCGTGAAGAACAGGCAGCGCAAATACGTGGCAGAGTTAAATATGCAGCTGAAGTTGAGCTGGCTGCCATTAAATATATTCGCCATGAGTCAAACAAGGACGATTTAGGGTCTGACGTCAGTAATGGACAGATTCAGCATATTGTGGCCATGGGCGCAGCTGAAGGTGGCTATGGTGCATTATTAAAAATTATTCCCCAGTTGCGCACAGATTCAAATTCGACTTATTTAATATCACTTCATGTGGCATCGGAGTTTGTTGATGCATTTATTGGTTACCTCAATACCTGTAGCAAGATCCCGGTAAAGCGGGCAGTTCATAACGACGTTATTAAGCCGGGTTGTTGTTATATCAGCAGCGGTACAGATTATATGAGTGTGCATAAAGAAGCGGATGGCTTCAGTTTGCATATCAGTCCGGCCCCTTTTGTTACCCGTCGTGGTGCCATCGATATGTTGTTATTTTCGACAGCTGAAGCCATGGGTGATCAGGCTGTTGGTGTTATTTTGTCGGGCCTGGGTGAGGACGGAGCAGAAGGCCTGGAAGAAATTATTCGTGTCGGTGGTATGGCGATTGTTCAGGATCCGCATACCTGTTTCTGTAAAGAAATGGCGTTGTCTGCACTGGAAAGATCAGCTGTTGAGCAGGTTGTTGTGGATGCAAAAATTCCATCTATACTCAATGGTAATTTAAATAATTGAAAATATTTGTATATTCAAATTTCTACCCTAATTAGGAGGGGATAATGAACTGGAAACACTGGGAAATTGGTCAGAAAATACTTTCAGGCTTCCTGTCACTATTAGTTGTACTCGTCGCGATGGGCGGTGTTGCCTGGTGGAACGTGAATCTGATGCAGGATTCCTCATTCACCGTACAGCAAAAAACGCCATTATCACAATCGGCGGTACAGATGACATTGTCAGTAAGAACAACGCAGCAGCTTATTATGGAATTACTCGAAGCTGATACTGATAATCATGTGAACAAGGTAATGGCTGAAATTAAAGACCAAATTGAATTATTTGACCTTTATGAAAAAGCCATTACCGATGGTGCGGATACCCCTATCGGTCAGGTCTACGCGGCAGAAGACCCCAATCTGATTAAAGCCCTGAAAAATACGGTAAAAGTGCATGACGGTGATTTTGGTCCTGCTATTACCCTGGCGCGTGACTTACAGCTTCAGGAAATCGCGACATTAGATCAGTCCCTGCAAGGCATGCGTAGTTATGAAGCGGCTTTTGACAAGATTATTGAGGATGCAGAAGATTTCGAGTCCCAGGTAAAAGAGCTGATCAAAGACCAATTCAAGTCCGGTGCATCAGCCAAGGCGCTGTTCGAAAAGGAAAATACCTGGGCTGATATATCAATGGAAATGAAAACAACTTTATCAGCCACCCGAATCAAAATCGAAGAATATGCACAGTCTCTGGAGACTGCCGGTACTGCCGATATCAAAAAAGAATTTGATGTAACAGTATCTGAGATGCGTGGCTGGTTTAATGCGCTGGCTAAAGGTGGTGATACCGATGAAGGTTATATTGTCCGGGTGGATCATCCGCAGATTAAAAATACATTGATGAGATTGATCGATGATTTCGAGAAAAACTATTTACCGTTGGCCAGTGAGTTTATCGGTATCCAGGATAAGCTGGTAAAAATTGCAGAAGAACGACACAAAAATGATACCCGCCTGGATGACACTTCTATAGTACTGGGTAAATATCTTGCTGAGATTGAAGGTATCGCAAATGAAGCATCGATCATGGCGAGTAAGGAATCCATCGCGGCATCAAAGGCAGCTGTGATCCAGGTGGTTGTCGGAATTATCCTGGGTATTATTCTGGCGATCAGTTTAGGTTTGATTATTTCCCGTGCGATTACCCGACCTATTATCGGCATGGTAAACACGGTACAGACCATTGCCGATAATCGTGACCTGACCATTCTGGTACCGGTGGAAAGTAAAGATGAAATCGGTCGAATGTCCGAAGCCTTCAACAACATGATGAGCGTATTGCGGAATGCATTCGTGGTGGCGAATACAGCCGCCGTTGAGGTGGCAGTAAGTTCCAAAGATGTGGCCGGACGTGCGGCGGCAAACAGACAAAGGGCCCAGGGTGAGCTGGAACGTAGCCGAACGTCTGAAAAAGTTATTACCGAGATGGGAAGTACTGCAGGTCAGGTATCAACATCGGTAGTCGGTCAGCAGGATGCGGCACAGGTATCGCAGAAAGCTATTGTAAACCTGTTAGATAAAATGGGTGGTGTAACAAAAGCTGCACAGGATCAGGATAAAGAAGTGGTATCTGCCCTTGGCACAGTAACGGCGATGGGTGAAACCGGTGCGAAGGTTGTGGCCAACGCGCAGAATCAGGGTCAGATGGTGGTACGTGTAACGGAATCGGTTAATGAAATGGCCAATGCGGTAAATGAAATGCAGAAGGCGGTACAGCAGGCGAATGAATATGCGAATGCTTCATTGAATGCTGCGAAAGACGGTCGTATTTCGGTTGAAGCAACGGTACAGGGTATGCGTACAATTGCGGAATCATCTGAACAGATTTCTGAAATTATCGGTGTAATCACCGAGATCGCGGAACAGACCAACTTGCTGGCATTGAATGCAGCAGTTGAGGCGGCACGTGCCGGTGCTCATGGTAAAGGTTTCGCGGTGGTTGCGGACGAAGTTGGTAAGCTGGCTCAGCGTTCATCTGAAGCGGCCAAGGAAATTACCCAGTTAATCAAGGAATCAACCGCTAATGTAACCGAGGGTGTAAAACTCTCTGACCGTTCACAGGAAGCACTGGCCAAGATCGACGAGGGTGGTAAGTTAAATATCCAGGCGATTCAGGCGATCAGTACAACATCTGAAAAACTCGAATTAAGTACAAGTGAAGTGCAGAGTTTGATTCAGGAACTGAATACGCTGGCACAACAAATCGGTGCCATGGCGGGTGAGCAGGGTGTACGTCGTAAGGAAGCAGAAGCGGCACTGACTAAACTGGAAGAATATGCCAAATTGATTGTGGGTCTGGTTAATGAATCGAATCAGGGTGTACATGAAATTTCCAAGGAAATGGATGGTGTGGTACGACGCGGTGAAGAAATGATTCAGATGACGGAAATGCAGGCACAACGCTCCAAGGCTATTACCAAATTATCGAATGAATCAGCTCAGGCTGCGGCACAAACCGTGGAAGGTGCAGGTAACGTTGTAAAAATTACAGACGCATTAAAAGAGCAATCAGAAGCACTGACAGCTCAGATTAGACAGTTCAAATTCTAAAGATGGATTATTTGAATATGTGTTTGCAAAATATAACGAACTACTGCCAGGTAATTATTGTGTACGGTTCCTTTAGGTAAGGAGAATTCCAGCATGGCTGAAAAATTTAACATCGATGAGACTGATGACTCTGAAGATGAAGGCTTGATGCAGCTCGTTGGCTTTGGTGTGGCCAACGAGAGGTTTGGAGTTGATATTCTAATGGTGCAGGAAATACTGCGATCAGCTGTGGTCACAGCTGTACCTAACTCACCAGAATTTGTTGAAGGCGTGCTTAATCTACGCGGTAATATCGTACCGGTTATAGATTTGCGTAAACGTCTTAATCTTTATGATGCAAATAAGTCACAGAAAAAAAGCTGGGTATTAATTTTAAATATCGATAATCGAGTGGTTGGCTTTATTGTTGATCATGTAACCGAAGTGCTTAAAATCGAAGAGAAAAGAGTTGAGGCTGCTCCGGATATTATTGTTTCCGGTCTTGAGAGTCAGTACATCCAGGGTGTATGCGAAATTGATGGTAGCCTGATTATTATTCTTGATTTTGATCTTGTTCTTTTCAATGAGGAGCAGAAAGTGCTTGGTGAAATGGATGTTGATGAATTGTTATTATCAGAAAGTGAGATTGTTTAATGAAATGTGTTAATGAAATGCGCATAGCGGGTTATTAACAATGGCCAAGAATATACTGATCGTTGATGATTCTTCTATTATGCGCAAGATGCTGGTCAAGATTTTTGAAGAAGCCGGGCATAATATAGTCGGTATGGCAAGTAGTGGTGCTGAAGCAATAGAGCTGTATAAAGAACTAAATCCAGATTTGGTGACAATGGATATCACCATGAGAGGTATGGATGGTCTAACTGCCGCCAGAGAAATTATCGAAGCTGATAACAGTGCTCGCGTTCTAATTCTCTCAAATCTTGATGAAGATAAATACAAGGATGAAGTTCAGCGTATTGGTGCCATTGGTCTGGCAAATAAACATAATGCAGATCAGATACTTAAACTGGTAGGGGAATAAATATTTGCCTGTCCATAATTGTATGATTGTGCGAGCAAATTTACCCGGCCTGGGATTATGGAAACACTATGAGTGAAATAGAATTATCACAACTCCCAGATTTTATTGTAGAGGCTACAGAACATCTGGAAGAAATGGAAACTCTGCTGTTACAACTGGCAGATAATCCGAATGATTTGGAAATTTTAAATGAAATATTTCGGCCTATTCATACCATTAAAGGATCAGCTCAATTCATAGGTATTGCCAGAGTTTCCAGGCTGACGCATCGTCTGGAAGATCTTCTCGATAAATTGCGTGATGGCTCTATGCAGTCAACACCGGTAATTGTAGAAACTCTGATCGAAGGGCGAGACAGAATCGTTCAGCTGGTAAAGGAGCTCGAACAAAACCAGGAAGAAGTGTCATCAGTTGATGATCTGATCGATAAACTGACAATGCATCTTGAGGGCGGTGATTTACCTGTTGCGGAAACACCATCTGTAGAAGCAGAAACCTCGTCATTGTTATCTTCTGATGATCAGTCAGTCGCAGGTGAATTTCATGAAGAAAATGATGAAGAACTGTTTTCAATTTACCTGAATCAGGTAAGAGAGCAATCTTCAGTTATTCAGGCTGCAATTGATGATATCGATAATGCAGCAGATAAAGAAAGGCGCTTGTTAAATTGTCTGGATGCGGTCAATAAGCTTAGATCATCTGCTAATTACATGGGTTACGATGAAATTGCTGAATTTTGTAATGGCTGGCATGATTCAATAGTAGAGGCAAATAAGGCTGTTTTAAAAGGTAAGGATATTGCGCTTTCTTTTATGGATTTTTATTTTGCGGAATTCAAGCAGTTTTTTCCACAATTTACACAGACGGCTAATAAAATTGAAGTTCAACAATCTGTTGCAGAGTCAAAAGAAACTGTTGAGCGCAATGCTCCTGAAATGCAGCAACAAAATGTGTCTGGAAGTGTTATACAGGAAGAAAATGATGAAGAATTACTGGCAATTTTTCTTAATCAACTTCAGGAGAAGGTTTCAGATCTAAAAGCAATCACAGCCGATCTGGATGATGCAGTAGATAAAGAAGGTCAGCTCAGAAATTGCATTAGTATATTAAATAAATTAACAGCCTCAGCAAACTATATGGGCTATGAGGAGATAGCGGAGTTCTATGTTGGCTGGGCTGAGACATTGGGCGAAGCGGCCAAGACTATATCCAGGGGTAAAGATGTCTCTTTGTCTTTTATGGATTTCTATTTTGCCGAACTTAAACAGTATTTTCCCGGTCTTGATCTGCAGAAAGAACCTGTACACGAGACTGTTAAGCGCTCGATTGAGAATGAAGCTGTTCAAGTAGAATCACCCGTTGATGATGATCTTGAGAGTGCATTGTCCGCAAGTGCTGAAATACAGCAAGATGACGATCTGTTTGGTCGTTTAAATAATGCTCTTAAGGAATCTATTCATCAGGTAAGTAAGACCGAATATGAAACCTTAAATAGTGTTTTTGATGAAATGGTCTCGCCCAAAAAAGGTGAAAAGCAGGTTTCAGAAAAGCCAGCTAAACCAGCTAAACCTGAACGTAGAGCAAGCGGTGATCGTCGTATGGATGAAAGACGACTGTTTGAAGAACGTCGACGCATGCGTGAAGGAAATGAAAGGAAAACAAGACGTAGTCTGAGAGTTGATTCCGAGAAAATTGATACCTTAATGAATCAGGTGGGTGAGCTGGTAGTTGACCGTTCTTATTTTGTTCAGTTGCTCAATGAGCTGGGGGATTTGCAGCAGTATTTGAAAGAGAACCTTAATCTTGAACAAAAAGAATTAAAAATGATTCGTACGTTTAATTATCGTCTTGCTGAAGCTATTTCCGGTTTGGGCCGTACTTCAAATGAGCTTCAGGAAGGTGTTATGAAAATGCGAATGTTGCCTATATCGCAAATTTTTAATCGTTATCCGCGACTGGTTCATGATCTTACACACAATACGGATAAGAAAGTTAACCTGGTAGTTAATGGTGAAGAAACCGAGCTGGATAAGATGATTGTTGAAGAATTATCTGATCCATTGATACATATTATTAGAAATGCAGTCGATCACGGTATTGAAAGCATAGAAGATCGTAAGCTGGCTGGCAAACAACCAGAAGCAACCTTGGCGTTAGAGGCCTATCAGGAAAGTAATAATATTGTAATTGAAGTTACCGATGATGGTCGTGGTATTGATAGACAAAAAATAAAAAACAAGGCCATAGAAAAAGGGCTGTTTACATCAGATGAGCTGGAGCGTATGTCGCCGTCTGAAATAACCAATATTATTCTTACTGCCGGGTTCTCGACCGCTGAAAAAGTAACTAATACCTCTGGTCGTGGTGTTGGTATGGATGTTGTTAGAAAGAATATCGAGAAGTTAAATGGCTCACTGGAAATCGAGTCAAAACATGGTGCCGGCACGCGTATGCGTGTAAAAATTCCATTAACACTCGCCATTATACATGCGCTTATGATTCGTACCGGTGCTGATATATTTGCGATCCCACTGGCAAATGTTGATGAAACTGTGCGTATTAATGTGGGTGATATTTCAATGATCGAAGGGGTTGAGGTTATTTACCTGCGTGGTCAGTCATTACCTGTATTTAGATTATCTACTTTATTTGGTATTCGATCAGATAAGGATACAGAGCGACTTTATGTTGTAATTGTTAGTTCAGGTGGGCAAAGAGTTGGTTTTGTTGTTGATGAGATGATGGGGCAGGATGAAGTGGTCATCAAACCTCTTGTCGATTATGTGCAGGAGAAGAGTGGTTTCTCCGGTGCAACGATTATCGGTGATGGCAGAATATCTCTTATTCTTGATGTTTATGAGATGGTTAGAATTACCGCTGAGCGACAGTCAAAGAAACACCATGAACAGGCTGCGCGTCTAAAAGCTAAAATAAAGCCAAAATCAAAATCTGATGAACATACCATTAATAATAATTAATTACTTTTATTTGTGATTGGCAGGGTGATATGAATAATTATCAGGAATTTTATGGCAGATAAAATTAAAGTCCTTATTGTTGATGATGCTTCATTTATGGTGAAAGCACTTAGTGAAATGCTAGGTTCTGATCCCGATATTGAAGTTGTGGGCGTTGCTAAAAATGGCAAGGAAGGTCTGGAAAAAATTAAGGAATTAAAGCCGGATGTGATTACTCTGGATGTTGATATGCCTGTTATGGATGGTATCAGAACAGTTCGGCATATTATGATTGAATCACCTGTACCAATTGTAATGCTAAGCTCGTTGTTTAATCATGGCGAAATTACATTTGAGGCATTAAGGCTAGGGGTAGTTGATTTTATGCCTAAGCCTTCGGGTGCTATATCCAAGGATATTCATGACGAGCGTAATAAAATTATTGACCGTGTAAAAATTGCAGCTGATGAAGATATTGAAAAAGTTAGACGGGTACGAGTATGTAAGCTTGATACACGAGATCGTTTAAGTGAGCGTTATGAGTATCGTCAGCTGGATTACCTTATTGCGATAGGAACAACCCTTGGTGGACCGAATACAATAATTAATCTGATGTCACAGTTGTCACCAGATTTGCCGGCAGCAGTTGTTGTGATTCAGGAGATTTCACAGAAAATATTACCGGCCTTTGTGCAAAAGTTTAATGAGTACACCGCCTGGCGTGTAGAAGTGGGTATTGAAGGGACGGTTATAGAACAGGGCGTCTGTTATATATGTGCACACAATAACCCGTTGGTTGTTAAGAACAATCAAAATAACGAGTACTGCCTAGTGAAGGGTAGTCATCCTGAAGAGCCATTGAACGATTTATTTTCATCTGCAGCTGAGGCATTTAATGAAAATTCAATTGGTGTACTGCTGACCGGAATAGGTACTGATGGCAGCAAGGGTTTTATGTCCATAAAAGAAAAATCAGGTACAACAATAGCTCAGTCGACTGAAACCTGTGTTTATCCTAATTTAACACATACAGCGATTGAGAATGGTGTTGTAGATACGGTAACTAATTCAAATCAGTTGGCAAGCCAGATTGAATTGACGATTTCAAGAAGACATGATGAATAATACTGCTATTTGGCAATTTAATTTAGTTTGTTTCAATATCGGTCTGTGTTGTTTGCGAAATAATTTATTGAGAAGCAGTTTATGATTATAACCTGTACTAACTGCAAAACTCGCTACAACATTAGTGATAGTGCTATAAAGAAAAAAGAGATAAGTGCGCGATGTGCAAAGTGTAAGCATGTTTTTACTGTGCGTAAAAGTGTTCAGTCGACACCTGTCAGAACAGTTGAAAATGAGGAATTGCCAATAAAAATAGATGGCATTAGTGCCTCTGATTCAAACATGAAGGCTAAAATTATTTCAGTTTGTAATCAGAAAGGCGGTGTTGCCAAAACCACTACATCTTTAAATCTTGGCGTGTCATTAAGTTTGTTAAAAAAGCGTGTGCTTATTATTGATTTCGATATACAGGCGAATTTAACAACGCTTCTTGGTTATAAAGATGCCAAGTCATTTTTTGAGGTTATACATTCAAAAGATGCTGGCATATCAGAATATATTATCAAAACAAAATTAAATTTATGGTTATTGCCTTCAAATAGCAAGATGGCTTTATTAGCAAAGATGCATTTGCAAGACGAAAATTTCGAATATTTATTGCGAGATAAATTGAAATCTATTGGCCATTATTTTGATTATATTATAATAGATACGCCGCCGTCGGGTGATTTTTATACGCTAAATGCCTTATTGGCTTCTGATATGGCTGTGATTCCAACCCCATGTGAGTATCTTTCTATGCAAGGTGTTAACCATATTGTGAATATGATTAATGTTATTCGCGAAAAGTCCGGTCATGTGATTAATTATAAAATTCCTATTACCATGTTTGAGCCAGAGAATACTGCATCAAAGGTTATTTTGAAGAAGTTGAAGGAAGAGTATAAAGATCGTGTTTTTTCAACCATGATTGAAAAAGACACAAAAGTACAGGAATCTCAGATATTCCATACACCTACTATTTATTATGATAAGGAAAGTCGTGCGGGAAGACAGTATTATAATTTAGCGAAAGAAATTATTAATTTATAATATTTTATTCATGGTGCGGCTTGAAATTTAATGTTTAAAAAGAAACTAATATACCCGATCATGTCATTTGCTATGGTTGTTGTCATATGGGAGCTTGTTGTTCTATTTGGCCCATGGAGTCGACAGGTGTTTCCGGGTCCAACTGAGGTTCTTAAAAGTTTTTATGAGCTGGCATTAAGTGGCGCACTTTTAAGTCATTCAGTGGCGAGTCTGTATCGGGTGACAATCGGCTTTTATCTGGGTGCTTTATTAGGTATTCCTCTTGGTATTTTGTTAGGTCGAATACAGGCTATAAAGTTTCTGGTTAATCCTCTTATTCAGTTCTTGCGTCCAATTTCACCGCTGGCATGGATACCCTTATCTATGCTC
>Ga0224496_10002607_pt1 | contig 10681 bp, 9 predicted proteins | sample SF_Jul11_sed_USG_2_FD_168127 | JGI IMG/M metagenome (GOLD analysis project Ga0224496, IMG submission 168127) | Sediment microbial communities from San Francisco Bay, California, United States - SF_Jul11_sed_USGS_8_1 | ecosystem: Environmental > Aquatic > Marine > Sediment | place: USA... | reverse complement strand
CAGATAGGGATTGGGATATTGTTCGTGCGGCAGAGTGATATTCATCCCGATATTCTTAGCACCACAATCGAAAGCCCCGCGGTTGGCCGCCTCCATGATGCCAGGGCCACCGCCGGTCATGACCACTAACCTGCAGTCTTCCGGCCCGCGACCTGACTCCCCGACCATCCGTCCGAAGTCCCGAGCAACCTGATAATACTGACTCTTGGCCTGGATCCGCTCCGCGACGGCAAGGCGCCGTTTCAGATCGTTATTTTGGGGTGAGTCGAGCCGTTCTCTCTGCAGTCGTTCAACCCGACGGGCAGCGGCGGCGGGCTCCATGATGCGAGTGCTGCCAAAGACAACGATGGTATGCTGAACCCCATGCTGGTTCAGCAAGAGTTGCGGTTTACTGTAATCAAGCTGCAGGCGCACCCCTCGACTCTCATCCTGCCCAAGAAAATCGATATCTTCGTCAGCCTGTCGGTAGCTTTCGCTCTGCAGCAGAACCTCGGTTCTTGCCTGTGCATCGACATCCTCCTCAGGAGGCTTGGGAGTTTGCCAGGGAAGTTTTTCCTGTCGACGGATCGGGTGAGGCGGCGTGGGAATCGACAATGCTGGCTTGCTCTTATCCGAGTCATCTTGGCCCATGATACTGCCCTTTCCTCATGATGTACGATGATTGCCAAAGCGGCCGCATGCGATTTTGTTTATGCTAAGCCTGGCCATGTCAACGACTGATGGTTCATCCTACAAAACGGGAAAGAGTGGCGAACAGGCCCAGGTTGAATTGAGGCTCCCGAACCCATTCCGAAATCCATGAGACACAAGTTCACGGAAGCCCACGGTGCGGTGTCGTGTCGGCCAGACGCGTTGCTCATACGAGCATTCTTCACATGGCCGCTTCAGTTAGGGTTGGTGGTAGATCAAGAGGAAGAGGCATGATGGGCCGGGATTCCTGAGAGGCCAGATAGGCCAGATGCTCATGCATGATGGCGCCCTGAGGCAGCATTTCCCACAAGGGACCGAGTTTTCCACGAATTTTCTTCAGGTAAAATGGAGGCAGTTCGGTGGTTTCGCCTTCGATAAATTGTCTGACTGAAAGATTCGTGTCCATGAGTTTTCGAATTTTGGTGTGGTAGGCAATCCGCCCGAATCCTTCGCTCGACACGGACCGGACAAAGTTAAACCATTTAGGGATCCAGCCTCGATTCAGCATCACTCGTTTAGCAATCATCGGCCACGAGAAGGCATGTTGCGAGATAGCCACCACATGGTCATAAAATTCAGGCCAGGCATAATGTTTAGGCCGCACATTCATGGCATGGTTGTTATCTAAAAAATGAAATGGAAAGGGAAGTACCCGTCCTTCCTGCTGTAAGGACAAATTAAATGGAGCGGATTGACCAAATGCTGTCAGTAACGAAAACGCGGGAAACGCTCCTGGCGCCGCATTTAAAAACTGTTTGGTGAGTTCAAACGGCTCCGGGCCTTTGTCGGTATCCAACCCCAACACAAAATTCACTTGCACATAGGGGATATAGCGAAGAATCAAATTAATATGATCCGCCACTTGTTTAACCTTTTCCTGGCCGGTTTGTCGTCCCGTACGGGATTTGTCACCCATGTCGTACCACGACTCAATACCCGGTAGAATGGCTTTAAATCCATTCTGTTTCATCCGCTCCAAGTGAGCCTCAGATAATAATGACAACGTGCTTTCCGCGATGAAGTCGATACTATTGGGAGGAATGGCCGTTTCGATGGCCCGCATATATTCTTGAAAACGGACACCAAAATTGGGATCGTGCCAGGCCACAATCGGGCGCTTGATTTTGGTTCGTAAAAATTTCAGATCTTCACTGATTTGTTCGAAGGACAACGGTTGGTAATCAACTTTCGCATCGACACAAAACCCGCAGGTATACGGACAACCCATGCTCCCCAGCATAGGGACGATTTTAAACGAAGTTGGCGCTTTCGCTAAGGTGGGTTCAATAAATTTCCATCGTTCGTGGACACCCGGCAATTCCGTGGGTTGTTGTTTGGCTTGGAGTTGTTGGCCGAAGGGACGATGGGGCGCACAGTCAGACAAAATGTCATGAATGAGGGATTTGTCGGTAAACCCAACCACATAATCGAAATAGCGAGCCGCATCCTGCGGATAACTCCTGGCATGAGGTCCGCCCAATACGGTCACAGCGCCACGCGTCCGAAACACATTGCTAATGGCATACGCCGTGAGCGCTGACCTGGTAAAGGCACCAATGAAGACGATATCTGTCTCTTCTAATAATTCTTGATTCAGATCTTCTCTGCCGGTATAGCAGATAAAGCGAACCTTGTGTCCGAGTTCCTCGCACCACACCCCTACAACTTGCGGCATAATACTGGCCAGATTCTGGTTCATCACCCGAGCATACATTGAATTAGTCGGCCCTTTGGTGACGAGATCAAGAATGGTGACTCGAAGTTGGCGCATAGGTATCTCCCGAAAAAGAAGAGGGGGTCAGTTGAAGAAAATAGCGAGTTGAGAAAAGAAAAGAGGAGACAAGCGCCACCTGCGTGAAACCCTAGCTGAAAGTTCGTAGTAAATCAAGGAATGTCGCGTCAAAATCAACCCAACTTCACCTAACAGTATACACTAACGGTCCGGCCTCTTTCGGCCAGCCCCGGTAAGATTCCTGAAAAATTTTTGACACACACCAGAGGAGAGTAACTCTGACTGGAATGGAAGGCAGAAACAGCAAAGACCTCCCAAGCAAAAAAACCATTAGGCCGTCTGGCTGGCCAGGGCAAGGGCTTCAGGCATGCCTTCCTTCCTCTGCTCAAGACAGGGTGGCAGGGTGAAGTGAAAAGCCGTCCCTTCATTGAGGGTAGATTCCACCCAAATTCGGCCTTCATGTAATTCGACGATTTTTTTGCACAGGGCCAGTCCGATCCCGGTCCCTTCCACCTGAGTGCCGCAATCAAGTCGTTGAAAAATCCCAAACACCTTATCGAAGGCATCGCTCGGGATCCCGACACCATTGTCTTTCACCGTCACAATCCACTTAGGCCCTTTGCAGCGGGCAACCACTTTCACCATGGGGGAGTGCTCCCCTCGAAACTTAATCGCATTCGCAATCAGATTTTGAAAAAGTTGCAGCAGAAACGTGTGATTCCCCAACACCGTGGGCAAAGGGTTCACCTCAATGGTGGCCTTGGTGTGGTGAATCATGACTTCAAGTTGTGCCAACACCTCGTTCAGCACCTCCTCCAAGTCAACCGGCTCCATCGTATGTTGCGCCCCGCCGACCAGCGAATAATCTAACAAGTCTTGAATCAGCCGACGCATATGATGGGCACTCTTCATCGCACGCTCTAAATAATCTTTCGATCGCTCAGGAAGCGACTCCTGAAGATCCATTTGAAGCAACTCTAAAAATTTACTGATGCGTCTCACGGGAGCTTGAAGATCATGGGAGGCGGTATAGGCAAACTGCTCAAGTTCTCGATACGACCGTTCAATTTCCATCCGCTGCTTTTCGTTGGTACTCAACAAATGAGATTTCTCAATCGCCCGCGTCACCGCTCGAAACAATCCTTCGGAAGTCAGCTTGCTTTTAACCAAATAATCACTGGCTCCACCTTTCATGGCTTCTGAGGCGACTCCTTCATTTCCCTGTCCCGTCAACATCAACACCGGAATAAAGCGTTGCGTGTCATCCTTGGCTAAAGACTGAATAAATTCTAGCCCATCCAGATCAGGTATCTGATAATCAATGAGTATACAATCCGGATGTTCTTTTTGGCATATTTCTAGCCCTTCTACACCTGAGTCCGTTTCGAGAATTTGAAATTCCTGCACGATTGAAAATTGTCTGAGATAACGGCAAAACACGTCTCGGTCCTCTGGCGCATCATCAATGATCAAAACTTTAATGGAGTCGGCGTTCATTGAGCACCCCCACTCTGTTTCGGCAAGACCACCACTTCAAACCAATAATCCTTCAGCTCCGACATCGCGTTCATAAAGCCGCTAAAATTCAAGGGCTTTTGCATATAACTATTGGCGCCCATACGATAGCAATCTTGCATATCACGTTGGTCGCCTGATGTCGTTAAGACAATGACAGGAATGAGCTTCAAGTCGGAATTCTTCTTCAGATCGTCAAGCACTTCACGGCCATCCGTGCCCGGCATATTCAGGTCGAGGAAGATGATGCCAGGACGCTGGGCATCTGATGAATTGGCATAGGCCCCACGATGGTACAAATAGTCCAATGCATCATCTCCATCACAACAATGGCGAATCGGATTTTTCAACCCGGCTTTCTGTAAGCTACGAACGGTCATTTCAAAATCTTCCGGACTGTCCTCAATAAGAAGAATCGGTTGTGGGGATGTCACCATGGCTCCTACTCCTCTGCAAGGTAAAGAAAAATGTGGTGCCCTCTCCAAAGGTCGACTCCAGCCAGAGTCGCCCCCCATGACGCTCAACAAGCTTTTTTGCAATCGTCAATCCGGCACCAGTCCCTCCACCAAATTTATCTCGCCCGTGCAGTCGCTTGAAAATTCGAAAAATACTCTGAAAATGTTTCTGGCGAATCCCGACCCCATTATCTTTGACATAAAAAACCGGAATCCCTTTCAGATAGCCATTGGCATCAGGCCAGGACCCACTTCCATAATAAAATCCAACTTCAATCCACTTTTCGGGTTTATCATTATATTTCATGGCATTCGTGATGAGGTTACGGAAAATTTCCCCGACACGAACCGAATCACAATAGACGGATGGGAAGCTTTGTGGAATATTTAAGAGAATCCCATATTCTTTCAAACTGATATCCAAGGTCTCAAGCACCCCATCAAGCACCCGTTCAAGATCCGTGAGTTGCATGGCCATTTCAGTTCGTCCCGTTCGGGAGAAATACAAGAGCGCATCTAGCAGTTCTTCCATTCGCCGTGATAAACGACAGAGGGTTTCGCAACGGATACGGCCATCATCATTTAAGGCTGGCCCATGATCTTCCAACAGAATGGTGGCATAATTGAAAATACCCCGAAGCGGTTCCTTGAGGTCATGAGAGGTGATATAGGCGAAGTCATCGAGTTCCTGATTGCTCTTCTCCAATTCTTCGTTATAGGTACGGAGAATATCTTCCACGGCTTTTTCAGCAGTCATATCCCAATTCACCCCGATCATGCAAAGAGCCGTTCCTGTTGGATCCCGCTCCACCTTGCCGGCGCCCTTGATCCAATGGATAGAATGGTCAGGCCATATCACCCGAAATTGGGTATCAAATTCCTGCTTACCTTGGAGCGCCAGTTGAAGGGCTTCTTCCGCCATGGCCCGATCATCCGGGTGAACGGTTTTCATCCACATGGAATACGGTTCGCGCTGAGCTTCTTTCGTTAACCCATAGAGCACATACATTTGTTCATCCCAAATGAGTTTATTCTGCACAACATCCCATTCCCATATGCCCAGATTGGCCGATTGGGTGGCGAGTAGAAGCCGATGGGAGAGGGTTACGTTCCGTTCGGCTTCCCGCTTCTTTTCGGTGACATCCACGAGGGAGGCGAAGACATAGCGGGCATCCTGATAGGTCAGGGGACTCAGCCCGACTTCTACCTGGAATTCGCTCCCATCTTTCCGCTTCCCGTACAGATCAGGTCCAGAACCCCTGGGGCGAGGCTCAGGCGCCTGGAAAAATCCTCTAATCTCGTCTGGATGAGTTGATTGAAGGCGTGCAGGAATGAGCATCTCCACCGGCTGTCCGACCAAGTCGGTTGTGGGATATCCAAACTGTTCAGCCAGAAGCTGATTAACCATCACCATCGCCCCATCCGCATCAACCAACATCATCCCACTCGGAGCTGCGTCAAGAATGACTTGCACGGGCATCGAGATGTTTTCTATGGCAGTCGCAATCGTCATTTGGGATATTCATTTTTATTATGGTTCATTTAGGGCCTTTCGGTCCGTTCCATATTCTTCTTGAGACAACGGTCCTGTCATTCCAGCCATTCCATTGTGAACGTTCCGAAAAGCGTTTCCAGCCTATTGGGGTGAATGTTTGAGAAGAAAGGGTATGCACCATGCCACGTACTTTTCACTCAAGCGTCGGAAGAATCACACCGATACAGTTAGCATCATGACAAAGGCAAACCATTCGTAAGGATGGGACGCAAAGCCAAGGGACCTTTCCTCAGAACAACAGGAGCCAAGGTTCGCCCGGCTACCACTGGCAATCGATTCACGTTGATCCAGTTGCGCCCATTCTCTGACGAGGATGGGCTTTTTTTTGCTTCTTTGCCCTGACAAAAAGCCAATTCAAGGGCACAGAGGAACTCGCTGGGACATCGAAGAGACTATTTCAGAAATAACCTCTTGATGAAGGAGGAGCTTGAGCAATGACGAAACAGGAACCAACGCCAACCGTCCTGATCGCCGATGACAGCCCCGATGACTGTCTCGTTGCAATGCGGGCATGGGATGAAAGTCATTTAGGATTTGATGTTCGATTCGTCCATGACGGGCGAGAGCTCTTGGATTATTTGCATCGACGGCGAAAGTATCGAAGCGTGGCCAATCTCCCCTGGCCCAGGCTGATTCTTTTAGATTTAAATATGCCCCGGAAAGACGGCCGAAAAGTGTTAATCGAACTCCGCGCCCATCCCGAATGGCGTCATATTCCCACGGTTGTTTTCTCAGATTCCACGCACCCCCAGGACATACAGACGGCTGAAACCTTGGGGGCCTATGACTTCATCACGAAACCAGCGACGTTTGAAGAATATCAGCGCATTATCAAAGAATTAGGGCAAATGGCCCTCACGCAACGAGGGGCGGCGTAATCACATGCCGAGCTCTGACGCCAATATTCCTGTGAAGGTCTTGCTTGTGGAAGACGATGAAGACGACGCGGTTATTACCCGAGCCCTTCTCGAAAAAATTTCCGTTCCACGTTTTGAGATAGATTGGGCGGCCTCCTATGACGCGGGCCTGGAACGCATGAAAGAGCATCATCATGATATCGGACTGCTGGATTATAATCTGGGGTCACAGAGCGGGATTGACTTCTTACGGGAAGCCCACATAGATCATCAGCAGACCCCAATCATCATGTTAACCGGCCAAGGCAATGAATCATTAGTCCTCCAAGCCCTTGAGTCAGGGGCAATTGACTATATACCCAAACGAAATATTTCTTCAGAGAATCTTCAACGCGCCATTTGTCATGGTATAGAAAAAATACGGCTACAGGAGGAACTCGTGGCCCATCAGCGTCAATTGGAACGCACGAATAACGAACTCAAGCAGCGAACCGATGAAATACAACGTTTCTACCACCTTTTAGCGCATGAATTGAAAACCCCTCTCACGGCAGCCTCAGAGTTTGTGAACATTTTACTAGAGGGCATTCCGGGTTCGCTGAATCCAGAACAGACAGACTACCTCCATCTCATTCGAGGCTGCTGCGGACATTTAGACCGAAACATCAACGACCTCTATGAGATCACTCGATTAGAAACCGGGAAACTGAGTCTTAACCAGCAGCCGGAGAACTTAACCCCTCTGGTTGCAGATGTCTTGCACTATCTGGCTCCAAAAGCCCAGGCTAAAAACATAACCCTCAATACCTATTTGTCGCCCAATCTCCCCCCCGTCATGATGGACGTTCAGCGCATCCGTCAAGTTCTATTAAATCTTGTTGGAAATGCCCTGAAATTTACTGAAAAGGCCGGAACTGTTTTTGTCGTAGCCGGCGAAGATCCGCTCTGCCCGGGTCGGGTACGAGTGGCTATTCAGGACACTGGTAAGGGTATCCCTCAATCTCAACTCGCTGGAATTTTTGAGCGCCTGTATCAAGTCGAAAAAGATCCCTCGGCGGCATCTCCTGGCTTAGGGCTTGGCTTGTTCATCTGTCGGGAATTGGTCAAGCTTCACGAGGGCACCATGTCCGTTACAAGCACTTTAGGGCAAGGCAGCACGTTTAGCTTCACCTTACGGTGTGCAGGATGAAACAAAAGGAGTGTCTCATGAACAAAACCGTCCTGATTATCGAAGATGATGAAAACATTTCTAAAGCCTTAGAGGTTCGCTTGAACGCTCGGGGGTACCAAACCGCCACAGCCTTTGATGCCATTATGGGCATGCAAAAAGCCTTCACTTCTTCACCCGATGCCATTCTGCTTGATATTGCCATGCCTGGCGGCAACGGGCTCACGCTCGCAGAACGATTCAAATCATCAACCAAGACCCAAGACGTACCCATCATCTTTTTAACGGCCAGCAAACAACCGGAATTACGTCAAAAAGCCATGGCACTCGGCGGAACCGCCTTCTTCGAAAAACCCTACGATTTTAACTATTTACTAGCGGCTTTGCGTGCGGCCATCGAACATCCCAACGTCTGCCTTCCCCTGTAACCCCAAAGGCATTGCCCCGAGACCTACTCGACCAACAAAAACCAACATGCGCGCCCTTGAGGCTGACTCCAATCCCATACGTGTCCTCCTTATTGATGACAATGAGGATGATGCCATGATCGCACAAGCCATGTTGACACAAATTCGCGGTATCAGCTTTGACGTCGAATGGGCTTCGACCTTTCAACAAGGGCTCCAGAAACTCAAAGAGAATAGCCACGACATATGTCTGTTGGATTATTGCTTAGGCAAAGAGACTGGGCTGGATGTCTTAGGAGAAGCGTTGCGATTCGGTTGCCATGTGCCGATTATCATGCTGACCGGGACTACTGATCGTGAAATCGATTTGCAAGCGATCAAGCTGGGTGCCGCCGATTATGTCATCAAAGGTGAGACCAATCCTGGTCTTTTTGAACGGGTCATTCGTCATGCCAGAGAGCGCCGTAAAGCCGCCATCGAGCGTGAACGGTTAACGCAACAACTGGTAGAAAGTTCCCGTCGTCTGGGTATGGCTGAAGTGGCCACCGACGTCTTACACAATATTGGCAACGTCTTGAACAGCCTAAATGTATCTGCTGGGCTGATTGCCCAACATGTTCGTGACATGCCAATTCGTGATGTGAACCGCACATCGGCCTTATTGCAAGCCCATCAGGATGACTTAGCCACGTTTCTTACCCAAGACACCAAAGGCCAGCGGATTCCAGATTTTCTCACGCAACTAGGCAACCATTTACGCGACCAACATGCTCAAACATGCACCGACCTGGATACCTTAATTTCCCAAATCGACCACGTAAAAGACATCATTGCTGCGCAACAAGATATTGCTCGTACCAGCAGCATCCATGAACCGGTCCTCTTGAAAGATCTGGTTGAAACCGCCTTAAAGATCAACGCTCTGGGATTGGACAAAAATCACATTGCGATTACCCGAGACTATATGGATCTGCCTCAAGTGATTACAGACAAGCAACAAGTCCTGCAAGTTGTGGCGAACCTCATTCGCAATGCCAAGGAAGCCATTCGCCAACAAGGCCAAGGCCCACACCGTCTGACCATTCGAATCACCACGAATAGGGAAAAAGTAAACTGGGCCTGTATTCAGGTGAGCGATTCAGGCATTGGCATTCGCCAGGAAAATCTACACCGTATTTTCGCCCAATCCTTTTCCAGACCAAGCGGCGGAGAGGGAGCGGGACTCCATCGCAATGCCCTGGCGGCAAAAAACCTTGGGGGGTCCCTTACCGCCTCCAGTGCCGGAGAAGGACAGGGTGCCACCTTTACGCTTGAACTCCCCGTCACCTTCCTTCAAATCCCAGCATAAGGCCGTAAAAATCAAGCGGCATGTTTTTTGTTGCGTTAACGCGGTTCTTCCTGTACGGTGATAGGTGAATCGACCGTCTCGTTAGACCAAGCCATTCTCCGGCCGTTCTGGCCGTTGTCGTTGCTCAAATCTCCGCAGACCGGCCTCGATAAAGCCCACCAGCTTTGAACAATGTTTGTTTAAGCCGCTGGTGCTATGCCCATACCTCTACAAGGAAGTGCTGTTATGCCGAATCAAAAACGACGAAAAGACCTTCGCAACGTCGCCATCATCGCTCACGTCGATCATGGCAAAACCACCTTAGTGGACGCCCTGCTGAGACAAACCGGCGCACATGTGTTTAAGGAAGGCGAAGCCGTCATTATGGATTCGAATCCCCTGGAAAAAGAACGTGGGATTACCATTTTTTCAAAAAATGCCTCCCTGCTCTATAAAGATACCCGCATTAACCTCGTCGATACCCCGGGCCATGCCGACTTCGGGAGCGAGGTCGAACGAATTCTGCGCATGGTCGATGGCGTGTTATTGCTGGTGGATGCCTTTGATGGCCCGATGCCCCAAACTAAATTCGTCCTCAAAAAATCATTAGAACTACATCTCAAGCCCATTGTGGTCATTAATAAAATTGACCGACCGAATGCCAGGCCTGAGGAAATTGTCAATCAAACCTTTGATTTGTTTTGTGAACTCAATGCCACCGACGAACAACTTGATTTTCCCATTGTGTATGCCTCCGGGAAAGAAGGACGGGCCACGCTGGACCTCTTGGATCCCGCCGTCGACATGAAGCCGTTATTAGACACGATTATCCATCGAGTCTTGCCGCCCGTTGCTGATCCGGAGCAACCATTTCAAATGCTCGTCACCATGTTGGAATATGACTCCTATATCGGTCGGGTGGCCGTTGGACGAATTGTCCATGGCATGGTAGAGGTCGGCAATCAGATCGTCGCT
>Ga0224496_10002606_pt1 | contig 10681 bp, 9 predicted proteins | sample SF_Jul11_sed_USG_2_FD_168127 | JGI IMG/M metagenome (GOLD analysis project Ga0224496, IMG submission 168127) | Sediment microbial communities from San Francisco Bay, California, United States - SF_Jul11_sed_USGS_8_1 | ecosystem: Environmental > Aquatic > Marine > Sediment | place: USA... | reverse complement strand
AAACAACCTTATAAAAAAGGATACCGCAATCACCGGCGAGGATGTGCGCGAGGGGCTGACAATGGTTTTATCTGTGAAGCTCCCGGAGCCACAGTTCGAGGGACAGACAAAAACCAAGTTGGGTAACGCCGAGGTTCAGGGAATAGTTGCCCAGTTGGTTAATGAGAGGCTGGGAAGGTTCCTGGAGGAAAACCCGAAAGAAGCCAGAACGATAATCTCCAAGGCTACCTTGGCCGCCCAGGCAAGGGAGGCCGCAAGGAGGGCCAAGGAACTGACTCGGATGAAAAGCTCCATGGAGGGCTCACTGTTACCGGGGAAACTTGTGGCCTGCCAGGAGAAGGATCCGGCAAAGTGCGAAATATTCATTGTGGAAGGGCAGTCCGCGGGGGGCTCCGCCAAGCAGGGGCGTGATAGCGCCATACAGGCCATTTTGCCGCTGAAAGGTAAGATACTGAATGTGGAGAAGGCCAGGTTCGACAGGATGCTTGGCAGCGAGGAGATCAAGGCCCTGGTTATGTCCATTGGCACAGGCATAGGAAAGGAGGAATTCGATATCAACAAACTGCGATATCACAAAGTAATCCTGATGACAGACGCGGACGTGGATGGGTCACATATCAGGTCCCTTCTGCTGACCCTGTTCTTTCGTCATATGGAGGATGTGATTTCCCATGGGCACCTGTATATAGCCCAGCCGCCTCTATATTCCGTAAAAAAAGGGAAGCATAGCAAATATATAAAGGACGACAAGGAACTGGAGGCGTACTTTATTCAAGTAGGGCTGAAGGACAAGTCCATGTCCATCACGGGAGAAGATGGAGAAATAGAGGTACTCGTCGATGTAGCCTTGAAAAATGTGGTGACCAAGATGATCGAGTACAACAGCATGATAGCCGCTCTGGACAAACGGGGCTTCCGCGAAGGGCTGGTGGAGCGGATGCTGGAGGAGAACATTATGGATAAGGAGTTCTTCCTGGATAGGGAAAGGCTCGAGAAGTTCCTGGTGAGTTTTTCCAAGGAGGATTACGACATGAGCCTTGTGGAGGATCAGGAACATGGAGGAATGGCCATTGAATGGTTCAGCAAGGATCATGGCTCCAAGAAAAAAATCAATTGGGATATGGTATTGTCCCCTGAATACCAGATGGCCCATGCCATAGGAAGATTGCTTGAAAAGTTTGACAGGCCTCCCTTCACCATCACAAATAAGAATGAGACATTCACACTGAATTCCCGCAAGGAAGTTATTGACCATGTCTTCTCATCCGCCAAGGAGGGAGTAAATATTAAACGGTTCAAAGGGCTAGGAGAGATGGACGCGGAAGAACTGTGGGAGACAACCATGAATCCGGCCAGCAGGACCTTGCAGCAGGTGAGAGTGAACGACAGCGTGGAGGCTGACGATATATTCACGGTGCTGATGGGTGAACAGGTGGAGCCGCGGCGCGAGTTCATCCAGACTCATGCGCTGGAGGTCCGAAGGCTGGACGTCTAATGAAGAGAGGACTCTTCTCCCCGATACTGCTGATGGCCCTGACCATGGCGGCCGGAGCCGCGTTTGGCCAGGAGTTGATCCCCCCGCCAGCTAACAATATTACGGTACCGGAAACAGAACTGCAAATGGAGGCGGTGGTAATACCTCCGCCACGAAAGTATATAGTGGTAATTGATCCCGGCCATGGAGGACTGGACCTGGGGGTGCGAAGTTCCAAGAGTATACTGGAAAAGAGCGTGGCCCTGAAGCTGGCTTTTTCTATTCGATCAATGGCGAGCAAATATCCTAACGTTAACGTCTACCTGACCAGGGAGGGGGACCTGGAGCGTACCATGTTAAAAAGGCTGGAGCTGGCAAACTCGAACAGAGCCGACCTTTTCTTGAGCATTCACACCGGTGGAGGGTTCGCGCCCCAGACGCGGCCCATGGAGATATTTATAGCGGGGAACAAGAATAAATCCAGGGCCGGTGAATGGGGCTCACAAAACTGGCCATATAGAAAAGCCAACTATCGCCTGGCCAATTCCCTTTCAAAAAGGATGGCACAGCTGGATTCCAAAATTAAGATAAATATCGTGGAAACCGGAGGGATGATGCTGGAAGGGCTTGCGATGCCAGCAGCGGTGATTGAGCCGGTGGACCTGTCAAACCCTCAGGACGAAATACTGCTGGAGGAGAGCAAACGCCTGCGTCAGATAGCATCTGCCATTACCAGGGGGATCATAGATTTTTTGGATGTCAAGGAGCCAGTGGATGAGGCGGAGACATCCGATGAGTAATGACAAGGGGAAAGATCCACCTGTGGATTCTGACGGGTCGGAGACGATAGAACTGGGGCAGGAGGATATGGCCCCCGCCCTTGGGAAATGGAATATAGATAAGCCCCCAGCCCCTGATGCTCCTATCGACCCTTCTGTGGATTCATGGAACCTGGAGAGTAATCCGGAAACAGAACCCACCGCAAATTACGAACCTGTCCCAAGGCTCATACCGGTGGATGAAATAGAGGAGGTAGGGGAGGGCTCCCATCTCATAAAGAATTTGGCCGAGCATCCGCAAGAGAGAGGGGATCTGGATTACGACTCCAGGCCCCCGGTTATGGAGACCCATGGCGACCAGCCATTGGAAGAAGAACCGGATGAAGACTCGAGCAGTGGTGATACCAGATACTTAATACTGATGGGTGTCCTGATCCTGATAGGCGCCATTGTGTGGCTGGTGCCAAATCCAGGTTGGCAATCATCCCCATTGGAAAATACTAATGCGGAGATGTTGGGTAGCGGGCAGACTACGGCTCAAACTCTGGAAACGACCTCCATCAAGCTTTACGTCCCGGATCCCAGTCTCTCTTTCCTGATCACAGCCAGTCATCCCGTAAACCTTCCGCCGCTGCTGGAAAAAAGGATCCAAATTGTTCTGACCGAGCTTTTCGCCGAAAAAAGAGCGGTCAACGCCATATACCCTCAGGGGATGTTGGTCCGAAGTGTATATGTGAGCAAGACAGCGGCCATCATTTCATTGAACGGATCGTTTCGTAAAAATTATCACACAGGAGCCTGGACCGAGCTATTGGCTGTCTATTCCATCGTCAACACGGTGGTGGGGGCCTTTGACCAGGTTAAAAAAGTAGTGTTGCTGATCGACGATATGGAGGAGGAAATGTTCGTATCCCACGTGGATATCAGCGGATCTCTCTACTTTGATAAATCACTGGTGAAGATTGTAAAAAATCCCAAGGGCAAATCCAAAAATAATAGCGGCCCATTAACTGGCGGAAAGAATGGCTGACGACCGCCCCATCGGTATCTTCGATTCCGGAATAGGTGGTCTTACGGTGTTAAGGGAAATCCACCTTAGATTCCCGGACGAAGAGCTTCTCTATCTTGGCGACACAGCGCGGGTTCCCTATGGCAGTAAGTCGAAAGACACTGTAGTACGATACACCAGAAACAATATCGGGTTTCTGGAGGCCGAAGGTGTGAAGCTGGTGGTGGTGGCCTGCAACACTGCGTCGGCATATGCCCTGCCGGAAATGAAAGAACACAAGGGCGCCCCGGTGGTGGGGGTTATCCAGGGAGGAGTGGAGGCCGCAGTCAAAATTACAAGGGGGCGCATCGGCGTTATCGGTACAGAAGCCACAATCAACTCCAATGCATATCAAAATGCCCTGGCCAGATTCAGCCACGGCATTTATGTCATGGCGCGGGCTTGCCCCATGTTCGTGCCTCTGGTGGAGGAGGGATGGGTGGACAACGACATAGCAAGAGCAGTGGCGCATAGGTATCTGGCGGATCTGCGTGGGCAAGTGGATACCCTGGTGCTTGGATGCACCCATTACCCGATGCTCAAGGAGACCATAAGCCAGACTTTGGGTGAGGGTACCCGGCTTATAGACTCGGCGGAGGAGACCGCGCGGATGGTGGGGCTGGAGCTCGACCGGCTGGAGATGCGCGCGTCTGAAAAAAAGAAACCGCCCAGGGTGAGGTTCTATGTCACCGACTCTCCTAAAAGAAGTATGGAAGTGGCGCGCCGGATGTTGGGGCAGATCGATGTCCAGGAGGCCGAATACGTGGACATAATTTAATAATGGAATGAATATGAGAAGAAATGACGGCAGGGCCGATGACGAGACGCGCCCAATAAAAATAGAAACGGGCGCCGCGCCATACGCGGAGGGCTCGGCCTTGGTCAGCGCGGGAAACACCAAGGTGCTATGTGCGGCCACGGTGGAGGATGGGGTACCCCCTTTTCTGAAAGGAAAGGGAAAAGGCTGGGTGACAGCGGAGTATGCCATGCTGCCCAGGGCCACCCATACCAGAGGCGCAAGGGAGCGCAGGGGCGCTGGAGGCCGGACCATGGAGATTCAACGTCTGCTGGGGCGGAGCATGCGCACAGTTGTGGACATGGCAAACCTGGGGGAGCGGACCGTGATAATTGATTGCGATGTGCTGCAGGCCGATGGTGGAACCCGCACCATGGCAGTGACTGGGGCCTTTGTGGCGATGTATCAGGCGATGGCAGGCATGGTGGAACAGGGGAAGATCGCGCGTAATCCTGTCATCGATTTTGTGGCGGCCGTGAGCGTGGGGATAGTGGATGGCGCCTGGGTGCTGGACCTGCCCTACGAGGAGGATAGCCGGGCTGATGTGGATATGAACGTGGTGATGACCGGCGCGGGAAGGTTTATTGAGGTGCAGGGGACGGCGGAGAAAACTCCCTTCACCAAGGAAGAGCTGGATCGGATGCTCGACTTGGCGGCGGAGGGTATAAATAGTATAATCGGGCTCCAGCGTTCCGCGCTGAGTGTATAGATTCGAGGAATATTCGATAGGATCCAATAATGGTTATAAGCGAGAGCGGCGATTCAGAGAGAAGTGGGCGGGAGGGCGATGGCAGGCTGATGCTGTTCTGGATAAGCTTGCTGACCCTGTTCATAGAGATAATGCTAATCCGGCACCTGGCCAGTGAGATACGGATTTTCGCTCATTTCAAGAATCTTGCTCTGATCGGGGCGTTTTTGGGCCTTGGTTATGGCTACCTGTACCGGCCACGAGTTTCACCCTCGATGACGGCGGTATGTATGGCGTTGCTGGTTCTCGCCACCCATCCATTTTCAGGCTTCGCGGAGATATCCACATATCTTAGCTTCGAAAGCTATAACTCCTGGGTCGGGAGCAACAGGAACATTGCGACCATGGCGATGGGATTACTGATGCTTCTGGTCCTGTTTTTTCTTGTGATAATTTCCATGATTCCCATGGGTCAGATATTGGCGAGGATATTTGATAGTTCAAAAAACAGGATTCTGGATTACTCAATAAACATAGCTGGATCTATGGCCGGTGTATGGCTTTTTTCGCTGGTCAGTTTCATGCAATGGGAGCCGGTGACATGGTACATGTTTTCCATTGCGGGGCTGGTGATCATTATACGGAGAAATATCCGGTCGGCGGCGGTGGTTATTGTGGCCGGCGTTATCATAGCAGCGGCGCTTTTGGGGCAGGGAACGCCCGGTGTCGAGGTGCGCTGGTCGCCCTACCAAAAGATAACCGTGGGCAAGGTGGAAGGCTTATATAATATCAATGGCATTGAAGGGAGTATTCACTACCACTTCCTAAATGCCAATAGTGTTATCTATATGTATCTGCTGGACCTGAGTGATAAGTACAAAAGATCCCATCCCTTGGTTTTTGATGAGACACAATATAAATACATGTATTACGATTTCCCGTATAACTTCCCCAGGAAACTGGACGAGGTTCTGGTTTTGGGCTCCGGTGGGGGGAACGATGTGGCAGCTGCGTTGCGGGCCGGCGCCAAGCACGTCACAGCGGTGGAGATAGATCCAGTTATCATTGAGTACGGCCGAAAGCTTCATCCGGAAAAGCCTTACCAGTCCGAAAAAGTGACCATTGTAAATAACGACGGACGAAATTACCTGCGCAATACCGACAAGAAATTCGACCTGATAATTCTGGGGCTTCTGGACTCCCATACCCTCACATCCAACTTCTCCAATACAAACCTGGACAGCTTCATGTACACCAGGCAAAGCGTAGGGGATATGAAGGCTCACTTGAGCGAAGGGGGAGTGTTGGCCCTCTCTTTTCAAGTCGCAAAGGCCTGGATAGGGGCTAAAATCTATCAAATGATTCATGAGCAATTTGGTATAGAGCCTGTGGTGGCGTACTTTCCTTCAAGGTCGGACACAATAATCCTTGGAACTGGTGGCACATTTTTTATGGCGACCGAAGATACATCGTTGTTCCAGGAAAAAATGAGAGCCGATGAAAATCTGGCAAGGATAGTGGCGCAGACATCTCCGCGAAAGAAAATATTTGAAGAAATGGAGATAAAACAGCAGACCGACGATTGGCCGTTTCTGTATGTCCAGAAGGCGGCCATTCCACAGATACATCTTCTCGTGTCTGCGGTGTTGCTGGTCATATTTTTGGCGCTGGCGCTGACAGCCTTCGGGGCGCCAGGAAAAAGCGACATTCATTTCATGGGGCTGGGCGCCGGTTTTCTGTTGATGGAAGTTGCTGTAATCAGCCGGTTCGGGCTCTTCTGGGGAACTACATGGATAATAAGTTCCATAGTCATTTCCCTGATCCTGATGGCGATCCTTGTGGCGAACAGCATCTACCTGCTTCGGGGTAAGGGCCTTGCCTTCCCTATTATTTACGCGATTATTTTCTCATCGCTAGTGGCGGTGTATTTGGTCCCGCTCACTTCAGGTTGGGTGATCCTTCTATACATGGTCCCCTTTGTGGCTATAGGCCTACTCTTCGCCCAGTCATTCGACAACGCAGCCACACCCTCCACGGCGTTGGCGTATAACCTGTTCGGCTCGCTGGTGGGCGGCTTGTCGGAGAGCTTCAGCTTTATATTCGGTATCAGCGCCCTGATCCTTGTGGGGATGATTTTCTATGGTTTCTCCGCTGCTTTTGCGGGAGCGGTGCACAGGAAGTAATCCGGCGCCGCAGGGAGCCCAGCCAGAGGCTCGGCATCGGCTCAAGAAATGGGCCCGGAATGACAAGCTGCTATGTGGCCCACATCCGCTGTCATGCCGGACCAGCTGACTGGTTAGATCCAGCATCTCTCTCCATGCCACCGACACCGGGCGGCGCGCAGGCGCCCGGACAGTAGTAGTCCGCGTTTGGACAGTCGCAGCTAAAGAGTCGCCAACATACCGCTAGGGATATAATTCCGCTTCAACGCAGGCGCAGAGTGCGTGCTCGATAGCGATATGCAACTCCTGGATGATACTGGTTTCCGTGCCATTGGCCACCAGACATATACCGGCCAACGCCGCGGCTTTTCCTCCGTTCTTGCCAGAAAGGACCATGGAGTTGAAGTCCCTGTCATGACAGAAGGTGAGGGCCTCAAGGATATTCGGCGACTTGCCGGAGGTGGTGATGGCCAGGAAGACGTCGTCCTTTTGCATCTTCGCCTGCAGTTGGCGGCTGAATATCTTGTTGTATCCGTAATCGTTGCCGATAGCGGTGATGATGGAGGTATCCGTTGTGAGCGCCTCACATGGGATAGGATTCCTGTCCCGGCCCAGGCGGCAGACAAACTCGGCGGCCATATGCTGCGCATCGGCAGCGGAGCCACCATTGCCGGCGATGTATATGCGCCCACCGTTTTTTAGAGACTCCACAAGCAGGGCCACCATTTTCTCAAAGGTGTCCAGGTTCGCCTCATCGGCGATAAACGCCTCGAAAGCCTCTATGGAAGACTTTAAGCGAATAGTCAAATTATCTGAATGTTTCATAACCAAGATTATATATCCATTCAATCCAAACACGCCACCAAAGGAGGGCTCCACGTGTATAATATACGCCTTTTTTGGCATTCGGTTGACATGAGGCGGCGGTATCCCTTAGTTTAGTGCAGGGTCAGTTTTCTAGATCATTTTATTTCCAGGAGCAAGACAAATGTCTAGCGAGTACGGCGGTTCATCGGCAAGTGGGAAGTCATCCTCATCCACCGGGGGTTTCCTCTTCGGTATAGTACTTTTCCTGGCTTCATTTCCTGTTCTTTTCTACAACGAGGGGAATGCGGTGAACATGGCCAGGGCTCTGGATGAAGGGAAAGGCGCTGTGGTTTCCCTGGCCGATCCAATACCCAACCCAGCCCAGGAGGATAACCTGGTTCATTTCACTGGTACCGCAGTTACGGACGATGTAATGACAGATGGCTATACTGGCTTGACGATGAGGGCCATCAAGCTGCACAGAATTGCGGAAATGTATCAGTGGCAGGAGACCACCAGGAAGAAGGAAGAGAGGACCGAGTATTACTATGATAAGGTCTGGTCCCAGCCCAATTGAATTCTAGCAATTATCATAACCAATCGTACTCCAATCCATCCACCATGAGAGTGGTGAGCGAGTGGTATAAAGCGGAGGACGTGTTCGTCGGTGAGTTCAAGCTCTCCTCCACGCTCATAAGCGCCATCGGGAATTCCCAATCATATCCTGTGACGGAAGACATGTATGAGCAGTTTTCCGATTCCCTGCGCAGTGAAGCCTTGCTCTATAGCGGAGTGCTATACCTCGGTTCTTCCCCGCAGAATCCGATAATAGGTGATATCAAGGTAAGTTACCAAGTGTATCCAGAGCAGGAAGTGAGCGTAGTGGCAATGCAGCAGAATGGAAGGGCTGTTGGCTTCACCACGACAAACGGGCGGGTTCTGGAGATTCTGTATTCCGGTTTCAAAACGGCGGATCAGATATTCGCGACTGAGCAGACGAAAAATGTTATTCTCACCTGGGTAATTCGAGGCGCCGGAATCATGCTGATGTATGTTGGCTTGATGTTGTCTGTGGGCCAGTTGGCCCGGCTATTTTCCTGGATTCCACTGCTCGGCGCGGCGGTGGCCAGCGGCATTGCCCTGATGGCTGGATTGCTATCTATCTCTCTCTCTTTCATAGTGATTTCAGTCGCATGGATATTCTATCGGCCGACACTGGGAATCGGATTGCTGTTGGTGGCGGGATTTCTGGTATTTGTTTTGATAAAGAAGGCTCAATGGATGGATGATGATGATGAGATATCCACGGAGCCGCCTCCCCCTCCGCCTCTGCCTGTGCCATAGTTTGCCATGCTGTGGCCTGCCAAAGGGTGGCGTGGGTAACCTGGAATTGTGTTATCATAACATATTGTAATCACATGTAATAAGGCCATCACTTGCGCCAAGTCAATACCGTTGAATCTGCTCCGGTCCAGCCGGAAGAGACAATCGCAGCCATATCCACCCCCATGGGAGAAGGCGGGATCGGTATCGTGCGGCTCTCCGGGTTAACAGCAGAGCAAATATTGACAAGCCTGTTCAGGGGCATTGGCGGAAAACCTAGGAAGAAGTTCGAATCCCACAAAGTAAACTATGGTTTCGTTGTGGACGATGTGGGACACAAAATCGATGAGGTTATGGCCACGCTCATGCGCTCGCCGCTGACCTATACCCGGGAGGACGTGGTGGAAATCTCCTGCCACGGGGGGAGCGCAGTGCTGAAAAAAGTACTGCGGCGGACTCTGGAGCTGGGCGCCAGGATGGCCGAACCAGGTGAGTATTCAAAGCGGGCTTTTCTGAATGGACGAATAGACCTTCTCCAGGCGGAAGCGATAATCGACCTTATCCGCACAAAATCAGAAAAAGGATGGACCACCGCCTTTTCGCAGTTGGATGGGCGGCTGAGCCACGCCATCAGTGAGCTGGAAGATGAATTTATCGACATATTGGCGAATCTTGAAGCATCCATCGACTTTCCGGATGAGGAAATAGAGATCATTGGGAATGAGGCTCTGCTGGGGAAGATACAACAACTGAAGCAAAAAGTATACAATATTACAGCTACATACCATATTGGAAGGGTATATCGGGAGGGGGTGGCGGTAGCTATTGCGGGGCGGCCGAACGTCGGGAAATCGAGCCTGATGAACGCTTTGCTTCAGCGGGAGCGGGCAATTGTGACACCCCAACCTGGTACCACCAGAGACACTATTGAAGAGACCTTGCATGTGGATGGAATAGCCATCCGGCTGGTGGATACGGCCGGGATTCGTAATGCGGGGGATTCGGCGGAGGCTGCCGGGATTGACAGGACAATCCAGGCAATAGATGATGCGGATATTGTACTAATCCTTTTTGATGGATCGGAGACCTTTGGTGAGGAGGATGAGAGAGCTCTGGAGAAAATCGTGGTGGCGGAGGCTGGGAGGAAAAGTATAATCCCTCTGATAAATAAGTCAGATCTTGCACAAAAAATGGATATGGAGTATTTGCTGGATACGATACATGCTCATTCGATAATGGAGGACCCGGTCCTCTTATCCGCAAAAACCGGAGAGGGGGTGGGTATGATCAAGAAAAGGATCAACTCCATGATCGACTCCATGGGAGAAAAACTGAGCGAGGGACCGGTGCTGACCAGGGAGCGGCACAAGGAAAAGTTCCACCAGATCGAAAAGTCGCTGGATAGCGCTTTAGTGGCAATGGAAAGGGAGCTGAGCCGGGAATATATAGCCGCGGATTTACAGGAGGGGCGGGAAGCGCTTCAGGAATTGACCGGAAAGGTGGTGGAAGATTCCATACTGGAAAGGATATTTAACGACTTTTGTATCGGCAAATGAAAGCGGCAATAACTGAATTAAATAAGCTGTGAAAAATCATTATGATGT
>Ga0224496_10002605_pt1 | contig 10684 bp, 8 predicted proteins | sample SF_Jul11_sed_USG_2_FD_168127 | JGI IMG/M metagenome (GOLD analysis project Ga0224496, IMG submission 168127) | Sediment microbial communities from San Francisco Bay, California, United States - SF_Jul11_sed_USGS_8_1 | ecosystem: Environmental > Aquatic > Marine > Sediment | place: USA... | reverse complement strand
GCCCGCGGCTTTGGATCCGGTGCCTGGGGTTGGGGTACGGCTTACGAGCAAAAAGCCGCCAACTGATACCAGACGGCTAGAAATTGGGGGCTGCATTCAGATTGCGGCTCCCTCAAGAAAACTCGGGTAGGAACATCATTAGGTGTTCCTATCTCTAACGACAGTCACTCAAAGATCGGGACCGGCGGATGACCCTGCGAAGACTTTCTGGTGTTCTATTGGCGCTAATGTTGGTTCTTTTGTCACCAGAGGGAAGTCTGGCGCAATCTGGTGTCGATAGTCGTGCCACGACCGGAGGCGCTCAAACTCTGGAGGATATTCTGGCCCGCCAGCGAGGTGAGAATATCGACGATGCGTTTCGCCGTGATGCGACCGGTTCAGATTCCACGGCCGCTGGCATAGCAGAGCAGTTGGGTACGCTGGGTGGCGCATCGGACCCGGAGCTGTGGCGAGCCATGCGTTACGGGTCTGCGGATGTGACGGTATCGTCTCTGGGACCTGCGGCAGGTGTGCTGATTCAAGACGGGGGCATGGCGTGGCTGCAGTTCCGCGAGGGTCCTCTCGCGAAATGGGGTGGCTACCTGTTGCTGGGCATGCTGGGCGTTTTGGTTCTGTTTTATGCATTGCGTGGCAAGATCCGTCTGGATGGAGAAGCGGCTGGTCGGACCATTATGCGGTTTAACGCCATCGAACGCTTTGCCCATTGGTTGTTGGCCGGATCCTTTATCGTTCTGGGTGTGACAGGCCTGATCACGCTTTTCGGGCGGATGGCGCTCATACCACTGTTTGGCAAAGACGCCTTCTCCACTATCGCGATTGCGGGTAAATGGCTGCATAACAATGTGGCGTGGGCATTCATGCTGGGCCTTGTACTGGTGACGGTATTTTGGATCGCGCATAACATTCCGAACCGCCATGACCTTAAATGGTTGGCCGTGGGCGGCGGATTGTTCACCAAAGGTGTCCATCCGCCTGCCAAGAAGTTCAATGCGGGGCAAAAGATCATTTTCTGGTCGGTCTTGGTGCTGGGTGTTTCGATATCGCTTTCCGGCCTGTCACTGCTTTTCCCGTTCGAACTGCCCATGTTCGCGGTAACCTTCGAAAAGCTGAACGCCATCGGGTTGCCGCAACTGCTTGGATTTGGCGAACTGCCCACTGCACTCGGACCGCATCAGGAAATGCAATTGGCGCAGCTATGGCACGGTATCGTCGCCTTTGTTTTCATGGCCATCATCATTGCCCATATCTATCTCGGCTCTGTCGGTATGGAAGGCGCATTTGACGCGATGGGAACCGGAGAGGTTGACGTTCAATGGGCAAAGGAACACCATGGTCTGTGGTACGATGAGGTGACGCAAAAGGACGCAAACCTGACCATTTCAGAAACGCCCGCTGAATAATTGCGCACCTTTATTGAATGTATTCGCAGCGTTTCGGGCCCTTTCCGAACGCGGGACTGGAGACAGATATGAGAAGCATGTTCCTGGCTTTTCTGGCCATTGCAGTCATCGCCGTCGCCGCCGATCTTGGGCTTGATCGGGCCGGGTTTTCTAGTCAGGAAGCAAGCACCGGTGCGGCTGTCCGCCTGGACTGATGCGAAAGGCTGATGCCTGATATGACTATGACCGCCGCAACCGATATTCCGCGCGCGATGCCAAACGATGAAGATGCCCATCACGATGCAGCTTTGCGTCAGGTCTCTATCCTCGTTGTAGATGACGAACCGGGGATGCGAAATTTCCTTGTCCGTACGCTCAGCCCGTTGTGCAAGCGCATCGAAGAATCCGCAAATGCCGAAGCCGCGTCGAAACTTCTGGATGCACAGCATTTTGATCTGGTGATCCTCGACAATGTCATGCCGGGGCAGTCCGGCCTTGACTGGCTGGCCGAACAGCGACGGGTCGGCTTTTTCTCTGAGGTGATCCTGATGACCGCTTATGCGGATCTGGACACCGCTATTCACGCATTAAGGGTTGGGGCGACAGACCTGGTACTAAAACCGTTCCGGTCAAACCAATTGCTGAATGCGGTCCGCCGATCAATCGATCAGCGGCTTTTGCGCCGCGAAAACTCGTTGCTGAAACATGAACTTAGCTTCGATGGCAAGGCAGCCCGCGGGCGTTTGCTCGGGCGGTCTCCTCGGATTGAAACTGTCAGGAACGCGTTGGAAAAGGTTGCGCGCCTGCCGACGCCTGTGTTGCTGACCGGCGAAAGCGGCACCGGTAAAGAAATCGCCGCGCGTACATTGCATGCGATGTCGGATCGTGGTGACAAGCCGTTCGTTCCCATCAACTGTGCCAACATCTCTGCCGAGGGCGTTGCATCGGATCTGTTCGGTGATATCGGGCCCGATACCAAGCATAAAGACGGGCTGCTGCTTCTGGCTAGTGGAGGGACGTTGTTCTTGGACGAGGTCGTCGAACTGCCTTTGGCGGTTCAGGCGACCTTGTTGCGTGTCATCGAAGACAACCGCATCCGCCCGGTTGGATCGGACCGCGAAGTACCGCTTAACCTGCGGTTTGTCTGCGCAACCAATGCAGATCTGGAAAAAGCAGTTGCCGAAGGGCGCTTTCGCAAAGACCTGTATCACAGGATAAACGTGATGGGCCTGCACATGCCGGCATTGCGCGAACGCGTGGGCGATATTGCCGAATTGGCCGAACTCTTCATGGATGGCCTGTCGCGTGAATTGGGCGTCAACCGGCTGCCATTGACTGAGGCTGTTACCCGAAAACTCGCGCGGTATGAATGGCCGGGTAATGTACGCGAATTGCGCAATCTGATTGAACGATCTCTCATATTGGGTGAGTTTCCCCCAGAATTTGCCAGTGACGAAGCGGTTGTTGACGAAGAACCGGTTGAATCGCTCCACGCAGTGGAACGGCGACACATCATGGCGATACTAGAAGCATCGGGCGGAAACCGGGCCGAGGCAGCGCGCCGACTTGGCGTGTCTCGAAAAACGATAGATCGCAAATGTGCCATGTGGAATGTCTGAGCCGCCGGTGACGCCACCTCTGGCATTCCGGCACTCTGTCCGAGCCCGGCTGCTGCTGCTTGCTCTGTTGCCGATGCTCCTGATTTTGCCGTTGCTTTTGGGTGTAACGGTAACCAACTGGTCGCGCCGCTTTGACGAAGTGCTGATTTCCAAGGTTAATGGCGAACTGACGATTGCCCACCAGCATCTGGCGGGCCTTCTGGCAAGCCGGAGGGCCGCAATCGCAGCACTCAGCCAGTCGGCCAGATTGGAAACGAAAATCAAAGCTGGTGATAGCACCTTGGAGGTTTTCCTTGCGGGGGAACGGCAGGAACTGGGGCTCGACTTTCTCTACATGATTGATGAGGCTGGCAATGTGCTGTCATCGCCCTCGGTTACCGATACGGAGGGTTTGGCGGACTGGCCGGTCGTCAAGGCCGCTTTGGCGGGGCAAGAGCGTGCAGCCATTGACATATTCGGTCCTGATGAATTGCAGCGTTTTAGCGCAGATCTTGCCAAAAAAGCCTTGTTAGTGCTGCTGCCGACGCCTGCAGCGGTTCCCACCGATCGAACCGAAGAGACGCGGGGTATGATGGTGCATGCTGCGGCGCCTGCACCGGGCGGGGCGCTTGTTGGGGGCTTTTTGCTGAACCGCAACCTGGCCTTCATCGACGAAATCAATGAATTGGTCTACCCCGCAGCCAGTCTGACCGAGGGCAGCCGTGGGACGGCAACGCTTTTCCTTGAAGATGTGCGCGTATCCACCAATGTGCGGCTGTTCGAAGATGTGCGTGCGCTTGGCACGCGGGTCTCGGCCGCTGTCCGGTCGCGGGTTCTGGACGAAGGGCGCGTTTGGCTTGACCGCGCATTTGTGGTCAATGATTGGTACGTGTCGGCCTATGAACCGATCATCGACAGTTTTGGCGCCCGGGTTGGCATGCTCTATGTCGGATTTCTGGAGGCCCCCTTTGCCGAAGCCCGCTGGCGAACCATTCAGCAAATCGGCCTGAGTTTTCTGGCCATACTGCTACTGTCCGTGCCAATCCTATTGCGCTGGGCGCAGGGTATTTTCAAGCCGCTGGAACGCATGACACACACGATCGGCAAGGTCGAAGCCGGTGATCTGGGGGCAAGATCTGGGACGCGGGGTGCCGATGACGAAATCGGTCGGGTCGCCATACATCTCGACAAACTGCTCGATCAGCTTCAGCAACGTGACCGGGCATTGCGCAACTGGGCAGAGGAACTGGAAAACCGCGTTGCCGAACGTACCCGGGATCTGGAAGAGGTGAACCGCCAGTTGGAAGTCACAACAAGGCAGTTGATCGTGTCAGAAAAGCTGGCGGCGATCGGTGAAATTACCGCAGGCGTTGCCCATGAAATCAATAATCCACTGGCGGTCATTCAGGGAAATGTTGATGTCATTCACGCCGATCTTGGCGCGCGCGCTGAAGAGCTGAAAACCGAATTTACCCTGATCGTTGAACAGATCCAGGCCATCCACATTCTTGTCAGTAAACTTCTGCAATTTGCCCGCCCCGAGGAATATGCGGAAACCGGCATGGGGAACAGCCCGGATAAGGTCATCAAAGACACCCTGCCCTTGGTTCAGCACTTGCTTTCCAGGGCCGAGATAGCGGTTGAACTGGACCTGTGCGCCGGGGCAGCCGTCGCCATGAACCAGACCGAGTTACAGCAGGTTCTGGTGAATCTCATGGTCAATGCCATTCAGGCCATGCCCGAGGGTGGGCATCTAAAACTGAGCAGCCATATGGCCGACCGGAGCGGGCAACCTATGATCTGTATCACGGTTAAGGATACCGGCGTAGGAATGCCCGACGATGTAATCCAACGCATTTTTGACCCGTTTTTCACAATGAAACGAGGTGCGGGCACTGGGCTTGGCCTGTCAATCAGCCGCAATCTGATTACGCGCAGTGGCGGAGAGATTCGGGTTTTCAGCGAACCTGGAAAAGGCTCGACGTTTGAGCTTTGGTTGCCAGCGGTGGACCCAAAAGTTGCGGATCAGTCACAGCCCTGAGGCACATGATCGGGGTTATATATTTGAAATATCGATGTTTTTTAGGTTTCGAGCCTGCATTGGTTTGCATGCGTCGCCGAAGGAATGGCACATTTACGCCAACTCCTTGCCCAATAATGCAGTTTGAATCCGAACACATTGATGGCTTTTCTGGCAATCGTCGACGACGCTGGTGAAGGTCTGCCGTCAGTGGTTGAATTGAAGGAGGGACTTGCAATGCTGGATAGACGCAATCTTATGCTGGGTGCATTCGCGGCAACGGCTGTCACGGCCGTTCCAACATCCGCAATGGCTATGCAAAGCCTCACGATTGATCCTTCGCTGACCAATCTGCCTGGCTTGAAAATCGCGCCGGAGTTTTATCCGGTGGTTGTGCCGGTGAAACGCAAGTTTGAGGTCGGTTCCATCCACGTCATTTCTTCGCAGCACTTTCTTTACTACATCGCAAAGCCTGGCCGGGCGATCCGCTACGGCGTTGCAGTCGGGCGCGAGGGGCTTCAGTTTCGTGGTGCGGCAAATGTCGGGCGCAAGGTGGAATGGCCAAGCTGGAAGCCAACGCCTGAAATGATTGCCCGTAATCCATCCTACGCAAAATATGCAGACGGTGTGCCGGGTGGGCCCAATAACCCGTTGGGAGCGCGCGCGATTTATCTTTATCAGAACGGTCGTGACACGGCTATTCGCATTCACGGCACGATTGAACCAAACTCGATCGGAAGATCGGTGTCCAACGGCTGCATGCGCATGGTCAACGAACATGTCACGGATCTCTATACCCGCGTTGAACTGGGCGCGAACGTGACTGTCTACTAACCATCCATGGGCTGCACATCCGGGTGGGTCAAAGACCGTCGGTTCACGATATGAAGCTTGCCCCTTCCGGCGGTACGTTTCCGGCGCTATGAGAGGCGCATGGCGCTGACCCTCACCAGTTTGACTCAGATAGCAGCGTTGGGTTTTGACGCTGTAATTGATGTGCGCTCTCCCTCAGAATTTGCGGAGGATCATCTGCCCGGCGCGATCAACTTGCCGGTTCTGGACGATGAAGAACGCGCCCGGATCGGGACGATCTACAAACAGCAGTCACCATTCCTGGCACGAAAACTGGGTGCTGCACTGGTTGCACGAAATGCCGCCAAACATCTTGAGGGGCCGCTTTCGGACAAATCAGGTGGCTGGCGGCCTTTGGTCTATTGCTGGCGCGGCGGGCAGCGGTCAGGATCCTTTGCATCCATTCTAGCACAAGTTGGCTGGCGCGTGGAGCTTGTCGAGGGCGGCTACAAAGCCTGGCGAAAGCTGATCGTCAGCCAGAACGAGGATACACCGGTTGCCGCCCAAGTGGTTGTTCTGGATGGCAATACCGGCTCAGCCAAGACCGAAGTCCTGGCGCGGTTGGTCGCGCGCGGCTTGCAGGTTATCGATCTGGAAGGTCTGGCCAACCATCGCGGATCACTCTTCGGGGCGATGCCGGGCGGTCAGCCCAGCCAAAAGGCTTTTGAAGGGCGGGTGGCAGTCGCCTTGGCATCGCTTGACCCGCAAAGACCGGTCATAGTCGAGGCTGAAAGCTCTAGGGTCGGCAATCTCGTGCTGCCAAAACAATTGTGGTCCGCGATGGGCGATGCCCCTCGCATTCGGATTGCTGCCCCCCTTGGGGCCCGCGCTGCCTATCTTGCCCGCGCCTATGGCGATGTTGCCCAGGATTTGGACCGTTTGAGCCGTGTAATCGACAGGCTGCGGCCACTTCATGCCGCTGGGGTTGTTGATGACTGGTTGGAAATGGCTGGCGCGGGAAAATTCGCGCCATTGGCGCAGGATCTGATGCTACGCCACTATGATCCACGCTACGAAAAACACCGCGCCAAGTTCGACACACAGAATGAAGTCGTTATTGCAGTTGATGCCCTGACGCCTGAGGCGCTTGAAACTGTTGCGGACAGGGTCGCTGATGCCGTTGAGGGGTTGGTTTCGACTGCCAACTAGATCCGGCAGAAATTACCCCTCGACAGTCAAGAATGCTTTCCCTTCGTTAATCTGGCCGATGACAGATACATTTTCGCCCGCCGCCCTAAATCTTTCACGGATTTCGTCCAAACTCTCAGCGGCCACGGCTGCCAACAGCCCACCAGCAGTTTGCGGATCAAACAACAACTCGCTGCGGGCACTGACGTTCAGAAACATTTTGGCCATGGATGTCCGATTGGCGGGAAGCAGCGTTGAGCCATATCCCGCGGCTGACAGCGCCTCAGCCCCAGCAAGAAAAGGCACAGCGTCAAGATCAAGTGAAGCGGCCACGCCAGAGGCTTCCAACATGCCGATCAGATGACCTGCCAACCCAAAACCAGTGACATCCGTCATGGCGTGGGCATGGGGTGCAAGGATATCGGCTGCAATCGCCTGCGGGCTGTTCATGGATGACAACGCCGCTGCAACGGCCTGACCCGGTGCTGCGCGGGCCATTTCCGCCGCCAGAATCACGCCAGTGCCGATTGGCTTGGTCAGGATCAGGGCATCGCCCGGTCGCGCGCCCGATTGCCCGATAGGTTGGCTCGCACTCAGACCGGTGACGGTGAACCCTACTGTCAGTTCGTCGCCAAGGCTCGTGTGACCGCCCACCACATCCGCGCCGACGCCGCAAAAGATCTCCTTTGCAGCGGCCATGATCTCGCGAAGGGTTTCTGTCTGCAGGCGCTGCGACATGCGGGGCAGGGTGATCTGGGCCAATGCCGCCTGTGGCCGCGCACCCATAGCCCAGATGTCGCCCAATGCATGAATTGCCGTTATCCGGGCCAATAGCCAGGGGTCGTCGGTGAAGGCACGCAGATGATCTGTAGTGATCACCTGATAGCCCGCGCCATGTGCCAGCACCGCTGCATCGTCACCAGAGCCGGACAGGACATCGGATCGCGACGGGGCTGGCAGGTCTTCCAGGGCGGTTTTCAGCGCGGCCTGACCGACCTTGGAGCCGCAACCGCCGCAAAGCGGTTTGCCACCTGCCAGCTCTTCATGAACACCTTCGGCAGCAAGTTTTGGCAACGCAGTCCCGGGCATCGCAGGCAATTCGGTGAACTTGCGCATGAATTGCCGGTCGATCCGGTCCTTCCAACGCCAAAGCCATCGACCATCGAGCGGCAGCCCCCATTTGTCAGCCACTGCTCCCTTGTTACCAGTCGAAATCAGCTTCAGGTAATCGCGCTGGGGTTTGAAAGCTTCCAGCTTTCCTTTCCCGGTCAGGGACACGGTCAAATTGTGCAACAACACCGGCGCCTGCCTTACAGCGAAAACCCCCGCTTTGGGCCGTGGGTTATAGCCAAGATCGGCGATGTCACCCGTCGCGAAAACCCAAGGGTCACTGACTGAACGCAGCGTTTTATCCACGGTGATAAATCCGTCATTCAGGGCCAATCCGGTCGCGCCCAGCCAGTCTGGTGCGATCGCGCCAGCGGCCCCTATGGTAAAGGCGGATGCGATGGTGCGCCCGTCAGCCAGTTGAACCGCTTCCGCGTCAATCCGTGCAACAGTGACCCCGGTCAACAGGCGTATCCCGGTTCTTTGCATATGGGACAGAAGGGCCGCGCGCGCCCCGCGCCCCAGCACGGTCAAAGCCTCGGCCGCTTCGACCACCGTGACCCCAGCGCCGGAACCGAGCCAAAACGCAGCGGCAAGTGCCAGTTCCACACCCGCGACGCCACCGCCAATGATAGCAACGTTTTTTTGCATCTCCCCGGCATGGGCGGCCTCTACAAAGGCCTGCCACCGGTCGGCAAAAGCATCCAGCGGCTTCGCTGGTACCGCGTGCTGCGCAAACCCCGGCAGATCGGGCATTTCAGATGTAATGCCGATATCGACCGACAGCACATCATAGGGCACAGGTGGTCTGCCGGGCACCATGACCCGCTTTGAAGCCCTGTCGATCCCCACAGCCCGCCCCAGGATCAGCCGCGCACCTGCGTGGCGCGCAAGTTGCACCAGATCGATCTGCAGGGCTTGGCGCGGGTAATGCCCGGCAACATGGCCCGGCAGCATACCCGAATAAGCGGCTGTCGGATCTGGGCTGATCAGTGTCAGCCTGACACCTGGTACCGGGTTCATCCCCCACATGCGCAACAGCAGGGCATGTGCATGCCCCCCCCCGATAAGGACAAGGTCACGTGTCAGGGGAATCTGCGTTTGCATCGCGTCGGGCATCCTTTCTTGGGTTTCCTACCCTGACTTGCTGCAATTGGCGATGGTCAGGGTTGGACCTTTTTGCGCCAAGCCGGTAATGATCGCGGCCAGTATCACAAAGGATTTGCCTTATGCGTCGGGTCTACATTACCGGGGTGGCCGGATTTATTGGGTTTCATCTGGCGAAAGTGCTGTTGGATGAAGGTTTCGTCGTCCACGGCATGGACGGGATGACCGAATATTACGATGTGACGCTGAAACGGCGGCGTCTGGGCGAATTGCATCAAACGCCGGGATTCGGGTTTACCGAATGCATGCTGGAGGACAACGCCGCCCTTCTCGCCGATATTTCCGCCTTTCGGCCGGATGTGATCGTTCATCTGGCAGCGCAGGCTGGCGTTCGCTACAGCCTCGAGGCGCCGCGTAGCTACATCTCTGCCAATATCGAAGGCACGTTCAACGTAATGGAAGCCGCCCGCGAAGTGACGGTAAAGCATCTGCTTTTGGCTTCGACCTCGTCGGTTTTCGGCGCGAATACCGAAATGCCCTACCGCGAAACCGATAAGGCAGACACTCAGGTTTCACTATATGCGGCCACGAAAAAGGCCACCGAGGTGCTCAGCCATTCCTATGCGCATCTTTGGAACATCCCGACGACGGCATTCCGTTTCTTTACCGTCTATGGACCGTGGGGGCGGCCAGATATGGCACCCTTCAAATTCACCAAGGCCATCCTTGCAGGCGACACCATCGATGTTTACGGCCAAGGCAAAATGTTTCGTGATTTCACCTATGTCACTGATCTTGTCCGGGCCATACGGCTGTTGATCGACGCGGCACCTGTGCGGCCAGAAAAACCTGAGGCTACCGCAGATGGCGACAGCCTTTCTCCGGTGGCGCCTTGGCGGGTCGTCAATATCGGAAATGGTGACAAAGTAGCGTTGGGCGATTTTATCGCTGCGATTGAGGCAGCAACCGGCAAAACCGCAAAGAAGAACATGATGGACATGCAAAAGGGAGATGTTCGGGCGACCTGGGCTGACAATAACCTTCTGCGCCGCCTCACCGGCTACCAGCCTCAGACCGATATTCGCACAGGTATGGGCCTGTTCGTGAAATGGTACCGGGACTATTACCAGCTCTAAATACCGAGCCTAGCGGTTTGTAACGTACCGACAACCGCATTTCAGGCTTGTTGGATTGGCATTCCAACGCGCGATATTCAATAATAGCTGGAGGAACCAAGGGGAGTTTTACCCTTGACGGCGAAATAGGGCTGGCTTAGCTAGCCCGTCGAAGTGGCTAGGTAGCTCAGCTGGTTAGAGCGCGCGACTCATAATCGCGAGGTCGGGGGTTCGAGTCCCCCCCTCGCCACCACTTTCAACCATCAGAACCAAAATGCCTGTGTGAGGTCTCAGCCTTGGGCTTCCTGGCGATGGTCAGAACACATGCGCTTTAGTCCCGGATTGCCCGGGTGCTACATCCTTTGGCAGGGCCACTAA
>Ga0224496_10002604_pt1 | contig 10684 bp, 13 predicted proteins | sample SF_Jul11_sed_USG_2_FD_168127 | JGI IMG/M metagenome (GOLD analysis project Ga0224496, IMG submission 168127) | Sediment microbial communities from San Francisco Bay, California, United States - SF_Jul11_sed_USGS_8_1 | ecosystem: Environmental > Aquatic > Marine > Sediment | place: USA... | reverse complement strand
ACCTGCACATCATGGTGCGCTTTGAAATCGAACTGGACGTGATCGAGGGCCGAGTCTACGTCGATGATTTACCGGAACTGTGGAATGCGAAAATGGAAGAATATTTTGGGATTACCCCAACCAGCGATGCCGAAGGGGTACTCCAAGATGTTCATTGGTCATTCGGCGCCTTTGGCTATTTCCCCACATATACATTGGGGAACCTCTATGCCGCCATGCTCTTTCATCAAGCCAAAACCGACATTCCCGACCTCACCAAACATATTGGCGAAGGAAATTTCCTGCCGTTAAAAACATGGCTCAATGATCGCGTGCACCGATGGGGGCGGCACTATTCTGCCAATGACCTCATTCAACGAGTGACAGGCCAAACGCTCACATCCGCTCCATTCATTCAGGATCTTGAAGAAAAATTCGGCCACCTGTATCAATTTCCGACGACCTAAAAGACTCACAGGCCTTCCTCTTTCATTCTTTTCTCAGCTCAAAGGCCCCTTAAAGGGCAAATCTTCCGACACCTTGTGGACGAGTTTTCCTCCTCCCTAGTGTTCGTCCACTATTCACATGGCTGTTTCAAGAGAAGTTGAACATTTTCGCTCCTCTTGTCACGGAAGCGGTTAATTTTCCCTCATTTTAAGGAGCGTCTTCATGAAATACTCAATCCAACCCTTGTCCACCCTCGCCTTGGCGATCTGCCTGTCATTGGCATTCTTGCTTCCTGTTTCCGGAGCGCTTGGAGCGATGAAAGCGGATCTCAATACGGCCACGCTCGAACAGTTAGAAGCCGTCAAAGGTATCGGGCATGATACGGCCCAAAAGATTTTAGACTACAAAAAAGAGCATGGGAAATTTACGTCCGTAGAGGAACTGGAAGCGGTGAGCGGAGTGGGGAAAGTCCGATTGGAAGCATTGATTGCCGCATTTATGGTAGAGACAGAGAAAAAAGGCGAGAAGAAAACCTCGATGAAATAAGGCCGCGATTGGATTCCGTTTCCCTTTCTTTGTTGGAAAGGGAAGCGGTCCATCTCTTCCCGTTCGATCTTTCCACGTGACTTGTCACTTCTTACTGTTGACCTCTCTGTCTCCTTAATACCCCATGGCCGTATTGAGTTTTTTCGCCTGAGCCGCAGTCAGAGTCAAGTGCTCCGTCGTCTCTACTCGCGAGGGCACCAACATAATCGTATGAAACGAAATATCGCGTATCGCCAGCTTTTCTTCCGGGTTATCGGCTGGGCTCAATTCCACAGCCTCGACTGAACTCATAATTTCACTCGTATCTTGCTGACCATAGACCTCAACCACGTTGCGGACAATTTCCATGATCTGTTCATTCACCTCATGGCCATCAACCAATTTGTCGATCAATTCCACCACGTCTTCGGCATCGCCTGTCACATCAAAATTCTGGATCCGTTCTTTGCGCCGCAAAAAGAGCAAATCATTATCCACATCTTTACTAAACGCCCCATAGGGAAACCGCACAAATTCCCAATGTAACCCTTTCAGCCCCTTTCCCAGCATCTGTAATTCAGCCAAGAACAACAACTGTTGGAGTTTGACATCACTCATGAGGCCGCCTGAATTTTCCATCGCTTCGATCAAATGCAAGGTATAGATCAAAAACGCTCGATCACTAGTCACTTCTACGGGTTTTCGCATACAGACTCCACAGGATTATCGAAAAATGTCAGTTCAAAATATTCCTTGACCCAATTCGCCTCTTCGGGTTTAATACCCCTTCCCCCAATTCAGAGATCAGCCAGCCATGCCTAAACCCATCAAAGAACTCGACCTGCTGAAACATCATCTCGCGAAGCATAGCCTCAAGCTGACGCGCCAGCGGGAACTGATTCTGACCACATTCTTGAAAATGGAGCATGTCACCGCCGAGCAGTTATATCATATTTTGGCCAAAAAGGACCCCCATATCGGCCTCGCCACCATCTACCGTACCCTCAAACTCTTTTGCGACACAGGCCTGGCGCAGGAACGCCATTTCGGCACTCAAACCCAATTCGATAATGTGGCGCACAAAGGTCATCACGACCATTTGATTTGTACGGGATGTGGGAAAATCGTGGAATTTAACAACTGCCAAATTGAAGATCTGCAAGAAGCCGTGGCCCGAAAAAACGGGTTTACCATCGAAACCCACAAACTCGAACTTTATGGCCTCTGCGACGCCTGCCAACCGGCCTAGTGGGTCTGTTGAAAAAAGCCGCCAGCTGCGTTCTCGCCATTTTTCCGTGCTCACGTATTGCCAGTACGCTCCGCGCGCAAAAATGGCTGTGGCCTTGCTGGACGAACTTTTTTGAACCGCCCCGAGGCCTCTGCCATGCACGATGGCCCTGGGCGTTGGCATCTCCTGATGTCCTCATTATTCAACGCTCCCCTAGTCTTTCCTCACCACACTCCTATCGACTCTCTTACACCTGTTCAATCTTGCCCCCTGCCGGATATCCATAGTACAGTGTGAAAGATGAAATTGATTATTCAAATCGATAGGAAACCCACCATTATGCCTTATCTTTCAATACTTTTAACTTTCATAATCTTGTCTTTTGGAGCCATAAATGTCCAAGATTTGTATGCGGGAGAGTCGGTGGTCGTGTATTCGGGACGGGCGGAACGTTTAATTAAACCCGTGCTGGATCATTTTGAAAAAACGACAGGGACCAAGGTTCAATTGTTAACGGCGGGAAGCACAGAACTGGTCAATCGATTGCGAGCCGAGGGCACACGAACCCCCGCTGATGTATTTATTGCCAATGAAGCCGGGGCGCTGGAATTAGCGCGAGGTCTTCATTTGCTTCAACCGATTACCCTTCCGTCGGTGGCCACCACCATTCCCGGACCGTTTCGTGCACCTGACAATAGTTGGATCGGACTCTCCGGGCGCATTTGGATGATTGTCTACAACACCAAACTGGTTGATCCTTCGACGATTCATTCCCTATTAGATTTGGCGACACCCGCATGGAAAGGCAAGTTGGCGATTCCCAGCGCTAACAGTGAATACCTCCAAGACGGCGCATCAATCATCTTAGCGGCCAAAGGGGAAAAAGCGGTTGTAGCCTTTTTACAAGGCATTCGGGACAACGCGGGCAATGAGGTCTATGGGAAAAATCGGCAGATTGTCGACGCTGTGGCCAAAGGCAAAGTGGCCTTAGGAATTGTGAATCACTATTACATTTTTCGGCATCTAGCTAATGACCCCGAGGCACCGATCGCGCCATTGATCACAGACCAAGCTGAGGGAGACATGGGCGCCATCATGAATGTGGCAGGCATCGGCCTCACGGCTCAGACCAAACATGTGTCCACCGCCCACCAACTGATTGAATTTTTGATGTCTCCCACCGGGCAAGAAATGTTTGCCCATATCAACAAGGAATACCCGGTAAACGCGAAGGTGACTTCCGACCCGGAACTCCCTCCCTCTACTTCCTTTCGCACGTCCACGATTCCGCTCACCCGGCTCGCCGAACTGCGTGAACCGATCATTCAAGAGATCCAACGCTTGGGTCTTCGCTAACTATTAGGATATCCCATTGGTTCGCCACACCCGGCTCAATCCGCTTTCATTTGTGGGCTTGGGTATCGCTGGGCTGCTCACGTTTCCGCTCGCGTATGTGGTGTACTCTGCCTTGACCGGCGATCTTTCGCAGGCTGGCAATCTCTGGAATACGCGTCTTCCCGAACTATTGACCAATACCTTTTCGCTGGCCCTGGGAGTGTCCCTCACCACCTTAACTTTGGGGGTGTCCACGGCGTGGGTGATCACCCGGTATCAGTTTTGGGGACGAGGATTTTGGGATTGGGGGTTTGTGTTGCCATTAGCCATTCCGTCCTTTGTCTTGGCCTATGTGTATACCTATCTGCTAGACACCGCGGGACCGGTCGAACAAGCCTGGCAATGGCTCACGTATCCGGAGGCCCGCATTCCTTCTCCCTATAGTTTTACGGGAGCGCTTGTGGTCATGACGCTCAATACCTTTCCCTACGTCTACTTATTGGCCCGTGCGGCGTTTCAAAATTTCAATCTGTCCTTTGAAGAAGCCGCGCAAGCCACAGGAGCCACACGGCGGGAAACGTTTTTTCGCGTCTCGCTTCCCCTCATCCGGCCTGCGTTAGTCGCCAGCATGTTTCTTGTGGTGCTCTATGTCGTATCAGATTTTGGAGCGGTCTCACTCCTGCGCTTTCAAACATTTACTTTCGCCATTTATCAACAAATCACCGGACGGTTTGATTACCAATCGGCCGCACTACTGAGTCTCCTCCTGGTGTTGTTTGCCTTGCTGTTTGTCTTTGCCGAACGATGGTTTCGTAACCAAAGCCGCTTTTATCAGACCTCGGGCCGAGTTCGGACCGCGACCCCGAAACCCTGCTCTCTGGCACAAGGCCTCGCCATTAATGTAGTTTTTTTGCTGATTTTTGTGGCCGCGTTTGGACTGCCCGTGCTTCTACTCGTGCAATGGACGGTTGCCGCCTGGATCCAAGGTGATGTGGGCGTCGCTTTCGGCACGTACATAGGCAACAGTGTATTTCTTTCCGCCATTGCCGCAACCGCCGCGCTGGCCTTGGGCACGCCACTGGCCTACTTGGCCTCCCGTTTTCCCTCAACATTGCATGTGGCCTGCTTGCAAGGGGCATATATTGGATATGTCCTTCCCGGACCCGTGGCGGCGCTCGCACTGCTCATGTTGTTTTCCACGATGATTCCCATCTTGTATGGAACGGTCCTTGTCCTGATAATCGCTTATCTCATTCATTATTTGCCGGCAGGACTGCAAGCGATGGAATCGGCGCTGCAACAGGTAAATCCCAATTTAGAAGAAGCGGCCCGCAATCTCGGGGCGAAAGGCATTCGGACATTCATGAAAGTCACGCTTCCCCTGGTTCGCAAAGGATTTTCGGCTGCCTGGCTGCTCCTGTTTTTACTCTGCATGAAAGAACTCCCAGCCACACTCCTGTTACGGCCGATTGGATTTGATACGTTGGCCGTCCGCATTTGGTTGGAAGCCAGTGAAGAACTGTATCAGCTGGCAGCGCCTCCAGCCTTGCTCATTGTGATTCTGACGATTCCCGCCGTCTTCTTATTGTCCAAAAAGAATTGGCAGGCAGGCAATGCCTCAGTACAATAGTCGCTAAAGCCTTTTTTGAGGCACCTCAAAATTGAACCACGGCAACAGATCCTGTGACTTCATCCCCCAAGACAACCGCCACCTCCCCTGCGACACCTATGTTGGAACTGGACCACATCACCTGTGGATACCAGCCTGATGTCGCGACCGTGCGTGACCTGTCCCTGCACCTTCAACCGGGGAACATTTTATGCCTATTAGGGCCTTCCGGTTGCGGGAAAACGACGACGCTCCGTGCCATCGCCGGGTTTGAAAAAGTGTCTTCAGGGGAAATTCGATTGCAGGGCCAAGTTGTGGCGTCCGCCTCGGTACACGTCCCGCCTGAACGGCGGCGTGTGGGAATGGTCTTTCAAGAATATGCCTTATTCCCACATTTATCGGTGAAAGACAACGTGGCGTTTGGGCTCTACCATTGGGAATCCGGTGAGCGTCAATCCCGAGTACAGGCCCTGCTGGAGCTCGTCGGGCTTCAAGGTCTCGACCATCGTTTTCCTCATGAGCTATCCGGAGGCCAACAGCAACGTGTGGCGATTGCCCGGGCGCTGGCTCCTAAACCCCTCATGCTGTTGTTGGATGAACCATTCAGCAATTTGGATCCGGAGATGACGATCAAGATGCGGAAGGAACTGTACCGCGTGCTCCGGCAAACACAGACCACCGCCATTCTCGTGACGCATGACCATGAAGAAGCCTTTGCGATGGCTGATCAAGTCGCGGTCATGCAGGATGGGGTATTGGTACAATGCGCGACCCCCGAGACGATTTATCAACAACCTTCATGTTCTTTCGTGGCCGAATTTATCGGGCAAGCCAATACGATTCCCGGAATCATCCATCAGGGTCAGGTCGAAACCGAGATTGGGACATTTACCCATCAGTCTGACTTGCTGAACCAAAGCCGGGTCCTTGTGATGATTCGTCCCAATGACATTCAATTCACCCCTGCTGAACCTGGTTCGGGGCGAATTGAAAGTCGCCAATTTCAAGGATCCCAAACCCTCTATGCGATTCGGCTAAACTCCGGACAACTCATTCACTGCTGCATGTTGCCAATTCCTGTGTATAATATAGACACATCCGTGAATATCCAGGTCACGACATCGCAAACCATTCTCTTTCCACAACCCGCTCTCTCGTAGAGTGAAAGGAGGCTTTTCACATGACATTTCAACACGGTAAGAACCGTTTTCGATTCATTCCTCTTTGGGTCGGAGTGTTCAGCTTGATCTTGGGATTTCCCCTGCTCGCCCTGTCCAGCGGATATGGTATGGGAGATGGTCACCCTATGACGGGAGCATCCTCCCCACATCATGGAGCAGAGACCAAGGGCCATGCTGGCGGACACCCTGGTGGCGGAATGCACAGCGGCCACGGCACGAAAGGAACCATGGGAACAGGCAGCCATGGTCCCCATCAAAGTGCCTCGACCTTTATTGACCATATCTTGAAATTTAAAGACGGCATGGCCATTACGGACGATCAGGTCGCGAAACTCCAAACGATCAAAACCGATTTTGAAAAAACCAAGATTAAAATGAAGGCGGATATTCAACTGACCAGTGTGGATCTCCATGATTTATTGCGAGACGACAAAGGGGCGCTAAATGATGTCGAAGCCAAATTAAAAAGCCTCTATGACAAACGCGCCGATCTCTATCTGGCCTCCGTCAAATCCACCCGCGACGCCAAAGCCGTCTTAACGGATGAACAACGAGCACGGATGAAAACCGTCCACGATCGGATTAATGCATATAAGGACACGGGAATGGGTGCCCATGGCCACCCCGGTGGGTATTCACACCACGGGAAGGAAGAGAAAAGTTAAATCCCGCATTGTGGAAAATTTGGTAAAAAAAAAGGGGCCTTGGGCCCCTTTTTTTTGTCCTCAGCCAATTTCCCAAAGTACATATAGTATGTAACTTTGAACTCAGTCATTTCAGAACTCCCTCGCCCTTGAGGGAGAGGGTTGGGGTGAGGGTGAAGGGCGCATTTGATATCTAAACTACGACATCGCTCTTTCCCTTACCAACGTAAAGCCCGCAAGAAACGGGTATACCCCCGCAATCGAAACGGGTCTTTTTGAATAGCTTCTCTATAGTGATTGCGTGCCTCTGACCACCTACCGTGGACTTCATAGAACGTACCCTTTGAAAGGTGATAGCTGCTCCACTCACGATTGAGCGCACGGACCTGCTCCGGATTGAGGGTCGAGCGATGTTGCACGCGAGTCAGAAATCGTTCTCGACTGCGGAGAACCTTCTCACGATACGACCCTTCCGCTTCCAGATCATCCCCATCCCTGGGAACTTGTTGAAATTTGTGAACCAAAACTTGATCAACCCATTCAAAGGTCGTCAGCTCATATAACCGAAGGATGAGATCGGTATCTTCCGAAACCCATAAGTTCGGATCAAAACCGCCAACTTCTTCCAGTAAGGCTCGGGACATGATCGTGGTGGACAACAACGGGGCTTGCCCTCCCGTAAAGACTTGATGAAAGACATCCTGACTTTGCCCAGCTTTCGCATGTTGAATCACCTTTCCAGCAGGATCAATCACCTCATAATGAGAATGCACCAATCCGGGTTGAGACGTTCCTCTGAGAATAGTCACCTGTGCCTCCAACTTGTCGGGCAACCAGATATCGTCGCAGTCCAAAAAGGCAATATATGTCCCCTTCGCGGCTTGAGCACCAACGTTTCTGGCCTGAGCCGGGCCGGCATTTGCTTGGTGAAGGCAAAGAATTCGAGGCATTTGAGCCAGTCGTTCAAGAACAGCTGGCGTGCCATCGGTTGACCCATCATCAACAAGAATAATCTCAAAATCTGTCCACGTTTGGGCGAACACACTGTCCACCGCCCGGGCAAGAAAGGACGCCCCATTAAAAACGGGAATCACCACACTCACAAGCGGGGAATGAGACATCATGCTACGTGCTGACCTTCGAAAGCCTCTGAGTTTTTTCTATGAGTCCTCAAGAGAATACGCGCCCTTCCAACTATATCTTAGCTTTAAGGATTGTTGATATCATCATTCGTCCCCAAAACAAAACAATGGAAATCCCTCTATGAACACACTTGCCATCTATATGACGGCAGCCATCGCGGAAATTGGCGGGTGTTTTGCCTTTTGGGCCTGGCTACGCTTAGAACGATCGCCATGGTGGGGCATCGTTGGCACGGTGAGCCTTGTCATCTTTGCGATGGTGTTGACACGCTCCGACACAGCATTTGCCGGACGTGCCTATGCGGCCTACGGGGGCGTGTATATCGCCACGTCCCTGCTTTGGCTTTTAGTGGTGGAGGGAGTGGTACCTGACCGGTGGGATATCCTTGGTGCAGGAATATGTCTCGTCGGAGCCGCGTTAATCTTGTGGGGGCCAAGACCGCTTCTTCAATAATCCCTAAGAACTGAGAGTTCTTTTCTCGACATTCAATTCGAAAGGGCCGAAACCAGATCCCCCCTAATAGTCGGTCTTCTTCGTCTATGACTCCCTCCCGCGACGTACAGTCTTAGTATTCTCGCCATGATCTAAGAATCCTTGATCGAGTAAATTACGGCAATAACACAGACCTGGCCCCATTATAGGTTCCACTATTCGTGGTGAAACTTCGCTTTTCGAATACATTAGTGAGTACGCGAAGGGGAATTGGAAATGTGGTCTTGGATATTGTTATTCCTCATTCCCTTTATGGCAGCGCATATCGTATAAATGTACAATTTTGAATATTTGTGTATTTTGTACTATCATAGAGAAAAAGCCCTATTGTACGAAGGAGAACTGAATAATGAGTCGTCTCTCTATTGAACTGACAGAAGAGCAACATCAACGGTTAAAAGCCATGGCCGCCTTGCAAGGCAAGAGCATTAAGAATTATGTGCTTGATCGATCCTTACCAGATTTACCGGACAGGGCATCTATGACCGAAGAAGAAGCCTTGCACCAGCTCGAAAAATTTCTCAAGCCACGGATTGAAGCCGCTGAACGTGGCGAACGCTCTTCCCGTACCCCACGCCAAATTTTTAACGACGTGAGGCAGGAACTGAGTTAATGCTCGCCTATGAACTGACTCCTGATGTCGATGCCGACCTTGAAGAAATTGCCCGCTATACGATTTTGGAATGGAGCAGTGAACAGGCAAGCGTGTATCTGGATAAACTACACATCTGTTTTCAGCAGATTGCTGCAAAGAAAGTGAACAGTAAGGCCGTTTCTAAACAGTTCCCACATCTCCTTGTTACCCGCTGCGAACACCACTATGTGTTTTACCTTCGTCCGGCAAAAGCCAAACCGGTCATCATTGCTGTACTTCACGAACGAATGGACATGGTGAAACGTCTTAAAGAGCGGTTTGGCTAACTCCCATGTAACACCATAACAATAATCGGCTCACCCATTATGGCAAGACCCGTTCAATCTCAGCCTCCATACCAGCCATCTCCCGATGCGGCAAGATATGCGCAAGACGCTCATCTGTAAGCCTCACCGAACACCAAAAACAGTCATGAATGGCTTTCAATCGTGCAGCTGATGTGCAGCTCAAGAATCTGCCAGTCGTTCTCATTTTCGCCTGAGCAGACCTGAGGAATTGACCTACTCGTTCACCTCGCTATGCAAACATGTAAAAAGCATCCACATTGGCCTACCATCGATGTATCGCCTTCAGGCGATATACTTCATATCGCAGACTTATTAAATTGTCTATAAATTCTCAAAAAATGGCGTGAATCAGAAAACATCGTCTGACTAGCGGATGGCCAAATGATGAATTTTAGGTTCCTGACACCCTTTACTGACAGGTGCTGAACAAGGTTATGGGGTTCGTGCGGGAGCATCAAGAAAGCCTGTAGGGCTTCCTGAAAGAGCAGGATTACCTGGAAAAGGGCGACGAGAAATGTGTTATTGCAAGACCTGCCCCCAAGCCTGATCCAAGACTCATTGATCGAATAAATTACGGCAATACCGCAAGCCTGCCCCTAATACGAATACGTCCGATGAGCAATAATATTAAAGATGGGAAATACAGAGTGATTTTTAGGCAGGTACGTAAGGCGCGATTTTAATTTTCTTGGCTTGTTTGCGCATCTCCCAAGCATCAAACCAAGCTTGCATTCTCAGCAACATATCCATATCGAGATGAAACGCCTTTTCCAATCGTAGCGCCATTTCAGGAGACAGGGAGGCTTTTTCATTCACCAACTCAGACAATGTAGCTCGACGTACACCAAGAATCTCAGCGGCTTTGGTCACACTGAGGCCCAGTTCCTCTATTACTTCAGTTTTCACGAAGCCACCCGGATGAGACGGCTTCATACCTATTTTTATGCCTTTCTTCATCAGTGGTAGTCCTCCAAATCTAATAAGTCTAAATATCCGTCTTCCTCTTCAAAGGTGATCCGCCAATTTCCCGACGTGGCCACACTCCATATGTCTTTCCGATCACCAGAGAGTTGATGTACTCGCCAACCAGATCGGGCCGCAAGCCTCTGGTCTGATCATCTTCAATGAGGCGCTTTAAGCCTCGATGACGCACGGAACG
>Ga0224496_10002602_pt1 | contig 10688 bp, 12 predicted proteins | sample SF_Jul11_sed_USG_2_FD_168127 | JGI IMG/M metagenome (GOLD analysis project Ga0224496, IMG submission 168127) | Sediment microbial communities from San Francisco Bay, California, United States - SF_Jul11_sed_USGS_8_1 | ecosystem: Environmental > Aquatic > Marine > Sediment | place: USA... | reverse complement strand
CCGTCTCACGCGCTCCCCGCACCATACTAAAAATTGCTTTTCTAAACCAAACCTTCTATGCCTAAATTCAACCCATTGCGGGGTCCGGGGGGACTTTCCCCCCGGCGGGGGGTCGTAGGGGGCTGCGCAGCCCCCTACATAAAAACAGCCCATAAACCTACTGGGCCGTCCAAAATCATTCCCAAAATTACGCCCCAATCTATTACGACGACTTTCGCAACACAAGCAAACTGTTCTCATCAACCCATCGAATATTGGTCACATCCTCGAAATACTCTCGCAAGTTTTCATAAAATGCCTTCAGGGCCAGGTTCAATTCGTTCCGCGAGTACAAATCAAAAGTGGAATAATACCTCATCTTGGCCAGGGTGCTGAGACTCTCCAAGGTGCTTTTCCGTTCAAACTGAAACGTTCGGGTTTTCTGTAATCTCAACTTTGGGATTTTAGTAATAGCGTGCTGTAATTCATCCGCTTCATATAGGCGTTTTTCTTTGGAAGCGAACAATGGAAAGAACCTTCCCCATACGCTTCTGCTGTTTTGCTTTCTCGTCCGTGTGTATATAAACAGATACCCGCCATCCTGCAGGGTCCTAACTGTCCCTCGCAAGAACCCTCGAAGGGAAAAATGGTGAACGGCATTAAATGTGAAGATACAATTCAACGATGCCTCCCTTAGCGGCAGGGTCATGGCAGAAGCCTTTACCGTATCTGCTGCTCGTATACCATCCTTTGCAAGGTAATGCCTGAGCTGCATAAGCATGCTAGCGCTGTAGTCGATGCAATACATAATCTCAAGTTTTTCTCGTAAATGTTCAAAGAGCTTCTGGGTATATCTTCCCGTGCCGCACCCAATATCTGCAGCTGTAACCTCGTCTAGCCCGTTCAACTGGCGCACAATATAGTTAATTGGCGCTAAATCTGTTGTTCTTAAACTTCGGTATTGTGATGCGATGTGCTGAAAATGGGCACGATGTGTGTAATTTATAGACATTCCGTATCTCCGATCACCCTAATTGAGAGATTAAACTGATATATATGTTACCACATCACAATCGGCCCACTTTTTAGCGGCATCCAGCTTCGCCCAGATGCACAGCCAATCCTCACACCACGCTGGCCACAGGAGCCAAACTTGCATTATGGAACCTCTCCTAGAAAATCACCGCTCCATTTTCAAAGCCCTTTCCAAAAACCGAATAAAATAAACCCGAATCACGTTAAAAGGGTGAAAGGATAGGAATAGGAACTATGATGATTGCAGCCGCGGACGAACGCGAACTCGTTGTTCGTGCCCAACAAGGAGAACGCCAAGCCTTTAGCGACCTGGTTTCTACCTATCGCCAAGGAGTGATTCGCGTGGTCTATAACATTTGTGGAGATGGATATCAGGCAGAAGATATCGCTCAGGAGGCCTTCATCCGGGCCTGGCAAAAACTGCCCGGCTACCGCCCCAAAGCCAGCTTCCGCAGCTGGCTGTACCGCATCGCCACCAACGCCGCCCTCGACGCCCAGCGCAAGGCCAAACCGACCATCGACCTCGACACCGTCCAAGTGGCAGACCCATCCAAAGGGCTAGAAGCCGGCCTGGTCCATCGCCAACGCGCCGAACGTATCCAGCAAGCCATTTTGGCGCTGCCAGCCGCCAGCCGCAGCGTGTTGGTCCTACGCGAATACGAAAACCTATCCTATCAAGAAATCTCGGACACCCTGGAAATCCCAGTAGGCACGGTCATGTCTCGCCTGAATTATGCCCGCAGCAAAATGCGGGAATCCCTGGCGGATATGCTGGAGGCTGTATGAACCCACATGTAACCAACTACCTGCACGCATACTATGATGGAGAACTACAACCGCGCCGTCAGCAGCAAGTGGCCGCCCACTTGGCCGAGTGCCAAGCATGCCGCCAAGCATTGGCCCAGCTGGGCTCTTTATCCGCCGTGCTGGCAGAAATTCCCGCCCACCCGGCCAAGACCCGTCCCGAGCAGTTCGTCGCTCAAGTAGGGCTGCGCCTGCCGCGCACCCGCTCAATGCCCCTTTGGCCGCGGGTTGGCAAGCTGGCCTTGCACTTGGTCCCGGCCGTACTCTTCCTGGCCGTCGCCTTCATAAAATCCACCGCAGTGACCAATAACCTCTTGGCCAGCATCGGGCTGCTAGACCTCGGCGGGGAATCTGTTTCCGCCTTGCTGCTGGAACCACAGTTGGATTTTTCACCCAGCCTGCCTGCAATATTCCCGGATCTAGGAATAATTGAGTTTGGCGACTATTTGTGGAACAACATAGCAAGCTATTCGTTTTTCGGCATCGATCTCACCCATTCCTTGGTATTTCCCCTGGTACTTGGCGGGCTGGCATTTGCTTGGATGGTCATCTGGTGGCTCGCCCAAAAAAATAACCCAAATTTAGACAATCTCTCTTAATCAAGAGAAGAAATCTCGGAGGTAAAAAAATGAACCACAAAAACGTATTGGTTAGAGCCTGGGAGTTGTTATGGCAATATAGAGCTTTATGGATCTTTGGGATGATCTTAGCCCTGACCTCAGGCGCTAATTACAACCAGTCCAACTTTCAATTCAACAGTCATGATTTCAATGACCCGGCGCAGACCTTCAATTTCCGCTCGGAGGAAGAATTCGGCACGTGGTTACGGGAACAAAAGCAAGCAGCTGTCGAGGAGTTTGGCCGCTTGCGCCGCGGTGAAGGCTTATCCCAATGGGAACAGACCCTCTTCAACCTAGCCACCACGATCGTATGCGTCATCTTGGTGCTGGCTCTTGTCGGCAAAGTCTTCAACTATGTCAGTGAGACCGCCCTGATCAAAATGGTCAATGCGGTCGAAGAGCACGACCAGAAATACACCGTGCGCCAAGGCTTCGCCCTCGGCTGGTCGAAAGAATCCTGGAGGCTCTTCCTCATCGATCTGGTGATCTTTGTGCCAGCATTTGTCATCATGCTTTTTGGGTTAGCTTTGGCTGCCTGGCCATTTTTCACAAATGTTTCTGGCAGCAAGGAGCGCACGATCATTGCGCTGGTCAGCAGCATCGGCCTGTTCTTCCTGGTCATCTTCCTGGGCGTCGTGGTGGCAGCGGTCATCCGCCTGTTGAAGCAATTCATGCGCAGGGCGGTCGTACTGGATGGAGCCGGGGTCCTTGAGGCCATCCGCGATGGCAGCCGGTTTGCCTGGCAGCATGTCAAAGATATCGGCATCATGTGGCTGCTCGTCTTTGGCATCAACATCGCATGGGCGGTTGTGCTCTTCCCCGTGGTTGCTCTGCTCTTTGCCATTAGCGCAGCCGGCGGCGGGTTGATGGCATTGGTCACCTACACTCTGAGTTCTGGTTCGGTCCCGCTGGTCACCATTTTGGGTGGCGGCCTCTTCCTGCTCCTTATGGCGATCCCAATGGTTATCTTAGGCGGCCTGATGGCAGCCTACCTTTCCAGCGCCTGGACCTTGACCTACCGGGAATTACAGGCATTGGACGCTTTGGATCGCGAACAACTCGATCCGGGTGAAGGATTGGCTGATCCGGCTTGATGCGGCGGGCAAGGATATTGATCTGGCCCTGACCTGCAACAAATGGGGTTATCCCCTAGTAGGCCCTTTTTCCACAGAGTTCCTGGCAGACTGCCGGGAACTCTGTTTGCATCTCTGCGCCTGCTTCCGCATCACACAGCCCCCTCACTCACAAAATCAACGCCAGCAAACACCCTCCGTTTGCCATAAACCCTCCCCGCCTTCCCCACCAACCCATTTCACTGCCCGGGGCAACCATATAACCACACTGTTGGAGAAGCGCAGCTTCTCCCAGCGAAACCTACGGTTTCGCCACCCGCCCCTCCGCAATCCGCCCCCGGCAAGCCGCCAGCCAGGCCACCGTCTTCTCATCCATCTCCGCCGTGCGCCCACCCCGCTCCGCCACCGTCCAGATATACATTCCCAGCCGCTTCATGCGCATCAACCAGTCCAAGTCATCCACCCAGCGCGCCGCCAATGGGCGCACCGCCCGGTAACCGGCCACGAACCACTCACGCGCCTGCTCGCGAAGCGCCGGTGGGCTGTCCTCAAAATCCAGCATCACCCTGGCGATATCCGCCGCGTACCAGTGATAAACCGGCTCGTCAAAATCAATCGTGTGCACCTGCGCCCCATCCCAGATCATATTCCCCGCCCGGTAATCGGCGTGCGTCAGCCCAAAGCTGCCCGCATCTCGCGGCAGCTCCCGCAGCCAGGCGTCCACGCGTTGGTATTCCGCCCGCTCCATCGCATCGCCATGCTTGCCGATCAAGCCCGCAATCTCCTCCCACAATTTCTCCCAGGTATAATACGTGGCCGCGTCCCTAGGCACGAAGCTTTCCGCCGCGTTGTGCAGCCCGGCCAACGAACGGCCCCAAGCGCGCATCACTGCCTCCCCGGCCTGCTGCACGTCCAACAATTCCCCGGCCACTTCCTGCACCACAGTCGCCAGGAACAGCTCCTCCCCCTGCACCACATCTTCCACCCAGTTCTCCGCCAAGGATTCCACCGGCCGGCAAACCGCCGCGCCGGCTCCCGCCAGGTGCCGCAAATAATCCAGCACCGCTTCCAACGTCGCCCGGTCGCGTAAAGCCGCATGCACCAGCCGCAAGTAATAGCCCTGCCCGCCGCGCTCAAAACGGTAGACCACATTGATGCCATCGTTCACCAGCCGCAGCGCACCCGCCTCTGCCCCCCAGCGCGCCGCTGCCACCGCGGGCGTTATCGCATGCTCAAGCCGTTTTTGGGTCTCATACCACATCGGCGCGCCCTAATCCCGCTGAACTCATGAGCACAGCGAGCAACTCGCTCATTATGGAATCACTTACCATTACTTTCATAGCATATCAGCAGGGATTACCTTCAAGACTTTCGATATCCCCAACTATACCGGAAATTATCCCAACGCGCTCAACCATCACTCCATCTTTCAATCCCTCATCCGTCCTTGAGCAGACTTGCATCGAAGTTCCATCTATGCCATAATCACCGTGTACTCACCCTCTCCATCCAAACAAAGAGCAATTTCCTTTCGTTTAAAAGGAGCAGCCATGTTAGTGGATGAAAATCGCCTCATCGACCCACCCGAGAGTTTCCGTGAAGATTTTCCATCCTTGGACTTCCGAGACATCTTTACATTCCAAATCGAGGCCGAGCAAGTATTGGTCACCGACCCCATCTATTTGGCCGATGTTTACAACTCCCCCGATGAAATCGCATCCTACGTCCGCCAACAAGGTGTTTTCCTGGCGGATTTTGGCGGCGACACCAATGGCCCCATCTGGCAGCAGCCTCCCTATATGCTCATCCCGTTGTCCTTACATCTCGATTTTGAGCAGCTCGCCCCTCCGCCAGGTGTGACCCAATTAACCAGCAACGAAGGCGTCGGCACCGATTCGGGCTCGTTCATTTTTCTCCCCATCCGCTCCGATTGCCCTCCAACCCTACTTGATACCATTGATGACGTCATTGCCCGAAATAATGGCGCCAGCCTGAATTTAGACCCCGGCACATGGGCTGCCTACTATGAACAATGGGACAGCCAAGCAGGCTGGCCCGACTCCTTTTACCGCAACATTGTCCTGAAATGGGCCTCTCCAAAATGACCGGGCGCATCACAGATACTCAACTCAAACGGATCCAAGGAGCACACCAATGAACTTTTTCGCCTTCATCTTCCTGGGAGCAGCGGCCTGTGTTCCCCCCGCCCTGATCATATTCGGAAAACGAACAAAAAACGACCGGCAGCTAAGTATAATCAGACTGATCGGCGCTGTTCTTTTCTTGGTTCTAGAAATCTTGTTTTTTTATGTTGGATTTCTAATTGGTTTTTAATAAACCACCTGTCCTGATTACCCACCATATCCCAACTACTCTCTACCAGTGTAGATCAGCGTTTATCAGCGTTTTTCAGCGTCCAATTTTCCCCTGCCCTAGCCCCACCCCCACCTCCATCACGACCATCACGACCAATCAGACCAATTAGACTATTTAGACCTCTCAGACCTCTCAGACCTCCCAGCTTCCAGACATCAAAACCTCCTCCAATACCTCCCCCAAGGCCTCCAAGCTCTCATACGCAATCACCCGCTGCGCGCAGCCCCGCGCCGAGTTCGACACCCGCTCTCCGCTGCGCGCCAGCAGCCACACCGGCACGCCCGCCGCGTACGCAATCCCCGCCTCGATCAACCCGCCGCGCAGCTCCGCCGTATACGCCAGCAGCACCAAATCCGTCCCCCGGACCTGCTCGCGCACCCACGGCATCCACTGCTCTCCGCCGGTCATCCCCGCCCGTGCAATTTCAGCATATGCCAAACACGGGATATGCCCCGCCTGCTTGCACTTGCCCGTTAAAAGTTCCGCCAAGGCGGTCAAACTCGCCTCTCCCCTCGGGACCTGCATCGCAATGTATATATTCATCCTGCGGGAATCACGCCAAAACAATATCTAAATAAAGCATCACCATCGCCCCCACCATTAACCCAAAGGTTGCCAGGCGCTGCTTGCCCCCCCGGTGCGTCTCCGGGATGATCTCATCGCTGATCACGAACAGCATCGCCCCGGCAGCAAAGCCCATCGCATACGGCAGGATCGGTGCAAAAACCAACACCGCCCCGGCCCCCAAGACCGCCAGCGGGATCTCCACCAACCCAGCCCGGATCCCCGCCAGGCTGGCATAATAATACGTCCCCATGCCGGCATTCAACGCCGCCACCGAAACCGCCAACCCCTCCGGAATGTTTTGAATGCCAATCGCAAACATCAATTTGATCGCATTAGCGATATCCCCCGAGCCAAATGCCACCCCCACCGACAGTCCCTCCGGCATATTATGCAGCGTGATCGCAATGATGAACAACCATACCGCGCCCAACCGCGTCGACTTGGGTCCCTCCGGGCCGGTCTCTGCATGCATGTGCGGCACCCAACGGTCGGCCAGGTCCAACACGATCACCCCCAAGATCATCCCGATCAATACCGGCCCAATTCCGCCATAATCAATCCCCGGTAAGATCAAACTTGTAAAACTTGCTGAAAGCATCACGCCCGCTGCAAATCCCAGTGAGGTGTTCAAAAATTTGTCCGATGGTTTGCGCCACACCATAACCAGCAAGGCTCCCGCCATATTGAATAAAGTAATGACTATGCCGCCCGCCAGCCCTTGCCACATCGGATTATCTCCCACAATGGAAACAAATAGATCAACAATAGAATTCTCTGGCATTTTGCTTTCCCTTTCTTCTATGGAATTACGGTGCTACGCTGACACCACAGCGCCAATTATACCCCTCAAAAAACCTTCATTCCATCCAGAGCTGCCTGCAAACTGGCCCGTTCCTCGGCATTGAGCATTTCGATATCCTCGATCAGTGGTCCCGAGTAAACCTGGTAGCGCACCTCGCGCGTCTCCGCCATCCACTCCATCCCCGTCCGCGTGATCCAGCTCCAGCCGCTTTGCAAATACTCCGCCGCCGCCTGGTAGAACAAATTGATCATATCCTGGTTTAGCAAACCGGGATACGGTGCGCTCCCTGTCGAGCCGGTCAACCCCAAAGCGGCTTCCACCGCAGCAGCTTCGGCCGCGCTCAGCCCGGCCAAGTCCGCCAAAGCCGGCCCGGCATATGCTGCCTGCCTGGCATCCGCCATGGCCTCCAACCCAGCCTTCTCCACCAATCCCCATCCCGCGCCGCCCAGTTGTTCTGCCGCCTGGTAAAACGCATTGATCATCATCTGGTTGGTCACGCCGGGGTAAGGCAGGGCTGCCGGTGGCGGCGCGGGAGCTGGCGCCGGCGGGTTCAGCATCGCCTGCAAGGTCTCCAACAAAGCCAGCTGCAAACCCTCGTCCAGGCCGCTCATTTCCAAGATCGCCGGTCCTTGGTAGCTGGCTTCGCGGTCCTCCACCAGGTCGGCCAGCCCAGCTTTCTCCAGCAAGGTCCAGCCGGGCATCGCCAAGCGGTCGGCGGTCTTATACACCAGGTTGATAACTTCCTGGTTGGTCATCCCCTCCAAACTGCCGGTTCCCAAGGCCGCCAGGCTGCCCTCGTCCAGGGCTTGCTGCACGGCCGCCAGTTCACCCACGTTCAGCGGCAGCTCGCTCAGCGCCGGCCCGTCGTACGGCCGCACCCGGTTGCCGAATGGCACACCCATATACTTCAAACCGGCTTTCTCCACCAACCCAGCGGGATCCACACCCAAATCTTTTGCCGCCAGCTCAAAAGCGGCCAGCATCTCGCCATTGCTCACATCTGGCGGCAGCGGGCGCCCTTGGTGGATTCCCAGCCAGGTATACAGCACCGCCGGCGAGGCCTTGAATACATTCACATCCACGGGCGGCTTACCCCCATTCACCCCCGCGATCGTGCCATTGGCCGTATACTGCCAAATCGTCCAACCGCGGTCATCCCAATTACTCGCCGGTACTGCCGGCTGCTTTACTTCGTAGTTCGCCACCCACAGCGGGTAGCGGCTGAAGGCGGTGCTGTCATTCAGCGCGATCTGCCAGCTCATCTTGCTGGTATAGATCATCGGCACGCGCCCGGTGGCCTGCTCCATCGTGTCCAAACAAGCCTGCAGCCGCCGGATGCGTTCTGCCAGCGGCAGCGCCTCGAAATCCTCGCGCACTTCCGCCGGAAAGACCTCCACATCCAGCACTGGCGGCAGGTCGGTGCTGTGCAAAATATTGCCCACCTGCACCAGGTAATTACGCGCCTGGCCCACCGGGTCGGCTGCCGGCCGGAAGAAATGATAAGCCCCGCGCACCAAGCCCGCCCGGCGCATCCCGCTCCAGTTGGCGTCAAATTGGTGGTCAACGAAATACTCACCATCGCTGGCCTTGGCAATGCCGAAGCTCACCCCGCTTTTCTTCACCGCCTGCCAATCCACCGTCCCGCGGTGGTGGCTCACATCAATGCCCAGGGCCAAACCGTCTTGAGGAATATACATAACTGCTCCGCTGTTCCTTTCACGCAAAATCGAATTCAATCCCTCTATAGTTGCAAACATCGTGCCAACGCAAAACCGCCGGCTTTCACCGGCGGCTTGTATTCTTCCCTGGTCTGTCTAAGCGCTCAACATTACGGGACGCTCACCGTCAATTTTTCAAACTTCACCCGCGCGCCGCCGATATCGAAGGTAGACACCCCGATGCCGATACTTCCTTCCGCAAAGGTATAATCGCTCACTGTGCCGGCCTCTTTTCCGTTGAAAAATAGTGAAAGCACTGCGCCTTTACAAATCACTGTCATTTCATTTTTCGCCAATTGAGTATTGATCGCCCGGCTGGTACCACCGGCCAATACAGTATAACCATCCCCACGATCATATTTCCATATTTTCCATGAACCCCCACTATTCATGCTAAATTCATACCAGCTCGTAAAGCGGGACCGGCAGATCAAATTAATATTATTGTGGTTTGGTCCGGCAACGGTCTCGACCACCGCATCCAGCCTTATATCATTACTCCCCAGGTCTCCTTGATACATCAAATATTTACTGGTATTTGGCGTATCAACATCCAAATAAAACGCGCCATCCACCCACCTTTTAGAGGGGTCTGAAAACAGCCCAGAAGCTATGGTCTCCGCCGAGCCGAAAATGAGCATGGTCCACTGCGCCGTACTGCCAAAGGACGTAAAAAATATGATATCCCCCGGCGATAAAGGTGTCGAAGTGCTCGTCGGCTTCCGCGTTGCCGTCGGTTGCGGGGTCGCCGTCAACGTAGGAGTTGCCGTGGGTGCGGGTGTGCTGGTGTAGGTCGGGCTGGCCGCCGCCTGCGTTTCCACCAGGCTCGTCATCGCCAATTCTTCCGTGCTCGGTCCACATCCCCAGACGCTAAGCATGCTTATGAACAACACACTGTTTAAGGCTATGCGCGATCTCTTGCGATGGTAAACACTCATTGAAAGCCTCCATATTGGGTTGTATGTTCCAGTCAAGCCAGTTGAGCTTTCCCCATCATAACTGATGAACAGCCCTGCCAATGATTAAGAGCGGTTAAGAAAAAATGCTGTCCTGTTCAATCCTACCCCCTCTCCTCATACCTCCCCACCACCAGCGCCGCGTTGCTGCCCCCAAACGCAAACGAATTGCTCAATGCATAGCGCACATCCACCGCCCGCTGCCCCTCGCCCACATAATCCAGGTCGCACTCCGGGTCCGGCGTCGTCAGGTTGATCGTCGGCGGCACCTTCCCATCCCGGATCGAGAGCACCGTGCTGATCAGTTCCAGCGCCCCGCTGGCCGCAATCGAATGCCCGATCGCCCCCTTGATGCCCACCACCGGGATCTTGTAGGCATGCTCGCCCAGCACTTGCTTGATCGCCGTGCTCTCATTGCCATCATTGGCCTGCGTGCCCGTCGCATGCGCGTTGACATAATCTATTTGCTCCACTTGCAATCCGGCATCCTCAATCGCCAGGCGCATCGCCTCGCGCGGCCCCGAAACTGAGGGTTGGGTGATATGGTGGCCGTCGCTGGTCGCCCCATAACCCAGCACCTCCCCATAAATTTGTGCCGCGCGCCCGCGCGCCGAGCTTTCCGACTCCAGCAGCAGCACGCCGGCGCCCTCGCCCAGCACCAGCCCATCCCGGTCCCCGCTGAACGGCCGGCAGGCTTGCTTGGGCGTCTCATTGCGCTCCGAAAGCACCCGCAGCAGCGACCAGGCCTGCATCACCGC
>Ga0224496_10002601_pt1 | contig 10689 bp, 8 predicted proteins | sample SF_Jul11_sed_USG_2_FD_168127 | JGI IMG/M metagenome (GOLD analysis project Ga0224496, IMG submission 168127) | Sediment microbial communities from San Francisco Bay, California, United States - SF_Jul11_sed_USGS_8_1 | ecosystem: Environmental > Aquatic > Marine > Sediment | place: USA... | reverse complement strand
GTTCCAATCCCATGCCAGTATCCACCGATGGTTTGGGCAAAGGATGCAGCGTGCCTTCATTGTCGCGGTTAAATTGCATAAACACCAGATTCCAGATTTCAATGTAGCGGTCTCCGTCAGCTTGTGCAGAACCCGGCGGACCACCTTCAATTGTCGAACCATGATCATAAAAAATTTCTGAACAAGGGCCGCAAGGACCAATATCCCCCATTTGCCAAAAATTATCTGCTGTCGCAATCCGTACCAGTCGATCGGCATTAATGCCGATTTCATTAAGCCATATATCAGCCGCCTCATCATCCTCGGCATAAACGGTGATCCACAGTTTATCCTGTGGAATTTTCAGGATGTCGGTAAGAAATTCCCATGAAAACTGAATGGCGTTACGTTTGAAATAGTCACCAAAACTAAAATTCCCTAGCATTTCAAAAAATGTATGATGCCGTGCGGTGTAGCCAACATTCTCCAAATCATTATGCTTGCCGCCAGCGCGCACGCAACGTTGTGATGTTGCGGCACGCACATAGCTTCGCTGATCCAGGCCCAGAAACACATCTTTAAACTGAACCATGCCCGCATTGGTAAACAACAAAGTGGGGTCATTGGCTGGAACAAGCGGACTGGATGCAACGATGGCATGTCCATGCGACTCGAAAAATTCCAGAAATTTCTGTCTTATTTCGTTACTTTTCATGTTTGATCAATCATTACATTTTGCTTAGGCAGACTTCTAAATACCAACCAGCGCGGGATATCGTTCCAGCTCCGTCACCATCATTCCCAGCGCTTCTCCCCTAATAATTGCAAAGCTTTCAACTTTAGCTTTTATAATGATTTCTTCACCCGATTTTGGCAATTCCGCTTCAGTCAGAATGGTAATTTCGCCGCTATCGTCTTTCAGTACATAAGATTTTAGATACAGCAATGGAATCCGCGTAATATCACTTGCTATACCTTTGAGCATGACTTTTTTGCCATCAAAATCCGCAGGCGAAGCGATGATATCGTTAATGGGTGTGATTTCACTCGCGCTGACTTGATGACCTGTTAGTACAAGTGTCCCTGATAATACGATCATGGTCAGAAATTTTTTCATTGCTTTTCCTCGGGAAGATTCATTTGGTTAATTTTTTTCATTCCTGATCGGCATGCGAGAAAATTTGATGGATAATCGTCATTGAGAAACCGCGGCTCATTAGAAATCGTGTTTGTTTGCTGCGTTCCTTGATATTCGCGGGTAAGACTTTAAATTTTTTTCGCCATACATCATAAGCTGCGGCCAGTTCAGTCTCTTTCAGATCAGGTAATGCGTCATTTATCAAATGTTCGTCAATCCCTTTTTGTTTAAGTTCGTGCACGATGCGCTGGCTGCCAAATTTATGCCTGCGCATTTGTATCACTTGTTCAACCACGCGTCGGTTTGATAAAAAACCACGTTGCTCCAGATTGTCCAATAACACGGACACATCTGCCGGGGCGGTTGTTGGGGAACTGGAAACAAGCTTTTTTTCCAGTTCTACACGGGAATATTCCCGTCGCGCCAGATATCGCAGTGCGCGTGCTTCCAGAGAGGATCCGGTGGTCACGGCATTTTTTTCACTTTGGCAGCTTCAGTATTTTTTGCTTGATCAATAATTCCGACAGCATTTCTTATTTTCTGTTCAATTTCCTGCGCCATATCTGAATGCGCTCTAAGATATTCGCGCACATTATCTTTTCCCTGGCCAATTTTCTCACCATTATAAGCATACCAGGCACCGGCCTTATCAATCAGTTTGTGCAATACACCCAATTCTATAATTTCACTTTCTCGGGAAATTCCCTCGCCATAGAGAATATCAAATTCCGCCTGCTTGAATGGCGGTGCAACCTTATTTTTGACCACTTTAACCCGGGTTTCATTGCCAATCACCTCGTCGCCTTTCTTGATCGAGCCGGTACGACGAATATCCAGGCGCACGGAGGCATAAAATTTCAATGCATTGCCACCGGTTGTTGTTTCAGGATTACCAAACATGACGCCAATTTTCATTCGTATCTGGTTAATGAAGATCACCATGGTATTGCTGCGTTTGATATTGGCAGTCAGTTTACGCAACGCTTGCGACATCAATCTTGCCTGTAATCCCATTTGCGGATCACCCATTTCGCCTTCAATTTCTGCGCGGGGCGTTAAGGCGGCGACTGAGTCAATCACTACGACATCTATCGAGCTTGACCGAACGAGCATGTCGGCAATTTCCAATGCTTGTTCCCCGTTGTCCGGTTGAGAGATCAATAATTCCTCGACATAAACACCAATTTTTTTTGCATAGTTCGGATCCAGCGCATGTTCAGCATCGATAAATGCCGCAGTACCGCCTATTTTTTGCATTTCTGCGATTACTTGCAGAGTAAGCGTGGTTTTGCCTGAAGATTCAGGCCCGTAAATTTCAATAACGCGTCCCCGTGGCAAGCCGCCAACGCCCAATGCAATATCTAGACCCAGAGAACCCGTTGATACAACTTGAATATCATTCGCGATATCGTTAGTACCAAGACGCATAATCGAACCCTTGCCGAATTGTTTCTCAATTTGAGAAAGGGCAGCCGCAAGCGCTTTACTTCTGTTTTCGTCCATGAATTTTCCTATTAAGATTTCGTCAAATTATCGCATATTCAATACGGGAACAATGAACGTTAACATGGGCGAAATGTTCGGATTGGCCCAGATGTTTCAAAAATGATACATGTCCTTGTTTATTTCTTGATTGTATCAGCTGTTTTTTTTAGTAAGCAGTATTGCCGATAAACAACACCTTTAGAAAACTCTTTGTAAAACCAATCAAAAAACTCGAGGTTCTGGTCTGCCTGCGATATAATTACCAAATATTGTTTTAGTGACAGAAATTAACTGCAGCACTAGCGATTTTACTTGGAAATATACTCAGCAAACAAAGGGAGAGCAGCTATCCGAGTCATTTTATTAGGTGGTCCTGGCGCAGGAAAAGGTACGCAGGCCAATTATATCAAGGAACATTTCGGCATTCCGCAAATTTCCACTGGTGACATGCTACGCGGTGCAGTCAAAGCAGGGACGGCGCTTGGTGTTATGGCGAAAAAAATCATGGATACTGGCGGATTGGTTTCGGATGACATCATCATTAATCTGGTAAAAGAACGCATTTCACAGCCGGACTGTAACAATGGTTTCTTGTTGGATGGCTTTCCTCGTACCATTCCCCAGGCAGATGCGATGAAACAAGCGGGTGTACAAATTGATTCTGTGATAGAAATTGATGTTAATGATGAGGAAATCATTAAGCGTATGTCCGGGCGTAGAGTACACCCCGCTTCAGGCCGTACTTATCACGTGGAATACAACCCACCGAAAGTAGCAGGTAAAGATGATGAAACCGGTGATGCTTTGATACAACGCGATGATGATCAAGAAGAAACGGTAAGAAATCGGTTAAAGGTCTATCACGACCAAACAGAACCATTAATTGATTACTATTCAAAATGGTCGGATAGTGGAAAAGGCAGCGCGCCTAGTTTTAAAAAAATTGCAGGGATAGGAACTGTTGAAGAAATCCGCGACCGCATATATGCGGCACTGAAATAGAAAAAATCTGATCCTGTCTTGTTGACTTGCCATATCGCTTTATAAAAACAACGCGCATGACCGCGCGTTGTTTTTGTGTGAATGAAAATCATCTAAATAATATACGGGTAGATTAGCTAACGATTTGATCAATCAGGAGAAAAAAATTTATGGCAATAAAAAACGCATTTTATGCCCAATCTGGCGGCGTTACCGCTGTCATCAATGCCTCAGCGGCAGGTGTTATTGAAGCCGCACGCAATAATTCAGATAAAATAGGTAATATATATGCGGGCCGCAATGGAATTATTGGCGCGCTTACCGAAGATTTGATCGATACCAGCGAAGAGACTGCAGAAGCGATTAGCGCGTTGCGTCATACGCCATCCGGCGCATTTGGTTCATGCCGGTATAAATTAAAAAGTGTCGAGCAAAATCGGCGTGAATATGAGCGTTTGATTGAAGTATTTAAAGCGCATAATATTGGTTATTTTTTCTATAATGGCGGTGGTGACTCGGCTGATACCTGCCTAAAAGTATCGCAAATCTCAGATACGCTAGGTTATCCAATTCAAGCAATTCACGTTCCAAAGACAGTCGATAATGATTTGCCTGTTACGGATTGCTGTCCGGGTTTTGGTTCGGTAGCCAAATATATTGCGGTTTCTACGCGTGAAGCAAGTTTTGATGTAGCTAGTATGGCAAAAACATCAACTAAAGTATTTGTCCTGGAAGTTATGGGACGCCATGCCGGCTGGATTGCGGCAGCAGGTGGTTTGGCTTCGAGTGAGAATTGTGAAATCCCTATCATTATTTTGTTTCCGGAAATCACTTTCGATAAAGAAAAGTTCCTCGCCAAAGTAGATCGTTACGTTAAGGAATATGGTTACTGCTCGGTTGTCGTATCTGAAGGGGTTAAAGGTGCGGATGGGAATTTCCTGTCCGATCAGGGGTTGCGCGATGCTTTTGGACATGCGCAATTGGGTGGTGTAGCACCGGTTGTGGCAAATATCATTAAGGATGGTTTGGGGCTAAAATATCACTGGGGCGTTGCTGATTATTTGCAACGCGCAGCGCGTCATATCGCTTCTAAAACCGATGTGCAACAGGCTTATGCAATGGGTAAGGCGGCTGTGGAATATGCCATTGCCGGTCATAACTCGGTGATGCCAACCATTGATCGCCAATCAAATTCACCCTATCGTTGGGAAGTTGGAATGGCGAAACTATCAGATGTTGCCAATGTAGAAAAAATGATGCCAGCGAACTTTATAAGTGAGGATGGTTTTGGTATCACGGAGGCATGCCGCGAATACCTCGCGCCGCTCATCGAGGGTGAAGATTATCCACCATACAAGAATGGGCTGCCCGATTATGTGCGGTTGAAGAATATGGCGGTAACTCGGAAATTGGATGATTTCAAGTTATAAATTAATTAAATTTGAAATCACTGGCGGCAAGAACATAAGTACTATTTTCATGCTTATAAAAATGGAATTATGTGGAATTATTAGGCCAAAATTCTACATGTGTTTTAGATGGTCTGACTTTAATTGGAGCTCTGTTTATGGCTAACGGTTTAATACTCGCAATAGGTAGCGGGATACTTGCCCTGATCATCAGTGGTATCTGGATCAGGGAAATTTATACGCAATCTACCGGCAACAAGCGTATGCAGGAAATCGCTGCTGCTATACAAGAAGGCGCAAAAGCTTATCTTAATCGCCAGTACACAACCATTGGTATTGTGGGTCTGGTGTTATTTCTGGTTCTTGGCGTGATACTGACATGGGATACCGCTATCGGTTTTGCGCTTGGCGCGATCATGTCCGGCCTTGCTGGCTACCTTGGCATGAATGTATCGGTTCAGTCCAATGTACGTACCGCTGAGGCAGCCCGCTCAGGTCTAAACGAAGCCCTTGCCATTGCTTTCCGTGGTGGTGCGGTGACCGGTATGTTGGTAGTGGGTCTGGGCCTGTTGGGTGTTGCTGGCTATACCGCCATGCTATTTGATGGTGCAGAGGCTGATGCAGCTGTTAAAGATATCATCAAGCCACTGATTGGTTTTGCCTTTGGCGGCTCACTTATTTCTATTTTTGCTCGTCTGGGTGGTGGTATTTTTACCAAGGGCGCTGATGTGGGTGCGGATCTAGTTGGCAAGGTGGAAGCTGGTATTCCAGAGGATGACCCGCGCAATCCTGCCGTTATTGCGGATAACGTGGGCGATAATGTAGGCGACTGTGCCGGTATGGCAGCTGATCTGTTTGAAACCTATGCGGTAACAATCATTGCTACTATGTTGTTGGGCGCACTGTTATTTACAACTAACATAGAAAGCGCCGTTGTGTATCCGTTAATGCTAGGCGCAGTTTCCATTATTGCTTCTATTATTGGTTGTTACTACGTCAAAATGCGCGAAGGTGGCACCATCATGGGCGCACTCTATCGGGGATTGATCGTAGCGGGTGGTCTCGCACTGGTTGCTTATCTTCCAGTGACTGTCTGGTTCATGGCTGACATGACGCTTACACTTGGTGGTAACGAAGTAACGGGTGGCGAGCTGGTGATGCGCGTATTTTGCGCTTCTGCTGTTGGTTTATTGCTGACGGGTTTGATGGTTGTAATAACCGAATATTACACCTCGACTGACTATCCACCGGTGCAACATATCGCAGAATCATCCACGACGGGCCATGCCACCAATATTATTGCAGGTTTGGGCGTTTCAATGCGTGCCACCGCCGCACCAGTATTGGCTGTTTGCCTGAGTATCTTGATTGCGTATTCATTGGCTGGTCTTTATGGCATTGCCATTGCTGCGACAGCGATGCTTTCCATGACTGGTATTATCGTTGCGTTGGATGCCTATGGTCCTATTACCGATAATGCAGGCGGTATCGCTGAAATGTCGGAAATGCCTGAATCCGTGCGTGCGATTACTGATCCACTGGATGCGGTTGGTAACACAACTAAAGCGGTAACCAAAGGTTATGCTATTGGTTCCGCCGGCCTTGCGGCGCTGGTACTGTTTGCCGATTATACGCATACACTGGAACATGCCGGCCATATGCTGACCTTTGATTTATCTAATCATATGGTCATTATTGGTCTCTTCATTGGCGGTCTGATTCCCTATTTATTTGGTGCGATGTCAATGGAGGCGGTGGGACGTGCAGCCAGCTCGGTGGTGATTGAGGTGCGTCGCCAATTCAAGGAAATTCCAGGTATTATGGAAGGCACGGAAAAGCCTGATTACTCGCGTGCAGTTGACATGCTGACTAAAGCGGCTATCAAGGAAATGATGATCCCATCACTTTTACCAATTTTGGTGCCGCTATTGGTTGGCATTCTACTTGGCCCGCAAGCATTGGGTGGCGTATTAATGGGTTCTATTGTAACCGGCCTATTCGTTGCAATTTCCATGACTGCCGGGGGTGGTGCATGGGATAACGCTAAGAAGCATATTGAAGATGGTTTTCATGGCGGTAAAGGTAGCGAAGCCCACAAAGCGGCTGTTACCGGTGACACAGTTGGTGATCCTTACAAGGATACTGCTGGTCCGGCGATTAACCCGCTGATTAAGATTATTAATATTGTGGCATTGTTAATTATTCCACTGTTGTAGTAATCGTATTAATTAAAAAAGCACACCATATTTTTTGGTGTGCTTTTTTTTTTGGAAATAATATAGATATAGTAACGCTTCAGCGTAGTTGGTTTAAAAAATATAACCAAAGCGAACACCAATTGTATCCAGCCCCTCATTTTCATCCGCTGTATTCGCATTTGAAATATGGTCAAAATAGACAGAGACAGTTGTTTGGGAAGTGACATAATATCCAAGTTCTAGCGGTACATGAAAGAGGATGCGTGATCCTAATGCTTTTCGTTCACTTGTCGTAAAATTTTTTTTGCCGCTATGGACGGCTGCCCCGAGCCCTATCACCAGAAAAACTTTATTATTGAAATCGTGCTGCCAGAGCGCATCGATATAACCTTTAGAAGTGTCACCGGCTGTGTTGATGGAGCCACCGATTGCTGGCCGCAGCGTTCCACCAAGAATCGTATATGAAGGCCCAAGAATCGCTTCGATATTCAGGTCAACACCATCCTCCCGGTTAGATCCGCTCCATAGACCACCTACATCATGAGCCAGGATACCGAATTTCACTTGGTGAAGCAGGTTTGTTTTCTGAGTCGCATTATTACCTCGAGCCAGTGGTGTCAATACCAGAAGCGTCATAGTAATAATACAGGCAGTGACAATTCTTTTTTTCATGCTCAGATGTTTTTTCCGTAAAACGTCTGTGTAAAATAAACAGGTTATTCAGTGATCACTATCGGGTTTTATATTCCAGTGTCAACTTCATTCATATTTACCAGATAATGGTGTTTTGTATAAATATATGGCTGCTTGTTCAAGTCTCAATAAGTGTTCCTTTCGATAATTCACAAGCACGCTGATAGGCAAGCGCAGCGACCGCAAGATCTCCTAGAGCAAGGCCACGAAAGACGAATGCGGTGCGTTCGTCTTTGCTACATCGGGCTAAAATGTCACCATTTACCAGGTTTGTAAGATCTCCTGACACAATTGACGGATCTACTAGTGGTTGTTGCATCTTTGATTCTTGTTCCAGATCATCAATAACGATACGGTCAAACGCGGGCATGCTATCTGCATGCCAGGAAGCCGCCAGGTCAGTTTGCGTGGCAAATGCGCCGGGCTTTAACCATCGCGCATTAATAAATGGCGTGAGTTGCGGTGAAATTGTTACAGAGCTAATTACCAGATCGGCGCCACTTACTGCTTCTTGTGCTGTGCTGCTAGCGAACGTTGCGTATCCCATTTTTTTGGCAGCGTGGCAGAACGTATCCCGATTGGCGGTCCCGCGGCCAAATGCCCGGATTTCTTTCAAGGGGAATAATTCGGCGAATGCACGTAAATGGCTGTGTGCCTGTACGCCACAACCGATAAATGCCGCAATCGAAGCGTCCGGTCTTGCGAGCCTTTTAGCGGCAACGGTGCTTAATCCCGCTGTGCGTACAGCGGTTACCCAATTACCATCGATTATGGCGAGTGGCAGACCATTATCGCTATCGTGCAATACCACCAATGCATTAATGCTTTTGAAGCCGCGTTGCGGATTGAGTGGATTTAGGAGCAATGATTTGACTGCCAAAAAAGGGGGGTTGTCGGCTGCAGATAGTGTCGCCATCATATACCTGCCATCCGCGGGAGTGACAACCGCTTTGGGGGCATTCCAAACCTGCGAATGGCTGCGCCCGCGAATCAGGGTTTCGATACCTTCGACTACTGCTTCGGTAGTCAACTGTAAATTTTCTAGTGTGCTTTGAGACAAATAGCGTAAATAAGCAGGCTGTTTAACAATCGCTTTCTGGGTACTGTCCATCTCGTGATTTCCCTGACCTTTGATTACAATTTAAGCGGCACTTTATATAATTATAGAACATAATTCCCGACAAATTGGCTTTGTTAACAACGGGCTGATATAATGCTGCCCCTTGTCGCATTGACTAACGGTCTATTTTGAGGAATTTTTATGTCTCGCGCTATTCGTAACATCGCCATTATCGCCCACGTTGACCATGGCAAGACCACGCTGGTGGACAAGCTACTACACCAGGCTGGTACGTTTGCTAAACACCAACAAATAGCTGAGCGCGTCATGGATTCCAACGATATTGAACGTGAACGTGGGATTACCATTTTTTCTAAAAACTGTGCGATTGATTATGAAGGCATACATATCAACATTGTCGATACACCAGGCCACGCGGATTTTGGTGGTGAAGTGGAGCGTGTTTTATCGATGGTAGATGGCGTATTGCTATTGGTGGATGCAGTTGAAGGGCCAATGCCACAAACGCGGTTTGTGACCAAGAAAGCCCTGGCGCTTGGATTGCGTCCTATCGTGGTGGTTAATAAGATTGACCGGCCTGGTGCACGTCCCGATTGGGTAGTCGATCAAACATTCGAGTTGTTTGACAAACTGGGTGCAACTGATGAGCAATTGGATTTTCCGGTTGTCTATGCTTCCGCACTTAATGGGCATGCTTCACAGGATCTCCAACAGACCAGCAAGGACATGCGTCCGCTATTTGATGCTATCCTAAAACATGTCCAGCCACCTACCGGCAATCCTGATGAACCACTTCAGCTACGAATCAGTGCACTGGATTATTCCAGTTTTGTTGGCCGTATTGGTGTGGGTAGAATAAGTCGTGGCCGACTCAAGCCGAACCAAGAAGTCTTGGTAATGGCGGGGGATAAAACACCAAAGAAAGCAAAAGTTAATCAGGTGCTTGGTTTTCATGGCCTGGAACGAATACAAATGCCTGAAGCGTTAGCTGGGGACATTGTGCTGATCAATGGCATAGAGGAACTTAGCATTGGCGCCACGATTGCGGATACGGAGCAGCCTGAAGCATTGCCCGTACATGTCGTGGATGAACCAACGTTGACGATGAACTTCCAAGTGAATACGTCACCTTTTGCCGGCCAAGAAGGAAAATTTATTACCAGCCGCCAATTGCGTGAACGCTTGGAAAAAGAATTATTGACCAATGTGGCTATGCGGCTGGAAGACACGGGTGATACTGATTCTTTCTTGGTTTCCGGGCGTGGGGAGCTACATCTCACTATTTTACTCGAGAACATGCGGCGTGAAGGTTATGAGCTGGCAGTTTCGCGCCCCCATGTGGTGGTGCGTGAAATTGACGGCGTTAAATGTGAACCGTTTGAAATGCTTACTGTGGATGTCGATGAATCGAATCAGGGTGCAGTGATGGAAGCATTGGGTGCACGCCGTGGTGATTTGGTGGATATGGTTTCTGATGGAAAAGGGCGGGTAAGACTGGATTATCGTATACCTGCCCGTGGTTTGATTGGTTTTCAGTCGGAATTTATGACCATGACCCGCGGGACAGGACTGATGAGCCATGTATTTGACGAATACGCACCGATGCGGCCGGAAATCGCACCACGAAAAAATGGCGTATTGATTTCTGCTGAAAAGGGAGACGCCGTGGCTTACGCATTATGGAAGCTGCAAGAGCGTGGGCGAATGTTTGTCAGTCCAGGTGAT
>Ga0224496_10002600_pt1 | contig 10690 bp, 12 predicted proteins | sample SF_Jul11_sed_USG_2_FD_168127 | JGI IMG/M metagenome (GOLD analysis project Ga0224496, IMG submission 168127) | Sediment microbial communities from San Francisco Bay, California, United States - SF_Jul11_sed_USGS_8_1 | ecosystem: Environmental > Aquatic > Marine > Sediment | place: USA... | reverse complement strand
TCACGTTTGCCTGATTCAGGTATGGGTAAAGCATTAATCGCCGCTTTAGTGAAGTTGAATTTTATAGCCATAATCACCATTCCAGAAAGTATCGGGGTTACACTGGGGTTACATTACAGGTGAAATTAAGTTAATTTACGTGTAACCCCGTTAATATTGTTCTTAGTATAACATGTTTATATATTAATAATAATTAACTTTCATTAATCAGTGGGTATGTATGGACTTTCGTATTCGTAATCAGTAGGTCCGCAGTTCGATTCTGCGCAACAGCACCATAAATTCAATACCTTACGTTTCATTTTAAACTATTCAAATTTTCGCTGTAACTATTTTGTAACTGTTTTTACAGCAAATCTACGTTGAATATTAAAATAGATGGAGGTTAAATCATGCCGATAGACAGAAAAGGACACGAATTCACCGAACGTAAGAATTTTTTTATGACGAAGATCAGAAATGGTTTTTATCAAATATAATTTGTAGCAGGTAGCGAAAAGGGAATACCTTCAAAAGGTTTTAAAAGTTTAGAGGTCGCGCAGAGATTTGCTGATTTTATACGGCCAGAGAAACCTATAGATCCAGCAAGAACGATTAGGAATTAGGTGTATGGACTCACACGCGACCTGACACTTTTGGACTTAAGGTACGATTAAAGCGTACTGTCGGCATTTTACCCCCTGGGCGTCTTTCGCCTGAAGCGCCAGAACGCAGCAAAATCTTTGACTTTTTTGTACTAACTGCACTGGAATGCAGTTATCTTTCGATCGATTATCACAGTGTTTGACAACCGAGCCAGCTTTCAGTACATTCAGTCTTCAGGAAAAAGGTGGTTTATTTTTCCTATACCCGTATCGGAGAGCTATTGAAAAATATGATGCCTTGAAGCGCATCGTTTGCCGTCGCGTGACAGGTGTATTTGCACTTATTTACATCTTTGCGATGGTGCTTTTGGTGACCATGTGACGATTTTTTTTGACACGTGCGTGACTAATCCAAAACACACAAGGAAATTCGAATTGGGAAAAACAATAATTACGCTGATTGTCGGATTAGTTGTCGGCGGCGCGGGCGCACTCATCTTTGGTGGTGGTGCTTTGATGGGTGTAGGTGCGGGAGCGGGCATTGCAACTGGCCTGTCAGCCGGGATCTGCTCGACGGTAACGGCGGCAGAAGAGCTTGGCATCATGACCGCCGAGCAAGTCGACGAAGTGCTGACCAAGGCGGCGCTGGATGCGACTGGGCAGGCCAGTCTGACTGACGACCAGAAGATCGTCGGTTCTAAGGCACAGTGTGACGAGTTCATGGTCAAACTTCGCGAAGGCAAATAAACTACTAGGACAACGGAACGTGGGTCGTACGGTCCAAATTGGTCCTGGTATATCCAGTGTCAGAACGGGCGCCTAAATTGCCCGACCAACGGAAGTTTACTACGGAATAAATGGGGAGGACACTCTGATGCGCAAGATACTGAATGCAGCAATGCTGGCTTCGTTCGGCGGCATCCTTTTTGCCACGACGGCATTGGCAGACTGGAACTACAGCGGGCCACCGTCGGTCCCCAATGCCTTTATCCAGACAAACAACATGTCCCTCGAGTTGCAGTGCGACAGGATAAGATTCTCTCCAGCTGGGTATGATAGTTCGCAGGACATCGAGCGCAAACAGGGCCTATCCATTCGGTTTATGTCAAACGGGTCGACCGAGGTTGGGGCTTTCCAGGCGGGTGCGTCCAACGCGTCAATCGGTATCGTGGACAATTACCCGGTGGAGGTCGTCTTCTCCGATGCAGCAGACTATGCGTTCGTGCTCGACCAGATTGCGACAAACGCGGTCTTGAACCTGGCGATGATCGATCAGGACGTCACTTATGGTATTTTTGGTCTCGAGGGATCGGCTGCCGCCATTCGCTTGCTTCGGTCTGAATGTGGTAGGTCGGTCCAAAGTTCGACATCCATGGAGGCGCCAGAAGGTGTGGTCTATTGTGGCGGTGGTGGGATCAAACGGCAAATCGAATACATGATCCTCGACAATGCCAGCGATGAATGGGACGCGCGCGTCACCATCAATGGCGAAACTCAACGGGCGATGACATCCTACAGCTACTTCGGAAACGGCCAATCACCCAAGGACTTCGTGGTCGCCCTTTTGGCTGAGGATGCGCCCGAACTTCTGATATTCCGAAATGGGAATGAAAACTGGCTGGAACTCGGAGATTATAGGTACGACCAATGCAACTGATACAAACATTGAGCGCCGCACGCGCCCCTAATTGGAGTGTCAGGATGCTTTCCTGCGCGTTGATTGCGACGGAACTAGCGCTGCCGCAGCCTGCCATTGCCTCCGAAATGTCTGAGCTCCCGGCGCAGCTTCAGGAAAAGGTCAATCTCGCGCAAAAAGCCTGCGCTGACTTTGAGAATGGCGATTTCGCAATGGAATGGGGGGCTGTGGCACGGGTGGATCTGGACGGGGATTTGAGACCTGACTGGGTACTGAACGAGGTGTCATTTGCCTGCTCGTCCGCCGCGTCCCTTTATTGCGGAACTGGCGGATGCATGTCGCATTTCCTTGTGGGTGACGTTCTTGGCTCTGTTCTCAACCAAGGCTGGGATGTCGTGGACCTCGGGCCTTACCGAGTTCTGCTAACGGATGTTCACGGGTCGCAATGCGGCGGGATCAATCCAACGCCATGCGTCACGGCAAGTATCTGGGACAGTGAAGCGGGGCAATGGCGCAGCACGAGTGCAGAATGGGAATAGAGTGCTCTAAGCGGCTATCGTTGGATCGCACGGGGCGAAAGGAATGCGGGCAGATCCATACAGGGAGCGTCTCATGCCAAGAATAGCTTGGATTCCGCTGGTCCTTTTGGCGATCGGGGTTGCACTGTGGTTTGGATACGCCTTTCTGGGCTCTTATGTCGATGCCGGCGGGATCTTGCGCGAACCATTCTACCTGCTGGCACTTGGATGGTTCTTCGTGATCGCGGGCGGAGCCGTTATGGTGCTCGTGGCCGGCGTAGTGATGTTCAAGCGGATCAGGAGGTGAAAATGACAAGTCAAATTTCAGTGAGCGTGTTCCCCGCCGTGACGATACGAGAAAGGCTCATGAGATGGCGGAACATACGTTCGCTCGCAGGCGTATGCGCCTTGGCGTCGAGTCTCTTGGTTGCCGGATGTATAGAGACGCCGGTTGAGGTTGCGGTCAGCCATTAGGGTCAAGCCATTAGGGTCAGGTCTATATTAGAAGCCCGCGCCTTTGGCGCCAAACTATCCGCCCTTTTTACCATTATTTGCTTTTGCTTCTCGAACAATTTTACCAACAGTTGTAAAATGCATGCTAAAGAACGCAGCAATCTGTGAGTAACTATATTCGCCAGTCGTATACATTGCTACAATGGCCTCATTACGATTGGCATGGGCCTGCGCTAGTTTTTCTAGCGGCGGTGCAGGTGGGCGGCGCTGGGCTTTGGGTATATTGAGATCTTCAGACAATGCTTTGGTTTTTTGCTGCACCTGTTGCACGAAATGATCATCACCAAGAGAAACACTTGCCGGTTTAAATATCGCCATATTGATTCTTGTCCAATGCCTTGCGCAACAAATTGACTATATCCTTGCACTGCTTCATTTCGTTTACCTGCAAATTGTGCAAGTAATTTGGGTTCATCCGGCAAGTGACTACTTTGCGGTGAAAAAGAATGTTGAAAAAAGTGGATTTAAGGTTGAAATTGTCTCTGGATTTTAACCATGAGGCTTTTTCAATATGTCTACCAGTTTGCTGTATCACGCCTTTGGCATAGTTGGTTATTTTTATCAAAGCACGCGTTTTATTGCAGGCATCATAATTGTTTCAATACAGGAAGATAAATGGCGACTGAGGTGTCCGGTATCAACAACTAACCCCCACATCGACAGTTGTTGGTTTGTCATATGCACCCTGAATGATGCGTATACGGACATTGCTAGTTACAGGGACTTTGACATTGGGAGATGCAACTTGAACAGGCTAATTTTTACAATAACGCTATGACTAAAGAGTCGCGAAGTTGAATCGTGTGCCTAATAAAATCAGACACACGATGTCTCCGCAGTTAGCGTTATTCTTGTGGCAATTCAAATGCCACTGGAGGTACTTCCGCAATACAACTGCTGTCAGGTTCTGTCATGGGATCTGTCAGGAACTGTGTAACAATGTTTTGAGCACATTCAAGTTTTGCTGCAAATTGAATATGTCCCGTGTTGGGAAACTCAAATGAGTAGCTTGTAGTAAGACCTTCACGGATAGGCTCAACAAGGAAGCGTGGTGTTACAGGATCGAGTGATCCGTGCAACAACAGAACCGGAATATCAGATGTCATCAGGTCGTCTGTTCCATCTGGCAGTGCTGGCGGATTGATATAAGGACACATTTCAAGATAGCCAGAAACATCAAAAGTGGCTTGCTTTTCAACAAAGCTAAAGGCTGTTTCCTCTGTACTCATATCTTCCTGTGTAGGCGGATCTTCAGCACAGACAGTACCATAGTGTTGAATCAAGGAAATTTCATCCGCTGAAAACAATGTGGTTAAGAAAAAGAAATTACGACTCAGGGCATCGGCACGATCATTAGAGAAATCATTCAAGTAGCCATGAACCGCTAGTGGGATATTTCCTCCACCACCATATAGTGCGTTACTTATTGCATATGCAAAGATTGTAGAGTCAACCTGTATTTGAAAACCTTGAAGATCCACCATAAATGGTTCTTGATCTAGCTTTTCTTTAGCTAAATTAAGATCTTCTGCAAAAGTTGGATAGGCAGTACTACAGCTTTCATCGTTTTGACAACGTGTTACCAATGTATCAAGTGAACCCTGCACACGCTCAGCTATGCGCTGTTCCCAGCTTGTGTTTGTGATGTTGATAACACCGTCTAGAATGACTGCGTTCAGAATATCAGGATATTCACGCATGATATGTTGACCGAGTAGTGTCGAATAAGATTCACCCAGATAGTTGATTTTATCGTAACCAAACACCTCGCGTACTGCATTGATATCTGCTGCCATTTCGAGGCTGTTGTAGGCACTTATGTCCACGCCATTTGCAACATAACCGTCATAGCAGGCTTTCAAGCCATTGTACAAGGCTTTTGTGCTCTCCTCTGGAGCGCCACCGGAAGTTGCTATTGTCAGATAGTCGGCCATATATTCAGGTCCACAACTTAGAAACGGTTCTGAGAACTTTGCTCCACGTTGTTCAACGTATACCAGATCATGGTTTGCCAAAATTTGAGCATCGTACGAGCTGGAATCTTCAACGATTATGCCAGCATCTGCTGCTGCTGATTCAATAATTGAACCGCCGGGTCCGCCTGCCATATGGAATAGTGGCTCGGCAGATGAGTCTGATGGTGATAGAAGACGCACTACGCCAATGGATACTGTGCCATTTGTGTCTTTTGTATGGAATTCCGGTACGATCACATGTCCACATTCGAAGTTAACACCTTCCGGTATTTCGATGAAGCAAGAATCGAGTGGTTCGAAGCGGGGTAGAGTTCCGTCTTGCGCAAAAGAGACACTGGCAAGCGCAAGTAAAGTGACACAAACAAACGTTTTGAATCTTTTCAAAATATTTTCCTTTTTAAAGTATGATTTACAAATTCATGAACAGTGTGAAACAAAAACATTTTAGCGTAAACTTTGCATATTACATTAACGCATATTTCAACCTATAACAACAGATTCACACGCTGGAAGTGATGAAAATGATGGATAGAGTGTAGATTTAGAAATATGAATGAATGTCCATTAATCAATATGACCGAAATTCCAAAAGTTGCTACTATCCATAGGATGAGTGCAATTAGCACTTGTGGAAAAATTGATGCTTTTCCTTACAATTGGGTTGACGAGAAATCATGATAGTCCGTGCTTAATTCAGTGAAAATTAAGCACGGACCTGTTGTTTTCAACTAATCATTCAGTTTCTCAATATCTGCGATTGCGGCATCCAAATCCGGTGCAACGCGCACGGATGAAGCCTGCTCGATTGCATAACCTACTTGAATGAGCTGTGGCTCACCAAGGTAACTGCCAAACAGCATCAGTGGGATAGGTTGACCGTTTTCATCATACCCATTAGGCAATGTGAGTGTTGGATAACCAGCTTCAGGATACGGTATCGTTCCACGCAGAAATTTACTACCAGCAATAACATCAAGATCATTTGAATCCATAATGCTGTCAATGAATTCTCTGGCAATCTGTCGAACTTGATTGATGTTTGTACGCACATCCTCTTCAGTCATGTCTGATTCTTGCGAAGACACGATATAACCCTGACCTATAAGGAGCGCGATTTGACAAATCTTCATTATTCGCTGCAACAATCTCTTCGAGTGTGGCATAGGGTGTCATATCACCTAAACCTGCCAGGAAGTTATTGAGATCGTACTTGAAACTGGGAGCAAGATAATCAGACACAGCGGGTCTTGTCGGGCTAATCATAGAAGGCTCTATTGGTATCCTTACTAATTCTACACCTGCTGCTTCCAACCGCGCTATTGTGTCAGGACTGATTCCGAAAATTTGATCGTAGATATTAATCTGCATATCGATTTGTTCTTGTGTGACTTCTACAGCGTCACCTGCTTGTCCGCGAATTAAGGTTTCATCTGCGTAGAAATATCCAACACGCAACGTATCTACACCTTCTGTAGTGAGAAACTGTGTGAAATCCGTGCCATCTAATTCGGCAGCTTCGCCTGTTACTGAATCATTGGCATCAGAACCCGCCATCGCAGTGAGCACAATTGCAACATCTACCACACTGTGCACCATTGGTCCAAGTACATCTGCTCGCGCCCTCCGTGATCAAAGGGTGCTGGGAAAAACCCTGAAATCGGCGTAATCAAAAAATTTGTTGAAATAGCTTAAGCAACACTGCGGTAGGTCGATACTTTGAGAACCAAAACATTCGTTCTCAAAGATCATGTCGACGGCCATACCCCGCGCCCAATCCCACCAAAATAACCTGCGCCAACCGGCACAACACGCAGCGGTTGAAAATCAGCTCCACTATGAACGGCACCGACCGGAAGAAACCACCCTGCATCGTTTGGTGCAAGAGCTCATCGAAACTTTCTTTGCACAAGTTGAAACTGAAACCGGATCGGGGTTGCCCGACTTTGTCAAAGACGAATTCGATGCATTTCTTGAGTGTGGCATTCTGGCCCATGGGTTCTTACGCCTGCGTTGTGCCAACTGCGCCCATGAGAAACTGGTAACCTTTTCTTGCAAGCGGCGTGGATTCTGTCCCTCGTGCGGTGGGCGGCGTATGGCGCAGACGGCTGCTCACCTGGTTGATCACATCATTCCCCGGGTGCCGGTGCGTCAATGGGTGCTCTCACTGCCGATCCCATTGCGTTACCTGTTAGCTGCCCACTCGCGCTTGCTCACATCGATATTGCAAGTTATTCACCGTGCCATTTCAACTTTTCTAATCAAGCAAGCGGGATTGAAACGGTCAGAAGCAAAAACTGGTGCAATTACACTCATCCAACGTTTCGGTTCGGCTGCTAATCTCAATATTCATCTGCATTGCCTGGTGCTTGACGGCGTTTACCGCATCCAAAATGATGTGGCGGAATTCCGTAGCGTGCGGCCACCGACGGCTGAGCAGTTGCAAAGCCTGCTCAGCCAGATCATCAAGCGCATCATGAAAGCACTGACCTGCCATGGCGCGCTTATTGAGGAGGAGGAGGGGATGAGCTACTTAGCCGAAATGGAAACGGATGCTGCGTTGGCGCCACTGCAATCGGCGGCCTGCGCCTATCGGATTGCGCTTGGCCCTCCGGCAGGACAAAAAGTGTTGACGCTGAAAACTGTTTCCACACATCGCGGCCATCCTGGAATCCGGCGCTATTGCCAGGATCCTTGATCATCTCGGCTTACCCACTCGAGCGCCGCCGTGTTCGCCTGCGCAAATCCACGATCTTTTCGAGCCAACCTGATCCCGTGCTCGCTCCTTTCAATCCTCTTCATCACTGGGCTGACCTTTACCCTTGGGCGTCTTTCGCCTGAAGCGCCAAAACGCGGCAAAATCTTTGACTTTTTTGTGCTAACTGAACCGGAATATAGTCATTTCTCGATCGATTGTCACAGTGTTTGACAACCGAGCCAGCTTTCAGTACATTCAAAAGACATGAAAAAGGTCGTTTTATTTTTTCTGCACCTCAAGGGGGCTGGCACCGTCCTGGGAATTGTTGCTGCAAGACAGTCGGCGCAACGACGGCCAGCTGTTGCCAGTTCACGCGATGCTGCCAGCGTCCAGCCTTCTCGCCTACCTCAATGCGGACCACTGGGCCGTCGCAATGGAACTCGAAAAGGAGCACGGGGTCATCGCGGACCAGCCGGACCCGGCGCCTTTCCCGCGCACGGCCCTGCTAAGCTCTATACTGCGGACGGTCGGTGAAGACCTTGCACTCGACAACGAACAGGAGAAGTGATTTGACGCCAGCCCCCCTGGAGACAACCCGTTTTGCACAGCGATTCGTCGCGCCCGCCGTGGCGCTCTTTCTGGGCGCCTGCGCGACGACGTACGAGCCGCAACCCCTCGTCCTCGACGCGAACCTGCAGGGGGTACAGACCACTACAATCGACGACGTAACGGTTTCCGTCGCCATGCTGACGGACGAGCAGGCGCAAAAGCATTTCGGCACGGACTTCGCAAAAAACGGTCTGCAGGCCTTGTATATTAAGGTGCGCAATGAAACCCACCACCGGCTCTGGTTCATCCGCAACACCGTCGATCCGGACTTCTATTCGCCCGACGAGGCGGCAGTGCTACTGAAGGGCGGCCTTTCGGAGACCGACTTCAATGCGCTCCGCCAGCACCTGCGCGACGAGTCGATTCGCGTGCAGCACCAGCCGTTGACCATCACCGAAGGGTTCCTGTACCTGCCGCGGGTCGAGGGCGGCCGCTACGTCGATATCCGGCTCGGCGGAGACGTATACGAGACGGACGAGGAAGACGACCTGCAGGCGGGTTGGCTCAACGAGCTGCGCTTCGGCTTCGCCGTCCCGATGCCGGACGGCCTCTTCGACTATGAGAAGCTCGACCCGGCGCACACCTACGGCGATGTTCAGCTCCCCGATATCAATGACCCCGAGGAGTTGCGCCAGCACCTCGAGGACCTCCCCTGCTGCGCCATGGACAACGGCGGCGAGAATTTCGGCGATCCGCTGAACGTCGTGCTCATCGGAGATTCGCCGGACGCGCTTTCGGCCCTCACACGCGCCGGCTGGTCGTTCACGCACCGGATTTCCCTCGCCACCATCCGGCGCTTGACCGGCGCCGCTCTCAGCGGCGACGCCTACCCGGTGGCCCCGGTCAGCAATCTCTACCTGTTCGACAGGAAGCAGGATTTCGCGCTGCAGCGGGCGCGGCCGACGATTTCCCAGCGGAACCATTCGCGATTCTGGCTCGCGCCCTACACGTTCCGGGGCCGCCAGGTCTGGATCGGACAGGTGAGCCGCGACATCGGCGTCAAGCTGACGGCGAACTCCCCGTCCCTGACGACGCATGTGATCGATCCCGAAGTCGATCTCACGCGCGAGTACCTTTTGCACAGCCTTCTCGATGCCGGGCTCGTTGCCGAATTCGGGTTTGTGAAGGGCAGTACGTTCGCCTCACGCGACGAACCTGCCGTCAACCTGGCAAATGATCCGTACTTCAGCGACGGCCTGCGCCTCGTGATCGCGCTGTCACTCCACCAGCGCCCGTACCACGAAGTCCGGAGCATGCGCTGGGAGCAGTCGTCTGCGCCCACGGCCGAGGGCCAGACCGAGTCGGCCGAGCGTTACGTTCGTCCGCTGGAGCCTGAATGAAGGCAGGGATGAACTACCGAAATGCGGATTTTCAGTGTCTAAAGGGGTCACAATCTAAAGGGGTCAAATCTGTTAATTAATACTAAACAACCACCAGCTAAAGCTGGTGGGTTAGTGACAATGACTAAAGTCAGGATACGGGTCGCAAGACCCGTCTAATCCACCGTCCCGAAATTATCATCGCCTATAGGCTTAAAATAATGATCCAGACTTACAACGCCTTTTAATATCTCTATTTCAAATGCTCCACACGTCTGCCGAATCAGTTCCCTTGCTTCCAACCCTACTTCACCTTTCAGTACTTTACGCCGATATTTCGTTACAAATACATAATGGTACTGTTTCTTGAAAACCATATGGACTACCGTAACGATTCTCCATAATTCTCCCCTACTTTCAGTAGCATTATAATACGTCGAAAATTTAAAAGATAAATCTGACCGCCTTAAAGGCGGTGGTTATAACCTTTCTTCGGACTAATAAAGCAGGGTTCCTTCCCTCAATCAGGGTTATGTTGTCCCTTGTTCTCAAGCGGTTATATGAACCCCTCCGACTCCCGATACGACCTGTGACGATTTCGTTTCCTTATACACCACAGTCGGCAGCCTCCCCACCACCGCAACGGGTCTCCAGCACTGGGCAGTAAATCTTCAAAAACATGCCGACCTTGCTACCCCGGAAGTCAATGGGCACCACTTCCGTTATTTCAGCACCCATCCAACGGCCTTCCCCTTCTGACCCTGACTATTATCCACACTGGACACGGCGACTAAAAATTGCTAAGCTAAGTCCATGCGATTATATGGACAAGATTTTGAA
>Ga0224496_10002597_pt1 | contig 10695 bp, 7 predicted proteins | sample SF_Jul11_sed_USG_2_FD_168127 | JGI IMG/M metagenome (GOLD analysis project Ga0224496, IMG submission 168127) | Sediment microbial communities from San Francisco Bay, California, United States - SF_Jul11_sed_USGS_8_1 | ecosystem: Environmental > Aquatic > Marine > Sediment | place: USA... | reverse complement strand
GGCCACCGGGCTGAGCACCCCAAGCGCCGCAAACCGCGCCAGCACGCTGGCGTCCACCTCGATCGGCCTGGAGCGCTCGACATAACTTCCATAGGCCGCCAACAGTAGGTACTCGGAACTCACCGAACGGGTGGCGTAAAACAGGCCGGCACACATGATGCCCAAGAGCCACAAGGCCCCCATCCGGCGCCGCACCGCCTTGGCAAGCAACAGGCCGCAAACCACGGCGCCCAAAAGGCCCAGGCCGACAATCCGGCTCAACAGGGCTCCGTATTCCCGCCAGCCGACCCGAAATGACTCCGGCTCAAGATGAAAGAAGACTTCATCGGTAAAGCCCCGGCCGGTAAAATCCACCAGCAGGGCATGGGCGCAACGCACGGCCAGCAACACCGAAAGCAGCGCCACGAACCAGCCAACCCCCAATAACCATGAGCGCCTTCCCAACCAATAAGCCGGCAGGGTGACAAGCCCGGCCAGGGAAAAGGCGCCAAGCGTCAGCCAGATATGATTCACCCCGGCCCCAAGCCGCGAAAAGGCATAGTACTCCGGCAAATACAGGACTACTCCCACCAGGAGCAGCAAGGCCCAGAAGGAAAAATTAAACCCGATGGCTGAAAAAAACGAGGTCTTTGAATTTTGCGTTTGCATTTCACCTGACTTAATTATGCCTGAGACATCATCCCCCACCCGGCTCATAGCCGAACCGCGCAAGGGCTTCGTGGGCCTGGGTTTCATACGAACGCAGCTGCTCGGCCGACAGCTTGGCGCGAAAGCCGCCGACCTTGGCGCCGGAAATCGCCTCGAACAGGCCGGCATGATGTGGCATTTCCTTATAACGTGAATGGCGTTCGGAAGAAAGCATAATCCTCTCCTCGAATTCCACCCCCAGAAAATCACAGATCCGGCGCAGATGGGCGCTTGGTGCCCGCACCAGATCCTCATAGCGCAGCAACAGATAGTTGGCGGAGATGCCGTCATAGAGGGTGCGCAGATAGAGATTGGTATCGGCCCACATCCTGGGGAAATAACCGTCCAGATCGTTCACCCAGCCCAAACGGTTCAAAGAGACCATGACATCCCGGATATCACGGACCAGATGAATGATCTTCGTGTGCTCCGAAACCACCCCGGTCTGCACCAGTACCCGCAGGTAGAGCAGGTCATTGGGCGACTTATCGCCGGCCAGCCGCTTCCCACATTTAGCGGCCAGCCGTTCATAGATGCGGGCCAGCAGGGCCGGGGCCTCATAGGGTGTTGTCCGGACAATTTCCCGCACCTCGGCAGGTTCCAGATATTCACCCAGACTCGCCGGAAAGCCGGCGCTGCCGGTGATCACCCCGGCCACCAGCTCACGGCCGAGCACCGGATCCCTGACCCGCTCAAGAATAAAGGCCAGGGGCACGATGAAATCCGTCTCAAAGGGGACCACCACCTGACTGTGGGCGTTAAGACATTGCGCCAACAGGGTGGTGCCGCTTCTGGGGGAACCGAAAACAAAGAACATCAAAACCACCCGCGTTGACTAATGATTCAAGAACCACAATCCGCCATCAGACTTAACGGAAAGCCGCAAAAAAAACAAGCCCAAGCATAGGCGGCCGGGCCGGGCCGCCTCGGGGCGTCTCGACCGCGGCCGAATTTATCCCGACATTCCCATTGTCAAAATTTATTTTTCGCATTATTATTTTTGGCCTCTTAAATAAGAAAAAGTGGTATGTATAGCGAGACCTTTCGCCCTTTATTTTTCATCTCAGCATATATCTGAAGGAGAATCCCGTGAAACAATTAACTTTTGCCCTGCTGGTATGTTTGCTCTGCCTTGGGTTTATCACCGAGACCCGGGCGGAATCCCCGAATAAAACACTGACCATTGCCTATTCGGGCGCCACCAACGGCAAGGTAAATCCGCTCCGCGTCTGAGGCGGTAAATTGGCGGGCGGTCTTGCCCGTCGTGCAACCGTTGTCGAAGGCCTCCGCGCTGAGACGCCGAACTTGCTGCTGCTCGACTGCGGCACGGTCTTTTCAACGCCGAACAAAAAGGACAAGGAGAAAAAGGCAGAGGTAGTTCTCGCCGCCATGGACTTCATGGGCTATGACGCCCTTAACCTGGGGTCGCGAGAATTCTTCTTCGGACCGGAATACCTGAAAAACAAGAGCACGGAAATCAAGTTTCCATTCCTGGCGAGCAACCTCCGGGAGGGAGATACCCAACCCAGCTGGGCCAAGCCTTATCTGTTAAAGACGGTGGGCGACATCAAGGTCGCGGTGCTCGGCGTCCTCCCCGAGACCGCCTTTAACAGCCAGGATGTTACGCCTGATGACGACGAGCACGACCACGATCATGACCATGAAAAACCGACAAACAAGAACGAGGCGGACAAAATAACCCAACCCGGGAATCTGAGAATCAGCCAGCCGCAGGCAGCCCTGGCTGAACTGTTGCCCGAGCTAAAGGAGCAGGCCGAGGTGATCATCCTTCTCTCGCAGTTGCCGGTGACGGAGACAGGGAATCTGCTGGCCAACCTGCCCGACATCGATCTGGCCGTCACCTGCGGCGAGGAAAATGTGATCACGCCGGATCGTGTCTACCAGAGCGGCGCCTTTGGCAAGGAGCTTAGGTATGTACAGGTCGATATCGGCTCGGACGGCACGCTCACGCCCCACGAAAATGAAGCCATAAACCTGAACGACTCGGTGGCCTATCAACCTGAGGTCGCTGCCATGGTCGAAACGATATTCGCCAAGATGCGCGCCGCCCAGAGGGCCCAAAAAGATGCGGACCGGCAGTTCAACTTGCAGAAGGGCCTCACGATGTCGCCTGAACAGTTCATGGAACTAATGAAAAAACAACAGGCCGACAACCAGAGACTTAACGAGGTGCCGCCGGCTACCACCGCTCAGCCGGCCGCCGAGTCGCCAACCGTCATCCTCAAACAACCCACGGCAAATTAACCCACTTAAGAGGTCTACCACATTATGAAAGGTTTAAAGCTTTGGCACATCATTGTCGTCGCCTTGTTCCTAAGCCTCAGTGTCGGCGGTTGCGCCCTGACCCAACTCGACTCCAAGGCCAATGACGAGGCCGGCTTGCGGGAACGGGTCGAGGAGTTCATGCAGGCCAAGACCACTTCCAACTGGATCAAAGCCTTCGACTATTTCGACAGCGGGTTCCGGGCCAAGACCAATCGGGAGAATTTTGCCGCCTCCCCAAAGACCATGATTTTCCAGGCCTTCAGCATCGAGAAGATTGAAATCGACCCGGCCGGCGACCAGGCCAAGGTCCACCTGGTGCAGGACTTTGTCATGATGGGGTATGAGTTCAAACAAAAGCCCGAGGTGCAGAACTGGATCAAGGAAAAAGGCAAATGGTTCCTCAAGATGACGACCGCAGAGGATAACTTCCGACAACCGCAGAAATAACGGACTGGCCGCCTTACAAAATAGCCGCGGCCGCCTTAACTGACAAGGCGGCCACGGCTATTTTTTTTGATTACCATCGAACTTCCAGCCACAGTTACATGGTGCCCCGGTTGCATTGACTATTACGACAATATAGCCACCCACCTATGTCATTCCCGCGTAGGCGGGAATGACGAGGGATAAAACTTCAGTGGCAGCCAATTTTTTTTTTTGCACCAAGTCCAAATATAGCTTTTCAACGCATGTTGGCGCCGGCCAGCCCTTGGGCCTTCTTGTTGCCGTACAGATAAAAGCCCCCTATCTCGCCCTGACCGTCAAGCACCAGAAACTCTACATGAGAAACCTCGGCGGCCGCGTCGCCCAGCAGGTTGGCGAGCTGAAAGACATCATAAGCGCCGGCCGCCAGGGTTATGGGTTCCAGTTGCGCGCGCACCCCTTCCAATATCGCGCCGGCGGCGGCGTGGGGCACAATCTCTATCCTTACCGACGCTTCGGAGGGATTAAATAATCCCACCCCGGTCCACCAGCCGGTATCTTTCCCGGCGAAATGGGGCAAGGTCACCTGAGATCCAAACATGGTGGCATCGAGCAGGGGGAGCTTGGCCTGATCGTGACTGCGACTGCTCTGGTAAGCGTAATAGCCGACAAAGGGCTGCGTGCCGGTCAACCGCAGGATGGAATGATACAGGGGATCGCCCGCCAAACGACCAAAGCGATCCTGAAGCGCGACGCTGATCCGACCATGCGGGGGCAGATCGAGCACCAGATCGTCGGTGGTATCGCTGCCCGCCAGCTCCGGATGACAGACAATCCGGTTATCAAGGTCGGTCGGGTTAACCAGGGTCACCCAGGTTCGCCATTCGCCGGGCGGCGGGATGTTGGGGACGATCTTGGTGAACTGGTTGACCGGCAGGCCGAAAAGCGCCTCCAGCCCGCCGGCCGCCTCGCTTATGTATTGGTAGGCGCTGAGCCGGCGCCCGGCGTCACCGATCACCTCGATCCAACCGCCGTCGGTAAGCCGATTGAACGGCGTGGTATTGGACTGGATGGTATAGGTGGCGCGAGGCGCTATCTCCACCGCCAGTTCGCCGGCCAGGGCGCCATTCCCCCCATACAGCCGCAGGGTTACCGGCGCCGTGGTGAAATCCTCGTTGAGGATCTCGGCGAGCATGGAACGCGTTCCGTCAAAGGGAGGCACCGCATCGGGCAACACCAGATGGTCGCCACGCAGCCCACCCTGGACAAAACCGGCCACCGCGCCATTGCCGTCGCCGATCAGATTCAAAAGATCCAGATCAACATCGGCCAGGAGGGTGAGCCGGTCGCTGGCGCTATATTCGTGGCGCCGCCAGGGTAGATCCTTAAAAAGAAAAACCCGTTTCTCGCCCGCCGCCATGTCCAGGGGACCGAGCAGGGTTTGCAAGGGAGCGCCCTCATCGCGGTAGGTGGCCAGAACCACCCCTTCAACCGCGGCGTCGCTCTGATTGGTCAGGGCAAAACCGGACCAGTTGCCGTTTTTCGGGATATACGGTACCTCTTGAACAAAGTTATGCTTCACATCCAGCCGCAGGGTGTAGATGTTCGGATCGGCATAATCCGCCTGACTAAGCACAACGCTGAACGGACCTTCCGCCCCCGTCAATAATTTGTTCACCGGGCTGGAGGAATCGACCGAGGCATTGACCACCTCCGCGCCCTGGCCGTCGGTTACCAGCACATTAAAGGAAAGAGAAGAGCCGGCCTGTTTTTCCACAACCAGCGACAGCTCGTTGCCGGCGGCGCATGGAATAATGTACTGATCCTCGTCCATGAGCACCAGGTTATATGCCCCCGGTGCAAGCGACACCTGGGCTGCGCCGGCCTCCAGGAAATCGTCCGTGGCCCGCACGATCCGCTGCACCTCGGCATAATCAAGATCCGGACTCTTCGAGGCTTGCATCACTGGAAAAAATAAACGCTCCGGGTGGTCCGCCAGACTGGCACCGGTCCAGGCCCCGCCGGTAATCGCGCCATTGCCGTCCAGATTCAGCTGATAGGTATAACTCTTGGATTTCTCGCGGGTCCCCATGAAGTCGGGGGCCACCAGACTGTCGGCATAGTAAATGGTGACCTGGACCGATTCGACATTACCGGCAACCGAGCTGGTCATGTCGTAACGATAGATCGCATAATTCCATTTTGATTCAGAGGGGTCAAGGTCGGCAACAAAGGCGACCCGTTGATCAAACAGATAATCGAGCAACCACTCATGAAAGACATCGGCGTCCACCCCGCTGCCAGGCTGACCGGCAACAACAAAACTATCCTTGTTATGGGCCAAAGCCAGCAGGCCTTTTTTATCACCGACCCGAAAAATGATATTGTCAACCGAGGCCGGCAGAATCCGGGTGGGCTCAAAAATCGAGGCCACGGCCCAATCGCCGCAGTGGCCGTACCAGGATTCCGCCTCCGGGTCGTAGACATTGGCCACGTACCAATTGGTGACCAGACCAGGGTAGCGGCCCTCGACCAACATATCATAGCGCTCAAGCGGGGCGGGATGGCCCATATAGCCAAAGGCCAAGGCACCGTTGGTCCATGGCCACCAGTAACCGGATTCCGGGACATGGTCGGCCGCGACAACCTCAGCCTGCCCATGACCTGGGATAAGCAGAACTAAGCATACAAGCAGAAGGGAAACGGTCCGTCCGGACCGTAAAATTCTCATTCGCATAACACTATTCTATAAATATCTTCACCGGTCATTCAGGCGTAAGGCCATGCCAGACTGACACACGCAAGCCAATCACTCCCGCCAGGAACGTCGCGTCGGCGTTTCCTCGTAGAGCCACCAATCACCGGTCACCGGCCAAAGTTGGCGTACCTCGAAATTGTCCCGCCCCCCCGCATGTACCGTGAACAAGCGCAAAATCATCGTATTGGGCACAGGGGCGCGCAGCCAGCCGTGCTCCAGAGCCTCGGTCGCGCTTACCGTTTCGGCGTGGAGGGTATATTGTCTGACAAAAAGCCGCCCGCCTCGGGTCCGGTGCTGAGCAATGGTCGTATCGCCATCAGCCGACTGGGACACGGGCAGTATGTCGACCGGCGCCGGAAAACCCGGTATCAAAAGCAGGCCATTGGTACTGGTCTCCGCGAGTTTATCAGCCATGGCCTGAAAAATTATCGCGGCAGCCGACCCTGCCCCGGAAAAACGGAGTTGACAAAGGGAGGTGCCGGTATCGACGGCCAGAAAGCGCAGGACAGCAGACTCCTCCTCGGCCTGGTCGACCTGGGGCATTACCACCCAACGGCGCATTACCGAGCCGACGACCGGCTCCTTGTATTCGGAAATAATCCTTACCGGCATCAGGGGGCGATATGGCATCGCGGCAAGAACCCCGGGCGCCATAGCCAACAACCAGACCAGCAGGGGGAATATTTTTTTTACCATCAACACACCATTAATACAACAAACAACGGGATTTCAGCCGCGCCAATCCGTCAGCCCAACTATATAATCCAGGACCACGGTGACAACAAAAAAAATGTGGGGGCTTCTCAGGAAGCCCCCACATTGATCAACCAGCTAGCTCCTCGGGATCAGATCCCGAAGCAATTAGCTTTTTTTAGTTGGCGCGCGGCAGGTAGCCCATGGACTCGCCGGTTGCAGCCTTGGCGATCATGGCGAAACCATCGGCGCTGAAGTCGGTGGTCACGGTGATGTATACCGTAGCGTTACCAAGCACGCCGTCACCGCTGCCACCCACGGTCATGGAAGCAACCATGGCGGAGAGCAGGTTGACATACTGGCTGTTGGCACCAACAGCTGCCGTCATGGTACCGGTGTCGCCATCGGCCTCATACACGGTGATGGTAGCGGTACCAGCGGTGCTGCCAAGATTGGTGATTACGATGCCATCCCAGTAGCTGTCACCGCTCATGTTGGTGAAGTAGGGGAAGGTCAACGACTGGCTGGAGCCGGCCGCCGGGCAATCAAAGGTACCGATCTCGAAGTTCTCGGTCAACAAAACGCCACAGGGTGCTTGCAACAGGGTAACCTTCACGCCGACCACATCACCGGCCTCAACCTTGGTCGGATCATAGTTCATGGCCGGAATGCTGACCCAGATGGTATCATCATCGGTACCATTTACACTCAGGTTATTGGCATCGGTAAGCAGGGTGACGATCTTGTTGGTCGGGGTACAATCGGCAGCAGCCGGAGCATCACCCGCAGTGTCGGTGGTACCGGTAGCGGTATAGCCGGCATAGTTGGGAGCACCACCATCCAGGTTAGCAAAGGTAGTTACCGCCGAACCAGTGGTGAGAGCGTCCTCGTCACACATCTCGGTGGTGTCGGCATCAACCATCACGACCAGGTCGTCGTTCGTCCAGTAGACGCCGTTATCGCCGGTCTCGTCGTTCACGGTGATCTCAAGCTGAATCTGATAGTTGACGCCATCCAGGATGTCATCGGTACGCTGAATCATCAGCAGATTGTTGCTGTTGGTATGACCGGCACAGAAGCCCGAGCTGCTGCCGTCAGCATCATCATTATCAAAGGCATTACAGGTATCGGCGCCAGCCTGCGGATCGGCAAGCTCGCCGAGCGGAATGTAACCGGTGGCCTGCTTGGCGCAATTGACCAGGCTATAGGACTCCGGCGGTACGGTATGGGCAACCTCGACGCTGGGATTGAAGGTGAACTTGGCGGAGTCGATACTGACATTCACCAGGTTGGAGGAATGCTTGGAAACATTGATACAGTAAGTGTTGTCGGCCAGGGTGGCGACATCGGCATAGGTTCCGGCAAGTACCGTATCGGTGTAGATATTATCGGCGCCACCGTAAGTCTTCTGATCAAGGAAGTGGACAATGAGCTTGTCGCCGGCATCGGGACCCACGGTCAACGTACCGACACCACCATCACCAATGATGTCAATGGTCACCCGCTGGCTGCCAGCGGTGCCAGTGACATGGAAGAACACACCACCACCCGCAGAAACGCTGGAACCAATGGCACCGTCAACGATCTCGTATACCGGCGAGGCGGCGGCAGTAGTGGGCAGATCGCCGTCGGCAGCAGACTCCCATGCGGTACCGGTATCACCGGCCGTCTCATAGTCAGCACCACGGGCCAGAATGATGTCGATATCCCGACAGAGGGTGGCCCGCTCGTCGGCCGAGGTGTAAGGCAGATCGGCGGTTATGCTGTCACCGTGCTCCAGCAAAGAGCCCGCGTCGAACTCGATGGACCAGTCACCAGCCTTGCCGCAGGTGGTCTTGGACTGAATTGGATCGGAGGTAACGCTCACAACTACCTGATTTGCGGCCATCGCATTGCCTGCCAGCCCGATACCGGCACACAGCGCAGTCGCACATGCAAATTTCTTGTAACTTCTCATTAGCATACTCCTCTTAATGCTGATTCATGGTTGTGCCGCAAGATGCAGCATTTATTACCACATTTGACTCAACTGCAAATTCTTTACTACGCCCCCTAACTTGCGTAACTCGTCTTGGTCTTCGCACCCCCTTTCCCTATAAGTTAATCTACGGCTTGATTAATTCCCAACGTCCAGCCCGCGAGCCAGAGTAGCGGTTTTCAAGGCCCCGCCGCCGGGGCGGGGCCTTGAAGCCGCAAACAGTGCTCGCAATCAGGGGGACGTCAGCACCCTGTGTAATAACGCCCGATTACAGATTATAAAAAAAGCGTCGTGCGCCGTGACTCGGGGCCACGCGAACGACTTTCAGTATTTTTTATCAGCACTCCAAAGAAATGTCAACAGAATAAATTGGCGAATATCTATTGCAGATTGTTGAATAATTAGCAAACTTTCCCCCCGACGGCAACTCAAAAAACCGCGGAGTCGCGAATAAGCCAAAGCACGTATTTCCGGCAGGTTAGCAATCAGCCCAACCCGCCGGCAGCCAACGGCGGAACCGGGACAAACAAGGCCTCGACAAGCGGGCGGAATATATTTATGTTAGCATGATTATTTCAACTGGTTCGAGATGCGGACCATTTTTTGAGCCGCCAACCCGAGGGCGTCATGGAACAACTGGCCTACGAACAATACCCCAAGGAACCGGTGGTGATCGACAACCTGCCGGTCACTTATATGAAGCAGGCGGCCTTCGTGCCCCTGGCGCTGACCGACCAGACCCTGCGGATCGCGATCAGCGACCCCACCGACCTCTACACCATCGATGCCCTGCGCGCCACCCACGGCTTTGCCGTCGAGACCGTGGCCGGCCGCCGCCAGGACATCCTGGAGGCCATCGAACGGCTGTATGGCCAGGGCTCCCAATCCATGGACACCATCATCGAGGCGGCGGATCGCGACGTGCTCGACATTTCGGCCACGGGCGAGGATGAGGACGTGGACCATCTGCGCGACCTGGCCTCGGAGGCGCCGATCATCCGGCTGGTCAACCGGCTGATCTTAAACGCCGTGGAGGCCCGGGCCTCGGATATCCACTTCGAACCCTTCGAGGCCAGCTTCAAGGTGCGCTACCGGCTAGACGGGGTGCTGCACGAGGTGGAGGCGCCGCCCCAGCGCTTGCAGGCCGCGGTGATCTCCCGGGTCAAGATCATGGCCAAGCTCGACATCGCCGAACGCCGCCTGCCCCAAGACGGCCGCATCAAACTCAAGATCGGCGACAAGGACATCGACTTCCGGGTCTCCACCATCCCCACCCTGTTCGGCGAGAGCCTGGTCATGCGTATTCTGGACCGGGAGGCCCTGGTCCTCGACCTTAATAAACTGGGTTTTTCCGACACGATCCTGGAACGTTACGAACAATTGATCGTCCAACCCTACGGCATGATTCTGGTTACCGGCCCCACCGGCAGCGGCAAAACCTCTACATTATATACGACCCTTGCCCGGATCAACGCGCCCGAGGTGAAGATCATCACCCTGGAGGACCCGGTGGAATATCAACTGGCCGGGGTCAACCAGATCCAGGTGAACCCGAAGATCGGCCTGGCCTTTGCCGACGGCCTGCGCTCCATCGTCCGCCAGGACCCGGATATCATCCTGGTGGGCGAGATCCGTGACCGGGAGACCGCCGAGATCGCCATCCAGTCGGCCCTTACCGGCCACCTGCTCTTTTCCACCCTGCACACCAACGACGCGGCCGGCGCCGTCACCCGCTTGCTCGACATGGGGGTGGAAAACTTCCTGCTCTCCTCCACCCTGCTCGGGGTCCTGGCCCAGCGGTTGGTGCGGATCAACTGCCCGGCCTGTAAAAAACCCATCGAGCCGGCCGCCAAGCTCCTGGGCTCCATGC
>Ga0224496_10002596_pt1 | contig 10703 bp, 12 predicted proteins | sample SF_Jul11_sed_USG_2_FD_168127 | JGI IMG/M metagenome (GOLD analysis project Ga0224496, IMG submission 168127) | Sediment microbial communities from San Francisco Bay, California, United States - SF_Jul11_sed_USGS_8_1 | ecosystem: Environmental > Aquatic > Marine > Sediment | place: USA... | reverse complement strand
TTTCCTCTTTCAGCCGTCACCAGGGAAGGTCTCCCCGCACTCATAACGTACCTCGGGCAAGCCGTCCTTGAGAATAAAGCTTCATGCACCAGCAAGTGCTAACCACCTGCAAGCGTGTTGTCGTCAAAATCGGAAGCAGCCTCGTGGCCTCTTCCGCAGGAGGTCTTCGCTTAGACCGAATCAGTAGGCTGGCCGATGAATTCGGGGAACTTCAAACCAAAAACCGCCAACTCGTACTCGTCTCCTCCGGGGCCATCGTCGCTGGCATTTCTCATTTAGGGTTAAAAAGCTACCCCCAGGAAGTTCCCCTACAACAAGCTGCAGCAGCTGTTGGGCAAAGCCGCCTGGTACGCGCCTACGAAACAGCCTTTGAAGCCTCCGGGCATAAAGTGGCCCAAATTCTTTTAACCCATCAGGACTTGGCAGACCGTCGCCGATTTCTCAATGCCCGTCACACTCTCACTACATTACTTCAGCTTGGAGTCATTCCTATTATCAACGAAAATGATACGGTCGCCGTTGATGAAATTCGGTTCGGCGACAATGATACTCTCGCCGGACAAATCGCCCATCTCGTCGATGCCGATCTTCTAGTCATCTTGTCCGATGTGAACGGTCTGTACGAAGCAGACCCTCACTTAAATCCTTCCGCACAACTTATTTCACTGGTTTCATCCATCACCAAACACATAGAAAGTCTGGCAGGGGCCTCCAGGACCCAAGCCAGTCGTGGAGGCATGGTGACGAAAATTCTAGCCGCCAAACAGGCTGGACGGTTTGGCGTGCCTATGCTGTTGTTAAATGGTGAAACACCCAATGCCCTAGGCCAGGCGTTGGAAGGAAACCCCAGTGGGACATTTTTTGCGTCCAATCAATCCTCTCTAACCAACCGTAAACAGTGGATTGCCTTTACGCTAAGACCCAAGGGGGAGATTATGCTGGATGAAGGGGCCGTGGCCGCACTCGTTATGCGGGGGAAGAGCTTATTAGCCTCAGGTATTTTGAACGTCAAGGGCACCTTTCTACCCGGTGACCCTGTCAGCTGTACCACCAAGGAAGGCATTGTCTTCGCGCAAGGGCTGAGCAATTATTCAGCGGAAACCTTACAGCGCATCAAAGGCAAACAAACCTCAGAAATTCAGCAACTCTTGGGGGCGCTGGAATACGAAGAAGTCATTCATCGAGATAATCTCGCATTGACTCCATAGGAGAGGCGCAAAGGAAAAAGTTAGAAGTGAAAAGTGAGGAGTGAGGAGTGAGGAGTGAGGCGTAAAGAATAAATCGGAAGAAGGCAAAGCGGGGAACACTCAGAATTCTTAGGCTATCCATTTATTTTGTTCACTCCTTACCCCTAACTTTTTACGCCTTACGTGCATTGATTACATGATTCGCTAAAAAGACGTTACTCGCGGATTTGTTCCCACACACCCCATAAAAAGACCACAAACCCATGTTCATTGGTATCCTAGGGGGTAGTTTCAATCCGATTCATAACGGACATTTGCACATCGCCAACGCGGTCTATCGCATGCTTGCTCTTGACCGCGTGCTCTTCATGCCAACAGGCGATCCCCCTCACAAGCCAGCAAGCTCCCTGGCTCCCGCCCATCATCGCTTGGCAATGGTGAAGCTGGCCACGAAGCCCTATGAAGCATTTGCGGTAGACGATCGAGAAACTCGGTCGACTATGGTGTCATACAGCGTCGATACGATTACGCATCTCAAACGTGAATATCCTAGGGAAACGAAATTCGGCTTTATTATCGGTCTGGATGCCTTCTTGGATCTACCCAGTTGGAAACAAGCACCCCGTTTGCTTGAGCTTTGTCATTTTATTGTCTGCTCCAGGCCTGGAGTCACCTTCACCCAACTCCAGTCGTTATCGCTTCTACCCCCCATTACACTTGCCAGCCTTCAACACCTAGACCAACACGTCGAGGTTTGCCTGGAAGTCCCCCTTCCTTCGGGAAACTCCATGACGCTCTTATCGGTTCCCCCTTGTGAGGTCGCGGCGTCCCGCATTCGCGAGCATATCGCCCAGAAACGTCCGATAGGGGATTGGTTGCCGCCTGGGGTGGAGTCCTATATAATTCAACATCTATTATATCAATGACCCGTACAACCCCACCAAAACCGTCGCTTTCTCACGAACAAGCCGTCTTTATCGCGCAAACCGCCAAAGATAAAAAGGCCGAAGACGTGTTGGTATTAGAAGTCGGAGATCTGACCTCTCTTGCGGACTACTTTATTTTTGCCTCAGGTGAATCGGAACGCCAGGTCCGCGGACTCGCGGCAGTTATTGAAAAATCCATGGCCACGCAATATCACACCCAGCCAGTCATAGAAGGCAAAGAAACGGCGAATTGGATCTTATTAGATTATGGGGACATTATCGTCCATATCTTTCGATCCGATATCCGCCAATATTATGCGTTAGAAAAATTGTGGGCCGATGCCCCTCAAATTGAAATTCCTGAGACTGAGCATCCGCTATCAGCACCTCGCCAATTAGTGAGCGGATAACCAGATACCTAACAACACGTTCGGAATCAAAAAACCTCGTCGTGATTGTAAGCCTCATGTTCCTAACCATAGAGGTGATCCAAAAGCAACCCTAACCATGAAGACGACGTAAGATACGAGGAGAACCCCATGACTTCCTATCAAGATTTAGCAGCCCGAGTGCTCGACGACAGATCTCCCACACGAGAAGAAGCTTTGGAAATAGTGGCGACGCCTCACAACCAACTCTTGGATTTAGTCAATGCCGCCTATACCATTCGATCACGATATTTCGGAAACACCGTCCGACTGCAGATGCTCTTAAATGCCAAAAGTGGGGCCTGCCAGGAAGATTGTCATTACTGCTCCCAATCAACCATCTCTGACGCACCCATTGACCGCTATGCGTTGCTCTCTCCAGAAAAAATGATGGAAGGCGCACGCCGCGCCGCAGACGCGAAAGCCCAGCGGTATTGCATCGTCATCTCTGGCCGTTCCCCCCTGCAATCCGAAATCACCCAGATTTCCAATGCCGTTCGGCAAATCAAAAATGAAATTCCTATTCAAATCTGTTGTTCACTGGGGCTTTTAAATGGCAAGCAAGCCAGTCAATTAAAAGATGCCGGCGTGGATCGCATCAATCACAACCTCAACACCAGTGAAGCCTATCACCCATCCATTTGCTCCACTCACAGCTACAAAGATCGACTGGACACATTGAAGCATGCACGAGCCGCAGGGTTAGAACTGTGTAGCGGCGGAATTGTGGGAATGGGCGAACGCGATGAAGATTTGGTGGATTTAGCGTTGGCCCTCAAAGAGGTTCAACCCGACTCCATTCCGCTCAATATGCTCTATCCAGTAAAAGGCACCCCGTTTGGGGAAAAAAATGATTTAACACCGGCCCGATGCCTCACCATATTGTGCCTCTTCCGCTTCCTCCACCCTCAAACGGAAATTCGAGCCGCAGGTGGGCGTGAAAAAAATCTTCGCTCTCTCCAACCCCTCGCTCTTTATGTCGCCGATTCCCTCTTCGTGGATGGCTACCTCACCACCCCAGGTCTTGCCCACCAGGAAGTCTGGAATATGATCGAAGACCTGGGCTTCACAGTAGAAGTAAATTACCAGGGCACAGAAAATCCCCAAACTGAAGCCTGTTCGGCGTAATTCTTCTCTGCGATTTGCCTGTTTTTCTGCGCCTCAATGAGGTAGTCGGATTTCTTTGCGAAAAAAATGGCCGCAGTTGACAGGCAACATTGGCTTGCGACGGTCTCTTCTCTCAATACTTGACCACAAATCAAAAATTTATTCGACATAATAGGCCACAACCATTTCCTTGAGTCTTATTCCTCTCTCAATGCGATATTGACCCTCAGAGGGACCACAGGTTCCAAAGACGCATCAATGACAAAATGCTGTGCTGTAGTATGTTCAGTGAGACGTCCCTCAGATGGTTCAGCCCCAACACCCTGACCGAGCCATTTCCCTAAATCCTCAAGTGGTCTTGATGACAGTAACGCCGTTATAGACGCCACCACCGGGTTCCCCAAGGTATTCGTAGCTTGGCTTAAGGCGAAATTCACAGGCTGATAAGGATTCACCTGTATAGCCCCATCGGATGCCCTGGAGACATTCGAGGGCTCTGGCCTCATCCATTGCCATTTCCCTGCTCCATAGGCTATCAACACATACAAATGCCCCGATACATTAGATTCTAGGGCAATTTGAAGGTCCGACCATTTTCCTGAAAATTTCTTAATATCAATTGCCTCATCTTTTCCATCTGCGGTTTGCCGAAAAAAACTATATCGAATGCCTCTAGTTTGACCCTGTGAGTCATCCTGAACGGTTTCTTGGAATTCCTTAACATCAGAGACTTCTTCTGTCAGCGACTTTTTAGCTTTAGCAGACATTCCTCCTAGAAGTTGCTGTGCCCGCCTACCGTCTAATTCTTCCCCTACTGCATCAACTCGCCTACTTTTCTTAGCATAATATAATTCCCTTGCACTTGCAGAAAAGCGAGCATCTTCTCCTGGCAGCTTGTCAGCAAAAGAAGGTGGTCGAGCCAATTGTTGGGGAGCTTTTACTGCTGCCTCTGGAGACGCCACGGAAGGAGTGACCATTACCTCCTTTTTGGGGATGCTTTGAACGATTCCAGACTCTGGAGGTTGAGACACCGACTCATTAGCTTTCAGACGACGTTCATTTTTGACGTCTTGTTGGCGTATATTTTCAGGACGAACCTGTGCTGAAAATTGCCGTATGCCTTCCGAATCTTTGGGAGCTTTCACCCTCGGCAATTCCTGTGGTGAAGGAATGGACGCCGGTAAGCCTGCAACCCGTTCAGGTTCTCTTTGATCGTGTTTCTGTAAATCCTGGATTTGTTCCTGCAGTTCGGCTGTTTCAGGCGGTTGTGACCGAAATGCCTCCTCATCCTTATCTTCGAGCAAAGAGCGTTCCGCTTCCTGCTCTTGCTGAACGATTGGCCCCCAATCTTTGTTCATTTGCCAACCAAAGATCAGTGCCAAACCCATTGCCGCGATACTTCCGGCCCAAGCCAGTGAAGATGGCGTGCGGAACCAACTCAACCGGCGAGGAGAGGCCGCTGTGGCCTCTTGCGAATTTCCTGAGGCTTGAAGGCTCGCCAGGATTCCCTGACGCGCTTCCGGTTTGGCCAACAGGGCTTTCAAGCCCTCTTCATCAGCCAACGCATCAAACAACGCCTGATCATGAAGCGCCGCTTCAAACAATTGACACTTCTCTTCCTCGGTCAACGTATTGGTCGCGTAACCACCAAGAATCTGTTCCCAAGACTTCGCCATTAGCCAACCGTCTCCCTATTGGGTCGCTGCCCTTTCCCATCCAGATGAAGAGTTTCCCATCGTCCCCCCATCAGGGCCAAGAGTTGTTTACGACACCGTAAATCCCACGTGTAAATCGTATTGATAGACCGCTCTCCAAGAATATTCATAATTTCAGGAAACGAATGGCCTTCCAGTTTCAATCGAAATATTTTTTGGCACCGTTCCCCTAATTGTTGAAGCGCGGCAATCAGGTGCGTCACGCGTTCTTTTTGCTCTGCTTGCATAGCTGGGTCATCTCCGGGATCGACAAGCGGTTGGTCATCGACCGATTCCTGGTTGTATTCCCCATGTCTCAACATTATTCGATGACGATCCAGCATTTTAAAACGCAGGATTTGAAACGAGAGGGGAACCAACTCAATTAATTCTGTCACGTGCGGATATTTTTCATGCAAGACCATCATGACATCTTGAGCTAAGTCCTCCGCGCCCTCCCTCAACCCACGAGATGTCGCGAACGCCACAATCCTTTCACGGAGTTGGCGCAAAATGTCCTCACGAGTCATCCCCGCCATGTATGTCCCTTCATGCCAAACTCACTTTCCTCTCAAATCATCCCTGCTTCGCATCCTACCGGTTCTGGGGAAATGATGACGGGGCACACCACAATCCAACAAAAATGCCCAGAAGTCCATGGGCCACCATGAACAACTGAGGATCAAGAAAAAGAATCATCAGAGAGAGGTTAAATACACTGCGATTCCAAGAACGACTAAACTGAGCAAGAGAATAGAACGTTGAACCCAGACCACTTTTCCAGCAAACAACAGGGTCGGTGTTTCGGCCCGTTGACTCTTTCCGATAGCTCCATAGGGGTCCAAGATCAGATCGTGGACAAAGATAAGCCCCCCGACAATGGCAAACACAAAGAGCTTGAGCATCATGATCAAGCCCCAACTCGTTTCAATGCGCGCCGATCCGCTTTCGTCCAGTAGTTGAGACGCTCCCGTGAAAATGAGCACCATGAGACTTACCCACCCCACGGTCTTAAAACGCTGCCCTATTTTCTGGGCCATCTCCATGGCCTCTTTCGAGGGCGTCTTGGTTTTGCCTTCCAGAAGGCTGGGTCTCACCGCCAATTGAAAAAACAGCCATCCCCCAATAAAGGTGATCACCGCGACTAAATGTATCCAGGTTACGACGTACGCAGGCATGTCTCCACTCCTTTAATTTCCAACGATCACAGCGTCCCCAATCATACCCACTGGCCAGTCGAAAGACCACTGTAGGAGCATGAAAGAATGGCAGAACCCCCACAGCCTTTTCCCATTGCCATGTTCTCAGTTAAGATTCTTAAAAAGAGTTTGTGGGCCTGTGGCCATTTTTTCGGGAGACCTTTCCCATGAACCGGATATTTTACACTTCACCAATTGCCTCCAGGCTTCAGGGAATCGGCATCGCCCTGATTTTACTGATGAGCACCATGTTTTTGCCTCATCTCGTTCTGGCTGGTGAGCAGGATCAAATTCGTTGGGACAACAAGTATGCGACGGAGAAATATCTGTTTGGGCGGGAAGCCATTCCATTTTTACGGGACCATGTCGACCTCTTGCCTAAAGGCCCGGTGCTGGATCTGGCAATAGGCGAAGGCCGAAATGGCGTCTTTCTCGCGGCTCAGGGCTATCAGGTTACTGGAGTGGATATTTCAGAGGAGGGCCTCAAGAAAGCTCAAGCCTTAGCCACTGAACGTGGCGTGACCCTGAAAACAGTTGTCGCTGATCTTGACACGTATGATATTCCACCCAATACCTTTGATGTGATTATCTGCACCTATTATCTTCAGCGAGATCTCTTTCCTAAAATTGTGTCCGCGCTAAAACCCGGCGGTGTGGTGGTAATCGAAACCTATACCGTGGATAACCTACAATACCGGCCAACGTTCAACAGAGCCTTCCTGCTGAAACCCAACGAGCTCTTGACGATGCTTCCAGGCCTACGAGTCTTGCGCTATCAAGAAGTCGACACTGGGCATGCCGCATTTGCCAGCATTTTGGCAAAAAAACCACAATAACAGGAAACCGTCCATCGGGACCCATCTACCAAGGATTTCATTCCTCCCCACCCCGTCATTCTATCTCTTACTCTGTCATTCCCGACATTTTTTATCGGGAATCTATCTTGAATTTCCTTTGAAAGAGATTCCTCCCAAAAACAAGCAGGAATGACGGCATAGAGGCTAGCATGGATCCCCACTAAAGACTTGTGGGGATGACTGACAAGAATGCTCTTGCGGCCATTCCGAGAGTTCCGGTACCCTTGCAGCTTCCTTTTGCCTTCATGAAACGGAATAGACATATATGACTGACTCTGCAACCACAGACCCCATTGCCGACCCCTGGCTGGAGATCGGCCCTCAAGCCTTAGATGAGGACCTGCTCAGCCAACGCGCCTGGCGCATGCCCGATATTGTGATTTATCAGCATGGGGCCGAAGAATGGTGGGTGGCCCCACTCGATGAAGAATTGCCTCTAGTCCGGTTAAACCGCATGGGGGCCGCTTTGCTTGGGGCTATGGATGGCCGAATGACCATCGGAGCCTTGCTCAATCAATATGGCAAATGGGTCTGTAGCCCTTCACAGCAGAAAGGCCGCTGGCATCTGGAACGATGGGCACAACCACGATTTTCGCTGGCCTACTATGGCACCGAACCGCCCAGCGGCCACAGCGCCGAAGCCAAATGGGATCTGTTACTGCAAAAAGTGCGGGAAGGCTGGCATCAAAACGTCAAAGCGGAAACAGAAGATCATCTGTCCACATTTCATGTCCAGGGAATCCAAGGTCCACATGGGCATTTTGAACTCATCGAAACCACGGTCTCCCATCTCTTCCGCGAACCCTGCGAAGCCATGAACGGGACGACCTACGGGCGGTTACTGGGCAAAACTCTGCGGCAAATGGGCTGGCTTTCCCCCAAACCCAAACAAATTGTGGAAGTCGGCGCTGGACTAGGCTATGTCTCGAAGGAGCTGGCGGGAGAACTCTCTGCGGAAGAACGAAAGGGCATCCAGTACACATTCCTCGATCTGACCGGCCCCTTCCTTGGATCTCAAACATCGTTAGCAAGACAAGCAGGTTGGACGGCCACGGCTATTCAAGCCAATGCCGAACGCATGCCGTTGGCGGACAATTCGGTGGATCTGCTGATCGACAATGAAAATCTGGCCGACATGACACCCGTGCAATTTACTGGTGACGAACTGCTCATGTTTAAAGGTGAGAACCCACAACATGAGGAAGCCTTAGAACTCATCCGGCGCATGCGTTTGCCACTCAGGCCACCCTACCCCGACGAGGTCATTTTCAATTACGGCGCCATTCAATTTTTACAGGAAGTCTGGCGTGTGCTGAAACCAGGTGGACGCGCAATCCTAGTGGAATTTGGCATCGAGGAGGATTGGCCCTCACCCGTCAAATTACCCGGCCACACCGAATATGAAGTGCAATTTAGCCATCTGCGCCATGCAGCCAAATGGCTGGGATTTCGAGAACAATACTGTACCTTACCCCAACTCCTCGGCATGAAGCCTGATACCCAGGTGCTCTGCACTGGGGCCGCCTATACTCTGCGACGAATTTGCCGTGAATTAGAAAAACCCTTTTCGGTTCGCGCTTACACCGAAAAAGAATTGGGCACGGCTCTCGGAGATCTTCTCCCCAAACTCACCGGCTTGCATTACCACAATGTCTTAGACCCTGCCTGGTTCGGCCTCTGGGATTTCAAAGTCATGCTTCTGGAAAAACCCGGAGGCATGAGCATCGGTCAACAACCCGCGTTTAAAGAATCCGCCGGCTTCCGCTGGTACACCCAACAATAAGCTCCTCAGACAACTCCTCACTCTCTGTTCTATCCTCTCCACTTGAGGGGAGAGGACCAAGGTGAGGGGGGTGAAGGACCAAATGAGAAAAAACTTCAATGCGAAACAGTGATAGCAAATTCGTCATTTGAGTTTTTTAAGATTGTATCTTAGAAATCTCATTGAGGAGTTCCCACCGACCCGCAGCAAACCTGTAGGGAAATATGCTTGGCACCGTTGCATCAAGAGTTGAGCGAGAGACTGATCAGGCGAGACTGATGGGAGAGGAGGAGCGAATGCGGGGAAAACTTCATTCTTGCAAAGTAAATAATTCGGCAGGTTCGGCCACCGATGCTAGCTTTTTATCGAGCGTCCAAAGTTGTAACCCATAGGTTTGCACAAAACACAGCAAAAACGCAGCAATAAGTCCCACCCCTTTGGCATACCACTGGTTATTCATAGACACCTTGCCGGCTTCCACCCAAATCCCCTCTTCTCCCTGCTTGGGAAGACTCTCCTAATATCCCAAGATAATAGAGGCTTCCCTTGCAGATTTGACACCCTGAAGCAATTCACCAAACACGCATTCCACCGCCGCCACCTGTTGCTGCTCCAGAAGAGCGCTCATAGGCAAGAAATACGCTGGTCGACCTTTAAGGAATTCAACCCAGACCGACGTATCGACGACAATCATGACCGTCGATTCAGCGCACGTGCACGAGTGGCAGAAAACCCCTTTGAAAATTCCAGGGGATGTTGCTGGACTTGCTCATTCAGGTGGGAAAGTTTCTTCAGTCTCAGCCATTCCTCAAGAGCCAGCGTCAATGATTCGGTTAGAGTCTGCCCCTTGGCATGAGCCTTCACTTCTTCGATCAGTTTGTCGGGTAGGAGAGCTGTCACTTTCATACGACACATCATGCGATATGCTATCGTATTCTGCAAGTTATCAATGGGTAGGATGCAACCAGGGGGAAAGAGAGTCATTGGTGAGCGGTGCCCGGGCTACCAACCACGATTCCGTCATTCCCAACATTCTCAATTGGGAATCCATCTGTGCTTTTCTTTGGAGATATCCAGCAGAAACTGCGGGTTTGACAGCAGGTCGATGAATACAGGCTAGAAATTTGCGGGCATGCAATGCCCAACCAGCCAGGCATCGGGTAGAGACGTGTCGGTGACAGGTCTTCTTCGATGTCGCCACATTTTGTAGGGAATGCCCACTGGTGTTCTAAAGATAGACGCCCCACCGGGGCGTGTCTCTACAAAGAAGGCTCGACGGGCCTCGGAATGCAATTGATATAGTGCTTTAACGATCAAATACGTCCTTTACCTTTACCCTCACCCCAACCCTCTCCCTGAAAGGGCGAGGGGGTTCAGAATGTCTAATTGAGAAGTTAAAATTCTAGAGCAGACAACGCCCAAACTGCCTTCAACCCCTGTTGTCAGGCCGGCGTGGGATCAGTATTCGGATCGCGAGCCAGCCCAACACCAGGAAACAGTCTCTTCGGCTGAGAGGTTTCCCCCCTCAACCAGGAGCGAGTCT
>Ga0224496_10002594_pt1 | contig 10704 bp, 12 predicted proteins | sample SF_Jul11_sed_USG_2_FD_168127 | JGI IMG/M metagenome (GOLD analysis project Ga0224496, IMG submission 168127) | Sediment microbial communities from San Francisco Bay, California, United States - SF_Jul11_sed_USGS_8_1 | ecosystem: Environmental > Aquatic > Marine > Sediment | place: USA... | reverse complement strand
GTTTGCAGTAGCTATTGTGGCAACAAACCCGTCATCCTAATAACGGTCGCTGTAGCCACATGTGAAAACAGCGACCTTGCACAAATCCGCACCACTTATGGAATTACTTGGTTGCTTGGGAACGACTATGACGACGGAAAAATGGACATAGCGCAAAAATATGCTACACAAGGCGATGGAACAATAGTGCTAATAGACAAGGCGTTTCACATTTCCGACTCATACAGCACAATCACGACTTCAACATTATCGTCAAAGATTAGCCAGCTTTTAGGAGCTTGAACAAGAGATGTTTGAAGAATTTCTAGGGCTGTTCTTCTTAGGAATCGCAACTTTCCTTTCACCATGTTCAATTGCCCTAATGTCAGTGTACCTAACATACGCCGTAGGCATCAGCAGGAGCATACGCAAAGGCTTCATAATCGGCTGCAGCTTCACTATCGCCATGTGCCTAGTTTTCTTTTTTCTCGGCTACGCCGTATCTTCTCTCCTTCCCGTAGATCCAGCAAGCTACCGATTCTTCTTCGCCATTGCAGGCCTTCTTCTCGTATTCTTTGGAGTCAACAACTTAGGCTTGTTTAAGAAAATCCACTTCACACACAACGCCAGCAGTTCTCTTACTGAACGAATTAACGCTTTGAAGTTAACTGCGTTGACACGTTTTTCAAAATACAATTATGCAGCAGGTTCGTTTCTCTTCGGAGTAGTCATTTCCCTAGCTTTAGGTCCATGCTCCTTATCTCTGGTTTTGCCAGCCATACTGCTAACCATATTCAGTGCGCCCACACCTTATCACGGCGGCCTATTGCTCTTCACTTTTGGTCTAGGCCACGCCTTACCCGTTATTTTCTTGAGTGTGTTGCTGGCGACAGCACGAAAGGCTGTAAGCGAAAAAACTGCTATAGCAGGCGAATGGCTGACAAAGATTTTTGGAATCGCCTTTGTTGTGATTGGCATAGTCATGATTGGTTACGTGTTGGTGGGTTGGTAAAAAATGAAGAGAAACAAAGTGAAAGTTGAGGTCTTTGTGCCTCTAGGCTCCTGTGTCTGCAATTTCGCGCCACTTATGGAAACAGTCGGACAGGTAACATCAAAGTTTGAAGATTTAGTAGAAGTTGAAACAAAGTCAACTAAGTCATCAGAAGCGTCTAAGTACGGAGTCCAAGGCATGTGCGTAGTGGTAGGTGAACAAATCAAGCTTCCCCTAGGTTTTGACGAGAAAGAGCTTGAAGATGCCCTTTCAAGACAAATACGTAGAAAAAGAGAAGCTGCGCACAAGAAGGAGACTGGATCTTCTACAACTTGAAAACCGCGCGCGCACCAATAACCGTGAAAAGCAAGTGGCTTTAACGTTCTTTTGTAACGCTTTTGACTGCGCTAGAAACGCGCCTCAAACACTCCAACGCACATTTGTAGGTTGGGACCCCCTTCAGTCCACATTCAGGTCCTGCGTACAGAACCCTTTCTATCCCGAACCGATCAACTATCTCGACCAAACGTTTCTTCATGATGTCAAGTTTTTCGAGAAAGATTTCGGGATCAGTTTTTCGACTGGTGATGCCTGTCCAGGCTTCGGCAATCCTTTCATTTATTGCTAATTCAGTCATCTTTTGTCGTGAAGTTGTTATGATTCTCTTTTTGATTAAGGTGTCGAAGTCGGCGACGGATATGCTTGCTTTCAGAAACTTGTCAGTTGATTCCAGCCCCTCCTTTGTTTTCTTCATTTGGTAGATGGGGTCGTCGACGTGGGAGTCGATTACGTCTAGAGATTTTATGTCCCAAAAAAGTTCGTCTGCGGTGTTGTGAAGGTGCAGCAAAGTTTGGGCATTCTTAGATTTGGCTTTGTGGAAAACGGATTCCCAAGCCTTTCGCAGGTTTTCTCTTCCCTTAGAACCGAAGTCGATTAGTGGATCGTCTTGCAGTCCGAAAACTGGTTCATCCAACGCAATCAAACCCACTTTGCCGCGTTTTTCGCTGAAAACGTTATTTTCTACGATCTGTGAGATGGTGTTTCCTAGCCTGCTGAATATTTCGTTGTCTCGATGGAGGAAGAGAGAAGAAAGCGTATAGGGTCCTGTGACGCAGACTTTAACTTCGAAAGGTCCACCTTTCTTCTCGTAAATCATATGAGAATTCTTTTCTATCACCATAACCTCTGGTATATGGCTCCTGTCTGCTTTTACAGACAAAATTTTAGTCTCCAAGTAACCGCCCTTAACTCTCTCTACGCCGTCTACCATTGCCAGAAACATCTCGCTCATATCCCTAAACTGAGGATAGTTTGGAACATCGATACCGACCCCAACTTTATCGAGAAAACCTTCGACAACCATTTTCTCAAAAAACTTGACTGAATCTTCGACAGGATGGAAACCGAAACGCGTTGCGCCCTCCAAAAACTTCTCGATATCACCAACGAAAGGTAGGCTACCAGCATCACAAGACTTTATCATGAAAACATCCCCAAGAGTCCGTCATGTTTCTGACTTATGCTGTTTAAAATGTTCCCATCCTCGAGCCTCTATGGAAACTGTTTTTCCCACAGCTTTGAGAAGAAGAGTCTTCTCCTTCGTAACCCGTCCAATTTTTATAAGGGAACCCTCCACGTTTTTCACGGCTTTTTCTGCATCTTGCCAAAGCTTAGGTTGGATAGTTACCACAAGTTCATATTCCTCTCCCCCATACAATGTTAGTTCTACCGGATCGAGACCTTGAATCTTCGCAAATTTTTCTGCTTCCTGTGCGATGGGAAGATTGTCAAGGACAAAGCCAACGTTGCTTGCCAGCGAAATCTCATGGAGACTCCATGCCAGTCCGTCGCTGGAATCTATAGAGGCTGTTGCCGCTTGGGTTTGGGCTAGAGCCAACCCTTCTCTGAGCCTTGCACGAGGCATGAGAACCGAATTAACAAGCTCTTCCCTTATTTCTGGAAGAGCCGAAAAATTTTCCATTAGAATCTTTAATCCTGAGGCGGTTTTTCCGAAACCGCCCGTCACTGCCACGTAGTCGCCGAGCTTTGCGCCACTACGCCTAATGAGGTAACGTTTTTGGCAGATTCCAAAAGCTGCGCAACTGATCACCAGATCGGAGGCTTCGTTGGTGTCTCCACCCAGTACGTAGGCATTGTATTCGCGAGCTCCAGCGTTTAGTCCCTTGCCAATCTGTTGTATATCTTTTTTTGACAGGCCTCGGGGTATGCCGATAGACGCTAGGAGGGCAAGGGGCTGTACTCCCTTGGCGGCTAGGTCACTTATGTTCATCACCACCGCCTTGCGGGCAGCCTGCCAAAGCCTCATGCCCTGTGGGACATCTGTTTTTCCAACAAGCATGTCAGTTTTTATTATGGCAAGCTTTCCACGTCCGATGTCTATAGCTGAGACGTCGTCTCCGAAGGGAACTGGCATATTGGGCATCTGGTCTAAGCATTCCAAAATGAGATCGATAATTTTTCTTTCACCAAGCTCCTCCACTAAACTCAAGTTGAAAACCCTCTACAGTAATGGTTTGCTCCCGAATGTCTTAAAAATATGTGTCTCGCTCAATTCAATGGGAGGCCCCGGTGGCTCAGACCGGTAGAGCGGCAGCCTCGTAAGCTGTTGGTCGCGGGTTCGAATCCCGCCCGGGGCTTCAAGGCGTCATAAAATTTTCATCTGCCTTGCTATTTTCTTTCCAAACTCTTTGCACTTAGGAAGTTCTCCTTCGACGATGAGGCCTTTCATTCCCCCAACCTTTATTGACAGGCCAGAGGTTATCAGCTTCAGGCCGGGAACCTTTTCGTTCATTCTCTTTTCCATTTTTCGTACGGCTTTCTTGATCGCGCGCACATGTTTATACTACAACACGAGCATGCGGCTTTGTTTGCACCTTATTATTTGCCAATAAATAGGCTAATTGCTTTGGATGAGGGCGAGACTCCGGTGGGTTGTGGCAACCCAGCATACAGATTACAGTGAAATGCTTCGGTCACTCCGCAGAGATCGTCAAAACTTTCTTGAATGGATCTTCAGGCTTGTTTTTTATGGTGCTATGGACTATGAAGGTTTCCGTTTCTCTGACACCACTCAATCCATGAAGCTTCTTAACAAAATCAGTCAATTCCTTGTTATTCTCCACCAAAACCTTTGCGACGCTATCGTATTTCCCAAAGACTCTATGGAATTCAGATACCTGATGGAAACCCTTAATCACCTCTTCGTTCTTTTTTCTGAGATCACTTCGCGGATCCTCGCGCATGAATATGTAAGCTTGAATGACTAAGCCAAACTTTTCCGGTTCCAACTTTGGAGCGAAAGAACTTATCAAACCGGAACTGCACAGCTGTTCAAGCTTCTTCGCGACCGTTTGCCTTGTGGCCTCCACATTTTTTGCGATCTGAAGAAGGGGTTGCCTCCCATCCTCAAGCAACTGAAGGATTATCTTCTTTTCCAAGTCTCTAGATTTTAACATTTTGTTAACAAAAGATTTAAAAAGCTTGCTGCTTATAAGATTTTTCCCACATAAGACTTAACTTAAAGTTAAGGAATGGATGCAATGCAAACCCGAGAAACCCAGACGAATACACGCGTTTCAATCAAAGAACCAGACGAAATCCGAAAGAGAATAAAGAGAGGTGGTTACGATGTCAAAATTTGACTTAGAAAAATTTGTTAAAACCGCTGATAGAGTTAGGAGAAAGGCGATAGAAGAAAACAGGTTGATGGATAATCCCTCTGATGAAGAACTAAGGCTACTTATGGAAAACGAGCCCGGGGTTAGGAAAACTATATACGGAAATTTCGTTGCCAAAAGTGAACCTACTTCTAGGGCAGCTATGTTTACCAAAAACAGTGTTGACTATCCTTTCGGCGAAGAAGAACTCCAACTGTTAGCCCAATGCGAAAAAGCTTTGGCCAAAGAAAAACTGATTTCTATTGATAGACTTGTGAGTAATGAAAGTAGTGAAACGGCAGTCAGGTTAATTGTCCCTGAACGATTTGCTCATGTTGCCTACGGTGGAAAGAATCTTTTTATACCCATAAAACGGGGGGTTAAAGAGCCAACATACCAAATCTTATTTTTCGCTGACGAAGCTTTCGAAGCTAATAAATCAAAGCCCCTTCCACAAAAAGACATCACCATAAGATTGGCTATGCTGGATGATGGAAGGATTGTTAAAATAGTTAGAAACAGCAACTACATAGGCGAATTTAAGAAGGGAGTTTTCGCTGCAGAGGATTGGATTGCTAAAACTAGAAGGGGTGGAATTTTCCTCCATGCAGGTTGTAGGGAGGATTATCTCCAGTCAGCGCATGGGGATTACCGAAATGTTAGAACATTACTTCTCGCTTTAAGCGCAAATGGGAAAACGAGTACAACATGCAGGATCCTAGCAAGAAAAGGAAAGGAAAAATCTTGGATTATTCAAGACGATGGTGGAACTCTCATGCCAGATGGTTCTTTTCATGGCTTCGAAGCTGGAGGAATATTTGTAAAAACAGAGGATGTAAACCCGGGGGAACAACGGGAAATATTCTATGGCTTATTAAAACCGGGAACATTGTGTGAGAATGTTTATGTGACCGAAGACGGAGACCTTGACTTTTACAAACTGGAAAGAACATCAAATGGAAGAGCAGTTATACCGAGAAGAGATTTTATGCACGCCAGCCCCTATATCGATGTGGATAGGATTGACAACCTAATTCTTATCACCAGAGGGCCGTTGATCCCTGCGATAGCAAAATTGACTCTGGAACAAGCGGTAACTTTAATGATTTTGGGGCAAGCAATGGAATCATCAGCAGGTGATCCAACCAAAGCAGGGAGGATTAGAAGCGAGTTTTTCTACGATCCCTTTATGTCTGGTGACAGAGCAGAGCATGCCAACAGACTCTATGGAATCTTGAGAGGTCTTTCTCATATGAATTACTTCCTTTTAAATACGGGAGGAGTGGGTGAAGGAGCACGTTACAAAGAGATCACACTGGAACATACGATGGCTATACTGGATTCTCTATTAAGAGGAGGGCTTGAAGACTGGATAGATTCCCCCACAGGCTTTAAGGTGCCAAAAGCGATAAGGATGGTAGATGATATTTACCTGCACCCTGAGGAGCTTTACTCAAGTGCTGAATTTGAGGAGAGGCAGAAGGAACTTAATAAATTTAGACGTGAAGCCACTCAAAAAATCGGCGATGCTCTACATCCAAAAATAAGAAATGTTTTTGGCGACAACTAAAAATTGGCTCGGAGGATACTCTTCAGAGCATTGAAGTGATCCGATAGAAATAATAGAAAAAGATGCTGTTCTATTTCGATCGATTGCCGCGCGCCAATCGATTCAAAATAACTTTCACAAACGGAAACTCTATAGGCTACTATCATAAAAAAGATTTCACGTGAGGACAAAGCCGTGGAAAACTTAGTAAAGCCCCGGTGGCTAAGCCCGGTTATAGCGGCGGCCTTGTATGCGTAGACACAAGAAAGCCGCAGGTCGCGGGTTCGAATCCCGCCCGGGGCTCCAAACTGAACGTATGGCTCCGATAAACAACCATTACTAAACATTTTTTCATGGTTTAACCGCATTTTCTTCGCGGAAACCTTGAACCCATTATTTCAGTCAACCGACCATACCGGAAATCGCACAGCTATGAGTGAGAGAAACAAGGGTGAGAACAAGACCTGATGCTTCTAGTATGGCTTTTTCAAATAGTTAAGAGAGCTTATCACCAGGCATGGAGGCTCTTCCAACACCGGTTCTGAAAAGGCAAAATCCAATCGCTGCCAACGCTGCTGCGGTATACATTGTAGCCCTAAAGCCGAAGAATTCTGAGACTATTCCGCCAATTAATGCTCCAGCCACGGCGGCGAGACTGATCACCGACTCAAGCATTCCTGTGCAAGTAGCCTTTTCCACGTTACGTCTCATCAGGTAAAGGAGAGAGCCAACATAGAGACATGACCAAGAACAACCAAGCAAGACTTGCATTGGAAGGAGTTGATAAAAATTTTGAGCCAAAGTAAAAACAAAGAAGGTTATCGAAGACAAGATTAAACCCACGTTAATCAAAGTTTTGCCTCTGAAGCGATCGACAAATCGCATGACAAAAAACTGCGACGCCGTATTCACGGTGTAAATTATTCCAATCCAAAACTTGTCTCCTCCAAGATTTGTAGTGATGTACAGAGGGTATATGACCCATATGCAATTGGCTCCTGTGTGTCTGATAAAATAGGGTAGGTAAAGGCTCCAGTTCTTTTTGATCACACTCTTAGGAAAAAACGGAACACTGAGATAAGGACTGCTAATCGTAGGCATTGTAAAGGAAACAAAAAAAGCCAATAGAAGACATGCTGAGGACAGAACAAAGGCGCCCCAATACATAGCTATCAAACCGGCGATAAAGTTGCCAATAGCCCAACCCAACGCACCAAAGGAACTGAACCGTCCAAGGAGATCCCCAGACTCATAAACGTAAGCTATGAGCGCAGGAGGAAAAATTCCAATAGAAAATCCCGCCAAGCCAAGTGCAAGAGCGAGCAACCACGGATCAGCCCACAACGGCGCGACAAAAGAGGGATCTGTTAAAACTTGTAGGAAAAACGTGAGAGATGAGACTCCGAGACCGAGGTGAAGGAAAAACTTTCGACCATATAAATCAGATGCGCGACCAAAAAGATATGACGAACTGAAAACGGCGAGTCCATAGATCGCTCCGATGATGCCTACTTGAGTTCTGCTCGCTCCAAGTTCTTCAGCCAAAATGGGAATAAACAGGTATGAAGCTGAGAAAGCTGTTCTGTATAGCAACTGGATAACGTTTTGCTTCATATCAAAGTCTCACTATTTTGACTTCTACACGCTTTGAAATGCTTTTTAAATGTTGTGAGGGTTACTTACACTTCGTTGGAAAACGTATCTAACCATGATCAACTAAAGGGAGTGGATGAAATTTACGCTAACGCTTATTGACATCTTAATCCTCGCTGTTGTTCAAGGCATAACCGAGTGGCTGCCAATATCTAGCTTTGGGCATCTAATCATCGTTGAAGAATATCTAGGTCTAGAGCTTCCATTGATTTTCAATGTGATGTTACATGTAGGAACAGTGTTTGTAGTCTTAGCAGTCTTCTGGAGAGATATTATAAAAATCATTAAAGCCTTAGTTAGTCTGGACTTCAAGACTGATGAAGGAAAACTTGCATTATTTATAGCGGTTGGAAGTGTACCAACAGCCCTCATTGGCTTCTTTTTCCATGAAATTTTCGAATCCTTTTCTCACAATTTGCTCGCTGTGGGTGTAGCGCTGTTAATAACTGGTTTTGTCCTGTTTTTTTCTGAAAGGAGAAAAACCAATCGAGAACTCAGCTATTTGGATTCCTTGTTGATAGGGGCAGCCCAAGGAGTTGCAATAACTCCAGGTATTTCAAGGAGCGGCGTCACAATAGCCACTGGGTTGTTGAGAAGGGTGAAAAAAGGAATAGCTTTCAAGTATTCATTCTTACTATCTGTACCCGCGGTAATCGGGGCAGCCGTCATGGAATCAAGAGATCTAGTAGTGGGCAACGTAGACGTGGTTGCGCTAATTCTAGGGGCAATAATATCAATGATAGTAGGTTACATATCTTTGAAATTTCTACAAAAGGTCGTTATGAAAGAAAAATTCCACTTGTTCGCCTATTACTGCTGGATAGTAGGGCTGATAACCGTTTTTTTCCCTCTCTTTTAATACCTCATATGAAGGCTGAAGTTAGAAGGCGCGCGCAAAAGCAGAGGAACAAGACCTCGGCTCTTCACGTCAAATTAAGCTACACTACCTGCGCCACAGCCCCTAGAACATGAATTTATGAGTATTTGATCCTACTTCTTAGGCATCTTTAAATAGTTTCACACGTACCCTTCTCTATCCTTAATTCGTAGAGAGGATAAAAAGGAGGACTGTAGGTTTGTCTGGAGAATCAAACGTCGTTTACATTGGAAGAAAACCTGCGATGAGTTATGTATTGGCGATAATAACGAGTTTCGCCGGATCCGACGCTAAAGAGGTTACCTTGAAGGCTAGGGGACAATCAATAACAACGGCTGTTGATGCGGCTGAGATAACCCGACGCAGGTTCATGAAAGAACTGAACATAGGCGAGATAACGATAGGAACAGAAGAAATACAGCAAGAAGAAGGCGGAACGAGAAACGTTTCAACGATCGAAATCACGTTAACACGGGGATAGGAACGAGTCAAATGCGAATGAAAGTGTCAAGGCAGCGAGGTCGCCCCCGTGGCAAGTATCACGCGCTTGCTGATTTTAGGCTTCTTGAGTATCTTGCTCTTATTTCAATGAAGCATGGAATTGATTCGAACGATTTTTTCAACAGCTTCGTTGAAGCTTGGGAACGCCAACAATCTACATGCAAAGGCCTCTTGATCGAATGCCGTAAGAGAACACGCGATTATGCAATCTTCCTCATAACCAACAGTTACAAAGTGGTCGCCCAATTCCCCATACCCAAACACATCCTCGAAGAAACCAGCCCACTCAAAGAGTTTGCTTACGCAAAAGCGCCAAGGAGAACAATAGTCGAAGGGGCTAAAGTAAAACATCTGCAGATCAGAGATCTAAAGTCTGGAATGAACCAAATCAGCTTGGAAGCGAAGGTTCTTGAAATCCCAAAGCCGGTATCTGTCGTCACTAGATTCGGAGAATTTGCCAAGGTAACAAATGTAAGTATCAAAGATGAAACTGGAATCATCCACCTACCTTTGTGGAACAAGCAAATAGACGAAGTTTCTGAGGGAGACGTTATACAAGTTGAGAACGCGCGTGTTGTAACCTTTAGAGGCGAACGCCAGCTGAGGGTCGGCAGAGGTGGACAATTGAGTGTTATCGAAAAAAGGTGACTTATTTATCCGGATTTCTTTTGTGAAAACTAGAAAACTTCTAGAGCCATTAATCATAATAGGCATACAGCCTATGTGTATGCGTTCATGACCGTTTGGGGTGAAGGATGAAATAATGCCTAGGGATCCTGTTTGCGGCGTGGTTCTGGACGAAAAAACATCTAAATTCAAAATCAATCATGATGGAGAAACATATTATTTCTGAAGTGTCAAATGCAAAAAGAAATTTAAAAGAAATCCGAGAAAATTCGTAAAGTAGACTGGAACTCCTGCACGTTTAGTATCTTCTTCGTTGGTAGTCTCTTCTTTCGCCGTATCTGGGTTGTCTGTAGGGTTGGTATCGTCTTTCTTGTTCGTATCGTTTTTCTGACAGGTTGTTTTCTGTGTTGACTTTTGTTATGGGGGATTCTTTTAGGATTTGGAGGCTGCCGTATCTTCCTATGTTTAGGCGCATGTTTCCTTTGAACAGGTTGACGTAGCCGTTGGTGATTTGTAGGGTGGCTTCCTCGTTTACTTTGTCTATGTTGTCGTCCCACAGCGTCAGGACCACGCATCCCGTCTCGTCTCCAACCAAGGCGTCTGCAACCCTGTGTACAGAATAGTCTCTTCCAGTGACGTTCCTAACCTCACTTTTGGAGACCACCTTCACAATCGCGTTCACTTCCCTCGAATTCGGACCCAACTTCTCTATCTTCACGAGTTCTTTACTTTCGGACGGTTCTTCACTAGACATATCTCTTACACCACTTCGAACCGTCATGCCCATTGAATAGCGCAGTTCTTAAGGGTTACGGTATAAGTACGTGCGGGTATAGCGTTCTTGAAACAA